>VFQT010000995.1_pt1 | contig 37218 bp, 43 predicted proteins | sample 3512381 | NCBI WGS metagenome assembly VFQT01 (sample SAMN10412376, study PRJNA504923) | tailings metagenome | isolation source: Relicate 2 Philex TSF3 active mining site | place: Philippines: Tuba, Benguet | collected 2017-08-29 | reverse complement strand
CTGGCGTAAATGGTTCTAGCGGTGTTTCTGGAACCAGTGGATCTTCTGGAACTAGTGGCAGTTCGGGTGTCAATGGAACTAGTGGTAGTTCTGGCGTAAATGGTTCTAGCGGTGTTTCTGGAACCAGTGGATCTTCTGGAACTAGCGGTTCTTCAGGAACAACACCGACAGGTACAACTGCAAAAGCTTGGGTTCATTTTAATGGTACTGGAACTGTTGCTATAAATGCATCCAATAATGTTAGCTCTATTACAGATAATGGTGTTGGTGATTATACTGTTAATTTTTCTTCTTCATTAACTGATGCAAATTATGCTGTAGCCGGTACATGTACATTAGATTATACTTCTGGTGGAAGTTTATATAATGTTAGTTTATTTGTACCTAGACAAACAAACGCTCAGGTTGCAGGTTCTTGCAGAATTGCTTGCGAATACATTAATAATACTTTATATGATTGTATAGCAGTTAGAGTAATTTTCGTAAGATAATATGAAAGCAATATTATATAATGATGATAATAATCAATTTTGTATTATATTTCCTAATTATAATGAATGCACTAGTGATGCCGAAAAAGAAATAGTTTTACAAAATATAATAAATAAAGATTTGCCTAAAAATCCTGATGGCAGTATGCGACAATATTTTATAAAAGAATATAATGAATTAGAAGATCGCCGTTATGTTAAACCTGCTTGGAAATTAAATGAAACTACTGGTGAAATGTATTTTGATTATAATCTAGGCAAAGAAATGAAAAAAAATCAATTCAGACAATTAAGAAAATCTTTGTTAGAAAAATTAGATATTGAATTTATAAAAGCTTTTGAGATTAATAATACCCAAGAATTACTTAATGTGGCAACAAAGAAACAAGTTTTAAGAGATATAACAAATATAGACATGTCTCAATATCAAACGCCGCAAGATCTTCATAATTTTATTCCAGATATTCTTAAATCAGCTGTGTAATATTTTATATGCAATTAACTAGAAATAGAGTTATTTATGCAGGAACAGATGTGTTGGTTTCAGACGCGCCATCATGGAGCGGCCAAACTGGAAACAAATCTTTGAAATTATTAAAAAGAGTACAATCTTCTTCAATAACAATTTCTAATCCAGTATCAAGAGCTAAACAAATAGGTAGCGCAGATTTTGCATTTGAAAAATATATATCACCCCCAGAAATTACTACTGATTTATCATATATAATCACAGATAATTCTAATGAATTAATATTAGGAATAAACGCTACTGGTAACGAAGGTTTTCTTAAAAATTTATCAGCTACAGGTCAAGATAGAAATTTATTTTTTATTCTTACCAATGAAAATGGTCAAGATGCTCATGATCTAACGGATATGGTAGGTAATGATGTATTTGCAATTGGAAATGCGTTTTTGACAAATTATGGCATTCAGGCTCAAGTAGGTTCAGTTCCAACAGCATCTGTATCTTTTTCATGTTTAAATATGGTATTTCAAAGCTACAGTGGCACAGGAACTGTCAATGGTAGTTCTGTACCAGCGATAACTTTATCAAACGGAACAAAATCAACTGAAAAATATTTATTAACAGGTTTCAATATGAATCCTGCTAATTATTTAACAAATCAATCATCAAGAGCAACTGCTTTAATGCCAGGAGATATTGTTCTTAAAATGCCACAAACTTTAATGGGTGGTGTACGTTATTCTGGAAATGTTCCAGCCACTATTAATTCATTAGAAATATCAGTGCCTATTGAAAGAAAAGATTTAGTAGGTTTTGGAAGTAATTATCCTTATGAAAAAAAATTATTATTTCCTATAATAGGCACATTATCATTTAATGGAACATTTGATGAACCTGTAACTGGTGATTTCAGTAATATTTTTACTGATGAAAATAATTATGATTTTACTTTTGGTTTAAGAAAGACAGATGGAACTACTGGATTAAAAATTGATATCTTTGATGCAAAAGTTGATTCGCAATCTTTTGATTTAACTATAGGTGATAATTTATCATTTAAATCTCAATTTAGTTTTAAAGTTTATCCTGAAGATGGAATGAGATTAAGTGGACAAGCAAGATTAAGTTAAAACTCTATAGTTGCGTTTTTTGTATCGATTTTCTTAGGTCTATCTTTAATATGCTTTTTGCCATTTGTTTTCTTTTTATAATCGTCGAAATATTTTCGCTTTAGTGGATCTTCGCCACCAGCTAAAGCTGCTCTTCTGTCAGACAACTCAGAAGAATAATCTAATAGATCTCCATATCTACCCTTCATATTTCCAGTCTTATTTACAAAAGCTTTATTATCAAATGGATCTACAATTTTAGCATCTCCTAGATTAACTTGCGGAACATCATAAATTCTTTCCCAAAAATCTTCATCGCCATTTTTACCACGATATGGCTTATAATCTTTCATAGACATAACTATGTCAACGATTTTGCCAGTTTTTTTATTCTTGAATTGATAAACCATATCTATTATATTACATCTAAAAAAAATTAAAGCGCGACTTTCGCCGCGCTTTGTTTGTTTATTCTATTGCTATTTGTTTTTGTTCTTTTTTAATCAATGGCACGGTAATCGTGAGTAAACCGTTTTTCATTTTAGCTTTTGGATTATCAAAATCATATTTTGGACTGTAAACAAAATCATCATAAGTTATAGAATATTTGTTATCATCTACGCTAACTATGATGGCATAATCTTCTTTGTGAACTTTAACATCGTCTTTCGACTTACCTGCGAGTTCAATGTTGAATGTTAAACCATCGTTAGTTGATTGATATCTGTAATGTAATTTCTTATACATATATTTATGCTGTAGCAAGAATCGTGCCAACTTTTTTAAGCGTTAAATTATATTATTAATATATTTTTGTGTCAAATTAACTCATCTGCTGTGTCGCTTGTGAAGATATGACACTTAATAATGTCTCAACTGTTTTTTCATAAGTAAATTGAGATTGAAGTTTTAAGCCTTCAGTGTTGATTTTCTTAGCATATGAAACTGATTTTAAAATAGCATTTTCAATTTCTTCATCAGAAATATCAAAGAATTGTCCTTGATTAAATGCTTGTCCCTTCTTGAAAAAGATGCCATCATGACAATCACGAAGTGAAGATGGCTCTATTAAAATACTGTTATCAGCAGTTGCCCAATCTTTATGAGCGGTAGCATTGAGAACAACGCTCCATTTTCCAAGAGCAGTAGCATTGAAAGATGGTAGATTCCATCCTTCACCACCGCTCAAACCACCTAAATCAATATCAATACTATTTAAGAAATCATTGACCTCACTGTTAGTTTGCATATGAGGAACAAAATTGATGTTATTATATTGTTTTCCATTTAGAACTTTAAGAATTTCATTTTGAAATCTTGCTTTTTCTAGAAATGGATTTGATATCGCGCAACTTAATTGATATTCTGGTTTATTTCCAAAAAGTTTTAACCATATTTTGATGATTCTAGCGGTATTTTTTCTGCCTTCAAATTTCCCTAAAAGACCAAAATGAACTTTATCTTCAAGATACGTTTTATTAGTTATATGAAAATCATTATCAAAACCAAGAGGAACATAAGTAACATTTTGTACCCCATTTATCTCAAATACTTTTTTAGTGTAATTAGAAGTTACAAATATATTGTCTTGCAAATTCAAAAGATTTTTTTCTATTGCAGTTACTTCAGATACTTCGTGAAATGTAAATAAAGATTGATTTTTTACATATCTAGATTCGCTTCCAAAAATATGCCAGAATTTTAAAGATGGTATATTTTTATCTATTTGTTCAAATCTTTGGTTGGTAGACGATTGCAAGTACTTAACAAAATCTAGATTAATTTTGTCATAAGCTTCTAATTCAACCTTCTCACCAATTGGAAAAAATACGAGTTCAACATTCTTTTTGTGAAGCTCGCGCAATATATTGACTGCTACATTACCAAACGACAAAGAACTAATTGGTGCGCTGACTAATAATTTCATATTTAGATCTTATGTTTTTTGAGATAGAATTCAAAGCTGCATTATGAATATTAATGCATCCTTGAATGCTAAGATTCATTGCTTTGCTTATTTTTCTCCAAGGTGTTAGCTTCTTACTTCCAGAATATCTCATAGAAAATATCTTTTGTATTCTCTTGTCTGGATGTTTAGATATTTGTTCATTAAATTCTTTTAAAATTTGATCTTGAAAACGCGAAACAGAATTTTCAGTTTCATCTTTTAAAGTTTCGAAATCATATGAGTTGTCATTCAATTCTACATATTTCTTATTTTTATTAGAAGCATTTAGACACATCCACTTGGCTTCATTTCCTAAAAATGTTGAAAACTTGGTTCCGCGATTCTCATCATATTTTAGAACTGAATTGTAAATAGCATATTCTTTATCGTTAATAATTTCATCTCTCAAAGAATCGTTATTACAGTTTTTAAGAAAAGAATTTACGATATCAAGATATATGCCTGAATGTCTATCAATGAGTTCTTGTAGACATTCATCTACTTTCTTCTTCTTTTTTATGTTTTTGATTAAATCTAAATCACTTAAAATCTCCATATGTTGACCATCCTTTTTCGAAGAATAACTTGTTCAAATGATAATTGCAAGTTTCTTTTTCATCGGAAAAGGTTTTCCATTTGATTATATGGTCAGCTTGTCTTTTTACAATAGGATCATTCAATCTTTCTTGAAAATTTGAAGGCTTCAATCCCATTCGACTGAGATGAATCAAAAAGCCGCCGTTTTCTTTAATCCACTTAGCTTCATTTTCATATCTTACATCGGTTATTACAATGATAATTTTATTGTTGATAGAAGATTTGACTTGCTTTTCAATCTTTTTGATCCAGTAATCTTGATCAATTTTACGACAAACATCTGTTCCCCAGCAGACTAACATTGGTCTTATGAGATCTTTTTCTGACGTAATATCTGTAAAAGCGGAGATATTTAATTTATCTTTCAAAAAATCATCAAGATCTCTTTTAAGTTCTGATGCGAATGATATGTGCAAAGCAGGAAATCCAGATTTATTAAGTTTAGATATAAGATATTTTCCTAAAGTATCTTTACCGCATCTAGCCACTCCTGAGATGCCAAATATTAATGGAAGTTCTTTATAGATCATTTTTTTTCTTCTACGTATTAAAAATTTATGAGTTTTATTCATTTCTCTTAGGTTTCGCTCTCTTAGGTTAACCTTACCGATTTTTTAAGATATACCTTACTTTTTATTAAGACTTAATATAAGATTTTGCGTTAGATTTTCGTAAGATGGATTAAACTCTTTCGCTTCGCTCAAGAGTTTAATGAGGATTTTTCCCTTTGTCAAGGAAAAAATCACTCAGGTTAGCCAAATCTTCAGCTAATTTAAAATGACCAAGATCATTTAAAACATCTGGAGTATAAAATAGCTTAGTCTCGTATTCGTAGTCTTTAATTAAATCTACACCTATAATAAAAGATAGATTAGTTTCTGAACCTTTTTCTTTCAAAATCTTTTTCAGTCCATAACATACAGCATTTTCATAAGAATCTGCCAAAACGATACAGTCTAAATCTGAACACTTTACTATATAAAAATTATCTTGACTTTCTAAATGTCTAATCATAAGATTAGTATATTCAGAATATGCTATCTGTCAATCAAAAATATATAGTTCTTGATGATACAGTTATCCAAAATGGAGGCACATCTCTAACATTGGAATCTATTCTTGAAGACAGAAAAAATGATTGTTTTTATATAACTGTCGAAAACTTAAATCTTTCATTTTTATTATCTAATAAAGATAAGATTTGGATAATTGGTAATATAATGACGATTGGCAAAAATAAAGATCCTGAAATTTTATTAAAACTTCTGAAGAATGAAAAATTTATAAAAATAGAGTTCGATTATAATTTTTGTAAATTTAGATGTGAAACTGGTCATGAAATACTTGGCAAACAAAAATGTGATTGTCCTCATGGAATCGATTCTGAACCTTTTCTAGCAACAGTTTATGATTTGATTCATAAAAATGCTTTACATATTTTTTTCATGTCAGAAAGACAAAGAAGCTTACATTCTTATCATATGCCATTATTGCCATTTCATAGAAGTAGTATTTTGTCATCTTGTTTTTCTAAAAAAATGCTTGCCCTGATGGATTCATTAAAAAACAATATTAAAAATAATAAATATGCAATTCTTCAAGGATATGGAGGATGGCATAGCATGGCTAAAGGATTAAAAGAAGCTAAAGAATATTGCCAATCAAACAATATAGAATATGATATTTTAGAAAATAAAAATTTTGAAGATCATTTAAGAATTTTATCATTTTATAAAGGAATTGTTTTTCTTCCAATCATACATGATACTTGCCCTAGATGCATAATAGAAGCTCGACTTATGAACCTTGATGTTATTTGCAATTCTAACTGTCAACATATCTATGAAGAATGGTGGACTGATAAATCTAAAACGTTAGAATATATTAAAAATAGACCTAAGTATTTTTGGGAAAAAATTGATTCTTTATCATGAAAATAATATCTGTTTTAATACCAGTTAGAAACGCTGCTCATTGCATTAAAAAAGCGATTGATTCAGTTTATAATCAAACAATTTTCAAGTCAAAAGAATGGGATTTCAGAATAATTTTAGTAGATAATAATTCAACTGATAATTTAAAAGAAATCATAAATCAATATAATAAGATAACTTATTTATTTTGCTCTATTCCTGGAGTAGTACCAGCAAGGAATACTGCTGTTCATCATATTTTAAATAATGAAAACTATGAATATATAGCAATGATTGATGCTGATGACGAATGGTTTCCAAATAAGTTAGAAAAACAATTGCCATTTTTAGTTGAAAACGATATTTGTGGAACTGGAATGAGATTTATAAAAAACGATAAATATTTTGATATAATTTATCCACAGACAAATGAAGAAATAAAACAATCATTCATTAAAGGTAACAATCCATTTGGAAATTCTTCAGTTATTTTAAAAAGTAAGATATTTAAAATTTGTGGAGGATACGATTTGACATATAAGTATTGCGAAGATTTGGATTTTTTTCTTAGAGCTTTTCCTCACTTTAAAATGTACAATGTTCCAGAAATATTAGTGAATTATGATTTTAATAATAAAAATGAAAATTATTTGCAAGAGCAACAATTGTATACTAATTTAATTTACCTAAGAACCTTAACATTAATAAACAAATGATTTCAGTTTTTTTACAAGGAGGATTGGGAAATCAACTATTTCAAGTTGCCGCCGCAAAATCTTTAGCTTTAGATTTAAATGATGATTTTGGAATAAACCACAATATTTGCTATACCCCAAATCAAGGCCAAAAGTCTGGCAAATATAAAAACACTTTCTTTAAAAATATTAAAGAAATACAAAATATTCCAAATGTATTTTATAAAGAATCAGAATACACTTACAATGAAATACCAAAAATAAAAAATATTACAATAAATGGATATTTTCAAAGCGAGAAATATTTCATTAAATATAAAGAACAAATAATAAAAGATTATACTTTAGATAAAGAATGGTTCGATGAAATAAACGAATGGAAAAAGTCAAAAAAAATAAATAAAAAAACAGTTGGAGTTCATGTCAGAAGAGGAGACTATCTTAAATTTTCTCATCATCATAAAACAAATGGTTTAGATTATTATATAAAAGCTCTCAAGCATTTTGAAAACGTTGATTACATAATTGTTTCTGATGATATTGATTGGGCTAAACAAAATATTGTTGGCGATAATATTTATTATTCAGATTTAAATGATGAAATAAAAGATTTTTGTCTATTAAGTTCTTGCGATCATAATATAAACGCAAACAGCACTTTTAGTTGGTGGGCATCTTATTTAAATAAAAATACAGATAAAAGAATATATGTTCCTTCAGAATGGTATACAAAAGAAGCCAATTGTGATATTAAAGATCTAATTCCAGAAGGATGGATTAAAATATGAAATACAATGTTTTAATAACAGGCTCAAAAGGCGGACTCGGTAAAGAGATCTATAATAAAATAAGAAATACAAAACATAATATTTTTCAACATTCAATATCTGAAATTTCTGACATAAACTGTGATTTTAATAATTTAGAAGAAGTTAAAAAATTAGAAGAGTTTATTAAAGAAAAACAAATCAATTGTTTGATTAATAATTCTGGCGTTTATTCTAATAAAGAATTTACTTCTTTAACCGAAGAAGAAATTTTTAATATTATAAACGTAAATTTAACAGCTCCAATTTTATTGACAAAATACGTTTATAAAAATATTATTCACAATAAAAGTCAAGGTATTATAATTAACATAAATTCATTAGCTGGAAAATATCCTTCTTATAATGAATCTATTTATTGTGCTTCTAAATTTGGATTAAGCGGATTTGGTAGTTCGCTTTCTATAAATCAAAAGAAATCTAATGTAAAGGTTATAGACTGTTTTGTAGGAGCAATGAAAACTAATATGACTATAAATAGAGATAATTATCAAAATCTAATGGAACCTAGCGAAATAGCTGAATTCATAATTAATTTAATTGATTCCAACCATAATTATACTATATCCTCTTTTGAACTAAGAAATTCAAAATGAAAGCTGCAATTTTAACAGAAATAGATAAACCTTTAAAAATAGAAGACATTGAATTAACCGATTTGAAAATTGGTCAAGTTTTAGTTAAAAATATAAAAAGCGGACTCTGCGGAGCGCAAATACAGGAAATTAAAGGGTTAAAAGGAAATACAAAATTTCTTCCGCATTTAATTGGGCATGAAGGCTGTGGTATAGTTGAACAAGTTGGCGATGGCGTTACCAAAGTAAAGAAAGGAGATAAAGTCATACTCCACTGGAGAAAAGGATCTGGAATTGAATCTGATTTTCCATTTTATATTTATAATAATAAGAAAATGTCAAGTGGCAAAATCACTACTTTATCAGAATATTCTATAGTTTCAGAAAATAGAATGACTAAAGTTAATAATGAAGTTTCTGATGATTTTTGCGCTTTATTGGGATGTGGTCTTTCTACTGGATTAAGCGTAGTAAATAATGAAGCAAACATAAAATTCGGAGAAAGTGTGTTAGTTCTTGGATGTGGCGGCGTTGGACTTAACTGCATATTCGCTTCAAAACTCTCACATGCAAGCCCAGTTGTCGGTGTTGATATTAGTAAACATAAACAATACCTAACAGTTAAAAACGGCGGCGAGTTTTATCATACAGAAGATCTAAAAATACTTTTCGATAAATATAAAAAATTTGATTGCATTATAGATACAACTGGACATTTTGATTTGGTTTCAAAATGCATTCCACATCTTTCTGAACAAGGAAGATGTATATTCGTTTCTCAACCTAAAGAAAATTCATCTTTAATAATAAGCAATCCAATAAGTTTTTTTTCAACTAAAGGTATTTCTTTTAAAACTACGCAAGCTGGCGGATTCGATCCAGATACAGATATTCCAAAATATATCAAATTATATCTAAATAAAGTTATAAATGTTGAAAACATAATAACTGATTTTTATAATTTACAACAAATAAACGATGCTGTTCTAAAATTAATTAGCGGAACTGCTGGTAGAATAATCATAAACATATGATTCCTTTAAATAAAAGATCAAAACAAGTAAGAAGGGATGCTATAGCCATCAGTAAACAAAATGGTGGATATCATTATGGCGGAAGTTTTAGCTGTGCAGAAATACTGATCAATCTTTTCGATAAAATTATGCATAAAGAAGACAGATTTGTTCTTAGCAAGGGACATGGATGTTGGATTTACTATGTTTTACTCAGAGAGTTAGGTTATAATCCTACTTTAGAAGGCCATCCTCATTACGAACCTGAAAATGGCATTTTTTGTACAGCAGGTAGTATGGGTCATGGTTTGCCAACAGCTATAGGATTTGCTTTAGGTAGAAAGATGAAAAATGACAACAGTAAGGTTTTTGTTTTAGTCGGAGATGGTGAATGTCAAGAAGGAACAACTTGGGAATCTATTTTAATTGGCAATAGACTGAATTTAAATAATTTAGTAGTTATAGTTGATAATAATAAAATCCAAGGTTCAGGATTCGTTGATGATATTTTGCCTGTAGATAACGTACTTATCGCTACAGCTAAAGCAGCAAAATGGAATGTTTATGAAATCGATGGTCATAATGATGATTTATTGAATATTGATATTAATAAAAAATCAGATAAGCCAATTTTAATAGTTGCTGATACTATAAAAGGAAAAGGAGTTAGCTTTATGGAAAATAAACCTAAATGGCATTCAAACTGGTTAGCTGGCGAATTAGAAAAACAAGCAATAGAGGAATTATCATGAGAAAAACATTCGGAAAAACAATCGTAAAACTAGCAGAAAAAAATGACAAGATAGTTTTGTTAACTGGAGATGTAGAACAGGAGATGGAAGAGTTTAAATTAAAATTTCCTTCTAGATTTTTTAATCTTGGACTATGTGAACAAACTATAACAAGCATGGCCGCTGGACTGGCTATTGAAGGTTTTAGACCAATTATTTACTCTATAACCCCTTTTGTTTTGGAACGCCCTTTTGAACAAGTTAAAATAGATATAGATGAACAAAATTTGCCAGTAATGCTTGTTGGTTATTCTGATTATCCAACTCATGGTCCAACGCATAGACCTTTAAATCCAGAAAGATTAGTAACTGTTTTTAAGAATATACAAAGTTATTTTCCCAAGAACTCTCTTGAAGCGGAAAAAGCTATGCTCGATTCATATTTAATAAAATCACCATCAATGATATTTTTGAAAAAAGATGGACTTCCTATGCTATGAAATACATAAAAAACATTAAAATTTACGATACCGAGTATACAAAAAAAAGACTAGGTCCAAATAAAGATGGTGGATATGTTGTACTTGATGAGTTGTGTAAAAAATGTGATATTCTATATTCATATGGAATAAGTGACGATGTATCTTTTGAGCTTGATTTCCTATCAAACAATTCTAAGACAAAGGTTAGACTTTTTGATCACACAATAGAAAGTCTTCCCGCAAGCCATAAAAATTTTTATTTTTTAAAAGAAGGCATTAGTTTTGAAAAACAAACATATTTAAATACATTAGAAAATCATTTAAAGCACTATGGAGATTTAAATCGTTCCAATAAAATTCTAAAAATAGATGTAGAATGGAATGAATGGAATGTTTTTGAACAAATGCCTGATAATATTTTATCTCAGTTCGATCAGATTTTTTGCGAATTTCATTTTATTCCAGTAGTATACAATGGTTCAAACTCCCCATATTTCACAAATTTTAATAAATTCGTTTATGGAGAAATTAATGATTTATTATTTAAGAAATATCAAAACGTCTTAGAAAAGATTTGTAAACATTATCATATCTTTCATTTACATATAAATAATTCTCTTCCATTAAATGAAATTAATGGACAAACATTTCCTCCGTTAGTAGAAATCAGTTTCGTTAATAAAAGCCTGACGAAAAACCCAACATTAATAAAACAAAAATTTCCAATTCAAAATCTAGATTTTCCAAATAAAAACTACAAAGAAGATATTATAGATTTTGATTGGAACAGATTTTATGAATAACAAAATATTAGTTATAGGTGATAGTTGCAGAGATGTATTTTGTTATTGCTCTTCAGATAGAATGTGTCCCGACAAGCCAGTTCCAATAATAAAAATTCTAGATCAAACAGAAAACCCTGGAATGGCTTATAACACATTTAAGAACATAAAATCAATTTATAAAAATTGCGACATCGTTACAAATGATAATTGGCATGATGTTACAAAAACACGATATATTCACAAAAATAGCAATCATATGTTTTTAAGAATAGATTCTATAAATAAAATAGATAGATTAGATATCAAAAAAGTTAATCTAAATAATTATGATTTAATATGTATTTCTGATTATGATAAAGGATTTTTAACAGAAGAAGATATTACTTATATTTCAAATAATCATCCATGTACATTTTTAGATAGTAAAAAGATTCTTGGAAAATGGGCAGATAATATATCGTATATTAAAATTAATAATTATGAATATGATAGATCGAAGTCAAATATAACACCTATACTTGAAAGTAAAATCATAAAAACAATGGGAGGTGATGGATGTTCATTTCAAAATAAAAATTATCCTGTTAAAAAAGTTGAAGTTATAGATGTTTCAGGTGCTGGCGATTCGTTTATGGCGGCTTTAGTTTGTTGTTTCGTCAAATCGCAAAATATAATTGAATCTATAAAATTCGCCAATAAATGCGCTTGTAAAGTTGTGCAACAAAAAGGTATAACATCAATTTAAAAATAATTTATGAAAAAAATTTTATGGCAACCGTGGGGAGGTCTTGGTGATAATTTACAATTTTCTACACTTCCTGAAATATTTTCAAAATTAGGATACGAAGTTTATATATCAGATAAAAATGCTTATAGAAATCCTGATATATTTGAATTAGTTTGGAAATTAAATCCATATGTAAAAGGAATAAGCAATGAACAGCCTAACATAGGTGAAATTGGAATTTATAAAAGAATTCATACTAAAAAAAGCATAGTTTACAATCAAGAGGCTTGTCATGGATTAATTCCAGAAAATGAAATTCCAAAAATTTATTACACACCTAAAATAATAACTGAATTTAAAAATAAAATATTTGTAGATTTAAGTGCCGTGTCTAGTTTTCCTATCAAACCTAAAAATTTTGATCAATATTTAAAAGATAAACACAAAGAAGATGAAATCGTTGTTCCAAATTTCAATAGAAAAATTCACACTAATGAATATATGAATTTTAATTATCACACTAAAATAGATATTCAATCGATATTTCATTTTTGTGATATAATTCATAGCTGTAAATATTTTTATTGTTGTTTTAGTGGACAAGCTGTTTTAGCTTCATCATTAAATAAAATTGAAACTACAGTTTTTATAAAACCCGAATGGAAAGATATAGATTGGAATTTTCCAAATTTAAAATATCAAATAGTTCATGAATAAACTTTATATAATAAACACTCCAAGCCTGCCAATTCTTGGAAATTTTTGGCATACCGTAAGAAAATTTTCATCAGGATTTTCATATCTTAATTTTGAAATTTTCATAATTAACGATGATTCAATTTTTGATAGTTTACAAGATTCAAGCGATAATTTTTTCTTTATTGGTAATCACGGATTATCTTTAACCCAATATCCGCAAACTATAGAAAAACTAAAAGCTTTTCCAAATACAATAAAAATATTTTGGTTTTTTCATGATTTTTTTATCGATAATAAAGATATAAATTTAGGAAAACGTATATTAACTGGCGAACATTTTCTAAAACAGCCTTTATTACCTCATCATAAAAAACGTTACGATTTTCAACGTTCAATAGATTATTATCACCCTTTAACTTTTTTAAGTTATATTCCTATAAATACAATAGGAACATTAAAACGTAAAGAAATTTGGGATGCTCAATTTGTTGGTGCTTATTACAAAACGGAGTGGACCTCTCAATTAAGTAATTGTTTTATAAGAAATACTGCTCCAGAAATAAGTGAAGAAGAAAGAATTAATTCATTTTTATCTTCTTATGTTTCATTGGGATTTTCTGCTGATGATAATATCAAAAATAATGTTGTAACAGAAAGAGTAGCTGAAGGTATATCTTTTGGTAATGTTGTTTTATCTGATAATCCAGTAGCGACTGAATGGACAGATGGAATTGTAGAATACGTTTCTTCATTCGAAGATCTAAAAAATAAAATACAATACTACAAAGATAATAAAGAAGCGTTTTTAAAAAAACAAAAAGATGGTTATAATTGGTCGAAAGATAAAGGAACTTATACTCACTTAGCTCAACAATTTATTGCTAAAGCTTCAAAAATATAAACTTTGAAAAAATTAAAATATTTTTAATCATTAAAAGATATTATGAACAAAACATCTAAAATTTTTATTGCTGGACATAATGGATTAGCTGGATCTGCAATTCTTAGATTATTAAGACAACAAGGATATGAAAACTTGTTGATTGAAAATAAAAATAGTCTAAATTTAAAAGATAAAAAGAATGTACAAGATTGGTTTTCTAACAATAAACCCGAATATGTTTTTTTAGCTGCCGCTAAAGTTGGAGGTATTTACGCTAATGATGCTCATCCAGCAGAATTTATTTATGATAATCTTGAAATACAAAATAATGTTATTCATTCTTCATATTTAAGCGGAGTCAAAAAACTTTTGTTTATGGGTAGTATATGTATTTATCCAAAATTTGCGCCCGAACCTGTAAATGAAAATTCTTTACTTTGTGGTGAATTGGAACCAACAAATGAATGGTATGCAATTGCAAAAATAGCTGGAATAAAAATGTGTCAAGCTTATCGTAAACAATATGGTTGTAATTTTATTTCTGCTATGCCATGCAATCTTTATGGCATCAATGATAATTTTCATCCAATGAATTCTCATGTTTTGCCAGCTTTAATCAGAAGATTTCATGAAGCTAAATTGAATAATCTTTCGACTGTAAATTGCTGGGGAACTGGATCTCCAAGAAGAGAATTTTTGAATTCAGATGATTTAGCAACAGCTCTACTTTTTTTAATGCTTAATTACAATGAAAAAGAAATAATAAACGTTGGATATGGCGAAGATGTTACTATTAAAGAACTTACAGAATTAATCAAAACTGTATCTGGATATAATGGCGATATTTTATGGGATAGCTCAAAACCAAATGGAACACCAAAAAGATTATTAGATGTCAAAAAAATATTCGATTTAGGATGGAGACCAAAAATCAAATTAGAAGAAGGTTTAGAAAGCACTTATCAATGGTTTCAAGAGAATTATAAAAATAATAATATAAGAAATTAATATGAAAATTATAGTTACTGGCATATTAGGTCAAGACGGAGCCAACATGGTTGAATATTTATTGAAAAACACTAATGCGAAAATTTTTGGTATGATTCGTCGCACATCAAATCCAAATTTTATAAATTGTAAATCATTTATCAAAAATGAAAGATTTCAGTTAGTTTATGGAGATCTTTCTGATAGCATAAGTTTAGATAATCTTGTACGCGATATTCAACCTGATTATTTTATTAATTTTGCGGCACAATCTTTCGTAGGTTGTAGTTGGGAAATTCCTCTTCAAACTTTTGATGTTAATGCTACAGGTGTAGCCAGATGTCTTGAATCGATTCGTCGTTTTCAACCAAAGTGCCGCTTTTATTCTGCTGGATCTAGTGAAGAGTTTGGTGATGTTCAATATAGTCCACAAGACATAACTCATCCTGTTAGACCTAGAAGTCCATACGGCGCAAGCAAAGCTGCTGCTCGTCATTTAGTTAAAGTTTATCGTGAATCTTATAATTTATATGCTGTTCATAGTATTCTTTTTAATCATGAAGGCACTAAACGTGGAGAAGAATTTGTAACTAGAAAAATCAGCAAAGGTGTAGCTCGTATATATCATGCCATTAAAAATAATCAACCTTTTGCGCCGATTGAACTTGGCAATTTAGATGCAAAAAGAGATTGGTCTGATTCTGAAGATTTTGTTGAAGGGGTTTGGAAAATCATGAATCAAGAAAAGCCAAAAGATTATGTTCTTTCAAGCAACGAGACACACACGATTAGAGAATTTATAAATAAATCTTTTCTTCATGCTGGCATCGAAGGGATATGGCATGGGTCTGGACAAGGAGAACAAATGAGTGTATCTACTGAATATGCTATTAAAAATGAAGTTCAATCATCAGTTTTAATTAAAATTAATCCTAAATTTTACAGACCCGCCGAAGTTGAGCTTCTTTTGGGAAATTCAACTCCAGCTAGAGAAGAATTAGGTTGGAAACCAAAAATTTCCTTTGACAACCTCGTAGAACGTATGGTAAAGTATGACATAGATAATTTTAAAATCTAGTGTATAATACTCTTTACCATGACTAATCATCGAACTCTGCTTTCGCCAGAATTTTTATCAAAATATAAAAACAAACAACCCAATTGGGGTTTTAATGGACTTGGATACATAGTATATAAAAGAACGTATGCTCGTCTAAAAGAAGATGGAACCACTGAAGAGTGGAATGAAACCGTAGAACGTTGTATTAATGGCGCACAAAAGATTGGCGCACAATATACTCCAGAAGAAGCAGAACGTATTTACGATTATGTTTTTAATTTAAAATGTAATTTTGCTGGTCGAATGCTTTGGCAGCTTGGCACTTCTACCGTAGATCGTTTCGGTGCAAATTCTCTTCTCAATTGCTGGGCTACAGCAATGCGCGAACCAAAGGCTTTCCTTTTCCTTTTTGAGAATCTCATGCTTGGTGGCGGCGTTGGTTATAGTATTCGTCGCGAAGATGTTCATGAGCTTCCAAAGATCAAGAAAAGTGTAAATGTTATTCATGAAGCAACTAAAGACGCTGATTATATTGTGCCAGATAAACGCGAAGGTTGGGTTAACCTACTTTCTAAAGTTCTGGACGCTTTTTACGTTACAGGTAAATCGTTTTCGTACTCAACTATTCTCATCAGAGGTTACGGAGAACCAATCAAGGGCTTTGGCGGCAAGGCTAGTGGCCCACAAATCCTTATTGACGGAATCGATAAGATCACAAAGATCTTCCAAGCTCGCGAAGGCAAAAAGCTTCGCTCGATTGATGTGTTGGATATCTGCAATATTATTGGCAGTATTGTTGTCGCTGGTAATGTACGTCGTAGCGCAGAAATCGCTCTAGGCGATCCTGATGATATTCTTTATCTTCGCGCCAAGAACTGGGGTTCAGGAAATGTTCCTAACTGGCGAGCTATGAGCAATAACACTATCTATGCCGATAGTTATGATCACGTTCTTGAAGAGATTTGGAAGAATGGATACGAGATCAATAAAGACTCTGGCTATGCAAACGGCGAGCCTTATGGATTTTTCAATCTCCCTCTTTCTCAAAAGTTTGGTCGTATTAAGGACGGTCCAATTTCAGATAACTCTATGTATCCCACGGATACAGATAATTGTGAAATGACCAATCCTTGCGCTGAAATTAGTCTTTCTAATTATGAGTGTTGCAACCTTTCAGAACTGTATCTAAACAACATCACTTCTAAAGAAGAACTAATTGACTGCGCTCAACTTCTTTATAAGACTCAAAAGGCTATCGCATCTCTACCTTTTATCCATGAAGAAACAAATCGTATTGTTCATAAGAATATGCGCCTCGGTCTTGGCGTTACTGGCGTTTGCCAGTCTCTTGACAAGCTTGATTGGCTTGATGATTGTTATGTCGCTTTGCGTAAGTTCGACAAAGAATGGAGCGCGAAGCGTGGATGGTCAGAAAGCATTAAGCTGACCACAATCAAGCCAAGCGGAACACTAAGCTTGCTTGGTGGAGCTACCCCCGGTGTTCATCCTGCATTTAGCCAATATTATATGCGTACTATTCGCATGTCTAGTGCTGATCCTTTGGTTCAGACATGTAAAGATATGGGTTATCATGTTGAATTTCTAATTAATTTCGATGGAACTGAGAAGCGAGATACTGTTGTAGTTTATTTTCCATGCAAGACTCCTGAAGGATCAATCCTCACAAAGGATATGGATGTTATTAAGCAGCTTGATATGGTAAAGAAACTACAAACTATTTGGTCAGACAACGCTGTTTCTGTAACTGCTTATTATAAGCCAGAAGAACTTGAGACTCTAAAAGTCTGGCTAAAAGATAATTACGAAAATAATATCAAGAGCGTTAGTTTTCTTTTGTTTAAGGATCACGGATTTAAACAAGCTCCTTATCAAGAAATCGATGAAGCCGCTTATTTGAGCGCAAATTCAAAGGTGAAGCCTCTTACAACCATTTCTATGGGAAATACTGAAATGCTAGATATGGCCGAATGCTCCAGCGGAGCATGTCCAATCCGATAAAAGTAGAAAAATATTTTCTCAAATATAACATAAATTACATATACAAATATGAGTAAGACTACCGTAAAGACACTTAATAAGACCGCCACCGCTTCAGTGAAGACTGCAAAGCCAATTAGCAAGCCAGCCGCACCAGCAAAGCCAAGTGGCAGTAAGAAGAAGTAACATTAAATATAAATAACAAAAAAGCCGCCCTAAAAAGCGGCTTTACTTTTTTCTATATATGGTTAAATTAGTGTAATTTTAAATATGAATTTAATAGTAGATCTATCTGAGCTTATTGCTAAAAAAAGACAAGGACCAAAAAGCTCTGCCCAAACTCCAGCAAAGCCAGATGAACGCAAGAAAGGTTCTAGCGTAAACCAACCGGGATCTGCTGGCACAACCCCAGATGCCAAAGAGAGAGCTAAAGAAGTTTTAAAGAGAAAAGATGAAAAGCAATTAGTGAGTAAGGCCGAAATAACTTTTAGCCAAAAGATAACTAACGCTTTGAAAGAAAAAGTTAAAAATCATAATGCTAAACATTCTAAAAAAGTAACTCTTGGTCAATTAAAGAAAGTATATCGCAGAGGTTTAGGAGCTTTTAGTGCTAGTCATAGACCTGGAGTATCAAGAGCCGCTTGGGGTATGGCGAGGGTTGCTCAGTTTCTTAAAATGGCCGCTGGAGGAAAAGTAAAAGATGCTTATAGAAGAGCTGATCAAGATATTTTAAGTTCTAAATGAATAATAAATATAAAAGAGGTCAATTTTGCTCTATTAAGAATAAATATTTTTGGAGCTATATCAACAAAAATAAAGAATATTGGATAACTGTTGATAAATATAATGAATATAAAGATAAAATGCAAACAAAAGAATATAAAGAAAAAAAATCTTTGCTAGACAAGAAGTATCTTAACAAATCTAATGAGAATCGTCGAATTAGATACAAAAATGATATTAACTATAAAACTAAAAGACTTTCCCAATCTAAAAAATCTAGATTACAAAATCCAAAAAAAAGATCTTCCGAACAATTAGTTAGACATGCAAATGAACAGAGAGCTAGACAAGCTAAAATAAAAACCCCTTTAATTTTACGCAAATTTTGTCAAGTTTTTTACGATACAGCTAAATGTTTAGAATCTATAACTAATAATAAATATCATGTTGATCATATAATTCCTTTGTCTAAAGATGGCAAACATTTACCTTGGAATCTACAAATATTAACAGAAAAAGAAAATTTAATAAAATCAAATAAATTAACAATATGAACGACAAAATAGTAGACATTTATTCTTTTAATGATTTTGAAGACACTGATTTTAATGAAGCTCTTTCTGATCTTAAGCAATTTGGTGTAAATGATGATGAATTAAATCTTAATTTTATTAATATAGAAGAATAAAATGAATATATCAGTTAACTTTAGTAACGAGATTCGCGCAGCAAAAGATAAGAAAACTTTGAACAAGCCTTTTAGAACTTCAAAAGGACCAAAGAAATTTTCTGTTTATGTCAAAAACGAAAAAGGCAATATTGTTAAAGTTAATTTTGGTGATCCAAACATGGAGATAAAGCGTGACGATCCTGCTCGTCGTAAAAATTTCCGCGCTCGTCATCAATGCGACACAAATCCCGGTCCTCGTTGGAAAGCTAGATACTGGTCTTGTAAAATGTGGGAATCTAAAAAATCAGTAACTGATTATACTTCTAAAGGTGGAATCGATGATATCGTTCATCAGTGGGATGGTATTACTTTTTGGGAAGAAGCTGATCTTTTAAAATTGTCTCCTCATTTAGCTCAAGCTCAAGAAATCACAGAAGAAATTGAAAATGAATCTGAAGATGTAAATGAAGAAGCTGCCGAAATGGCAATGGCCCAATTGGCTTATATAGCTGATCATTCTAAAGATCTTCTTAACAAGCTTCGCGCCAACCCCTCGATGTCTGAAGAGATTGAACCTTGGGTTCAAAGTAAGATTACTTTAATGGAGGATTACTTATTTGCTGTTTATAACTATCTCGTTTATTCTCAAGAATCAGAAAATGAAAACGATAAGCAAATTATGGAAGCTGGTATGAGAATTTTAAACGTCAATACTTCATGCAAACATTATAATAGTGAAGGCATTGTTAAAGAAATCAAAGATCTTCCAAATGATATGGGCAAAATAGTTGCTTATGAAGTTCTAAACGATGGAAAAAACTTTAAAAAAGGTGATATTTTAACAAAAACAATAGATCAAATTAAAATCCTAGAAGGTAATAAATAATATGAAATCAAATTTAAAATTCGATACAAAAAATTTCGTCGCTGAAGTATCCATCTCTAACATGATGGAAGATGATGAAATGGAAATGCATAGCGAATACATGAGCGAGTGTATGCTTAAAGATGAATCTTTAGTCAACACTGCTGGTATGTCTACAAGTGACGCTAAGTATATGTGCGGCATGTCATACATGAAAAATCGCCCAATGCTTAATGAAATGGCTGGTCAATTGACCGAAAAACAAAAAACTCTTCCTCCCGCTCTTCAAAAAGCTATTCTAAAAAGAATGCAAAAGAAGGGCAATTTAAATGAAGAAGGTAAAAAAGAAGCGGGTGAGTCACCTGAAGGAGAAAAGTCAGAAGCCGCTCAAATAGCTGTGTTTCCACAAGAACCAGCACCTTCAACAGGAGAAATTAATCCAAACCTTACTAACGAAGGAATTAAAATAGATGAAAAACTAAAAGCAGAACAAGATTCATCTGGCCCTAAAAATCCAGATTTACAAAGTCCTACGTTCGATCCAAAAGCTTAATTTAAATAAAACCGCTAGGCAACTAGCGGTTTTTTGCTATTGACAAGTCTCATATTCTTGCGTATCCTTCAGAGGATGAATAAAAGAGAGCTATTAAATAAGCTTTTGCATATTCCTAAAAAAGTTCATCCATCATTCTGGGGTAAACAATTCAGAATATTAAACTCTCTTCTCAAGAAATTCCCAGATATGAAGTTTTGGGAACAGCTTGTGGTTGTAAGAGTTGATTGTCTTACTTTATATGCTGGAGAAGACGCTAATGGAATAGCTGATAAATACAAGAAATACATTTTTCAACCTGAATTAAAAAATATAGAATTTCAGCTTGGCGAAAAAGCTGGACAAGACTATAATATTACGGTAAAACCTAGAACAATTAAAGACTTTCTAAAATGAGTAAAAAGAATAAAGAAGAAATAGACAGCGGCAAAATTACTACATCTCAAGATCAGCTAAAAAGTTTCTTGAAGAATAATAAAGATTCTCATTATAATTTCGAACCAACTATCGATTACAAGGTTTCAAGCGGCAGTCTTCTGCTTGATTACTTTCTAGCTGGTGGCATTGGTACTGGATTGCATCGATTCTGTGGAATCAATGAAGGAGGCAAAACTAGTTGCGCTCTTCAATTTATGAAAAACTTCCTAGATCAACCTAAGAAGCGCAAAGGCTTTTATATCAAAGCTGAAGGTCGATTGAGTAATGAGATGATCACTCGTTCTGGAGTTAAGTTTGTATTTAATGAAGAAGAGTGGGTGGAAGGTACATGTTTCGTTTTTGAATCAAACATTCATGAAACTGTATTTGACGCAATGCGAGAACTAGTTGGCAAGAATGATGAAAAGATGATGTATTTCTTTCTATTAGATTCTGTAGACGGTCTAATTAGAAAAGGAGATCTTGATAAGACATTTGAAGAATCACAAAAGGTTGCTGGTGGTGCAGTAATCGCAGCAGACCTTATGAAGCGCATGTCTATCGCTTTACAAAAGCGTGGACATATTGCAGTATTTATTTCTCAAGTTCGTGCTGATATTAAACTCGATCCATATAGCAAAGCTCCAATTCGTCAAACTACAGCTACAGGTGGCAATGCTTTGCTACATTTTGCTAACTGGATTTTTGAATTCGATGCTCGTTTTAAGGGCGATCTAATTCTTGAAGATCCTAACGCTTCTTACGATGAGCAAAAGAATCCATATCTTGGGCATTTCGTAAAGATCGTCGTCAAGAAATCTCCAAACGAAAGAACTAATTGCACTATTCGATATCCTATTAAATATGGAAGAAAGAATGGCACTTCTAATTGGGTAGAAAAAGAAATTTTTGATTTTCTAACGATGTGGGAAATTGCCATCAAAAAGGGAGCTTGGATCAGTTTTGATGAAGAGTTTCTTAATACTTTGAAGGAAGCTGGCTTTACAGAATTTCCTGCTCAAATTCAAGGGGCGGCAAAGTTTGAACAAATTGTTAATGACAATGAAAAACTTAAGAATTTCTTTTTTAAGTATATCAGTGAAAACCTATTAAATTTTGGCGATGGAATTTCTATCTCTGAGTAATAAAAAAAGACGTTGCAAAAACGCTCGCAATTATTTAATTGATTGGAAAGCTGATAGTCGTAGCAAATTTCAAACTGAAGCTAAGAAATTTTTACGCAATTATTGGCAACATAATATTGTTTTTGAAGAGTTTCCTATTGTAGGAACTCGTCTTACTTTGGACTTTTATAACGCTAATAAAAAAATAGCCATAGAAGTCCAAGGTAGGCAACATACAGGTTTTGTTAAATTCTTTCATGAAAATAGAATGAATTTTCTTCATCAGTTAAATAGAGATAAGAAAAAGGAACGTTTTTGTGAACTTAATGAGATAACACTTGTAACTATATTTGAAAACGATATAATAAATAAAGATCTTTTCGAAAGTCAAGGTGTAATATTATAACATGAAGAAGGACTCTCAATCAGAGAATTTTAAACAATTTAAAATTCCTGAAAACTATTTTAATAAACTCTATGAGTTCAGCGGGTCCGATGAATCCTCCAAAGGATTCATAGTGGCTTATGTCTCTCAAGATGGATGCCCCATGATTTATACCAAAGTCGCTAATCCAATCGTAGAAATGGGTCTAGTTAAGGCTGTAGAAAAATATTTAGACGAAGTTAACAACGAGCAAAATTCCATTGACATGAGTGACGAGCCATGATAACGTCCGTTTGGAATGATTTATTCGTATGATTTAGAAACTCAGTTGCTCGCTGGACTGATTAAATATCCAGAAAGATACGCAGATGTCGCATCTTTCGTAACGGAAAAAGACTTCTGGAGTGAAAGCTCTAAGATCAATAGAACTATTTTTTGTGTACTTCGTCAAGCAATCGACAATGGAGAAAAAATTGATGACGTAGTAATATCTCAAAGAGTAAAGAATTTTGGGGTAACTTTTGAGGACAATATCAATCCATCTGATTATATTGAATCTTTGTCTCTCAAGAAGTTATCCCCAGAATCTATTATAAGCGTTGCTAAAGAGTTGAAGAAGTACACTATTCGTCGCGAAATCGCGATGTGTGGTGCAGAGATCAACAAGAAGATGAAGTCTATATCTCCATCTTCTGATTATAATGTTATCATTGAATGTGCCGATAAACTGTATAATGATCAAATAAACTTATATGAAACTGGTGCGGATCAACCAGAAAACATCTTTGATGAAATGGAGGCTCTTATTGAAGATCGCGGAAACAATCCAGTTACTGAGTTTGGATTTGCTGGTCCTCACCCAAAAACTCAAGATATGTACGGCTCTCTCTTGAGACCGGGGAACATCACTGTTATCGTTGCTCGTTCAGGTGTTGGTAAGACTCAATTCTGTTTAGATTTTACTACAAAGGTATCTGAGCAATATGAAGTTCCAGTTCTTCATTTCGATAACGGCGAAATGAGTAAAGAGGAACTGATTTTTAGACAATGCGCTGCCATGTCCAAAGTACCAATGTATCTGCTAGAAAGCGGTAACTGGAGAAAAGCTGGTGCTGAAGTTGTAGATAATGTAAGATCAGTATGGAAAACTATCAGTAAAAGATATAAGCATTTATATTATTATAATGTAGGCGGCATGAGTGTGGACGCTCAGATTAGCGTTCTAAAAAGATTTTATTACTCCAAGATAGGTCGTGGAAATCCCATGATTTTTAGTTTTGATTATATTAAGACTACCAGTGAAAACGGAGGTAATAAAACTGAGTGGCAACTTGTAGGTGAAATGGTAGATAAATATAAACGATGCATTCAAAGAGATATTAAAAGTGATAAAGGCCCATGCATTTCAATGATGACTTCTGTCCAATCTAATCGAGCAGGTATTGTTACAAATAAGAATTCAGCAAACATAACTGACGATGAAAGTATCGTTTCTCTTTCTGATCGTATTACTCAATTTGCTTCCCATTTATTTATTTTGCGACAAAAAACATCTGATGAGCTACAGAACGAAGTTGGTTTTGGAACGCATAAGTTCATTAATATAAAAGCTCGCCATCTTGGCAAAGACATTGCTGGAGCAATTAATCCAGTGAAACTTGCAGACGGCACTCTTAAAAAGAATTTTGTTAATCTTGAAATTGCTAATTTCTGTGTTTCAGAAAAGGGTGATTACAGAGATATCGTTGACGCTCTTGGCACAAATGCAACTGTAATTAAAGATAACGATGACGACGTACCTAACCTCGATTAATAATCAAGCAGAGGCTATTGAAAAAACTTTAATTGATCTTGGGTATCAATTATCAGATCGCGGCAAATACTGGCAATGCAATGCTGTTTATCGTGATGGCGACAATAGAACCGCTCTGCAAATTTGGAAAGATACTGGAATCTGGAAAGATTTCGTAGCTAACACTTCTTACCAACCTTTTAAAAGACTTCTTGAACTTACTTGTAACGATGATTCAAAGATAGAAGAAATCTTACAATCAATTAAGACTAATAATGATCCTTGTATAGAATCAATCAGAACACCCAAAATGGAATCAGATCAATTTTTTGACCATGATGAAGTAAAAACTTTGCTTCCTCATTATGATTTTTATAACAAGAAGAACATTAGTTCTGAAGTTCTTGAGCTTTATCGTTCTGGTTTTTCTATGTCTGGAAAGATGAATGGTCGTTTCGTATTTCCAATTTTCGATGAAAATAAAAAAGTAATTGGCATCAGTGGAAGACACTTACTTTGGAAGCCAAATAACTCCGCTCCTAAATGGAAGCATATTGGGAGAAAAGGTAATTGGATTTATCCTATAAATCTTCAAGGTGAGGAAGATAATATTTTTAAAAAAACTATTGAAGAAAAGCGTTCGATCATTCTTGTTGAAGGAATTGGTGACAGCTTGGCTTTGTCTCAGCAAGGTTATTATAATCATTTAGTAGTTTTTGGCTTGGAGATAAGTTCCAAACAATTGTCTTATCTAATGTCATTGTCGATAAATGAGGTTGTTATTTCTACCAACAACGACGCAGATAAAACTGATAATCGCGGTCTGCAAGCTGCCATTAAAATATTCTTAAAGCTGATTAAGTATATTGATATTGATAAAGTTAAAATCAAACTTCCTATTTGTAAAGACTTTGGCGAAATGCTAGAGAAAGGTATTACTATGGAAAGATGGGAGAATAAGAAAAGAGATAGAATAACTCAAGTAGAATACATTCTTGATTATGTATATAATAACGATAAGGATAAAAAAACTATTTCTATCCTTAAAGATTACTTAGAAAGTCTAAAGCTTTGAAGGAAACATTATCAGCCAGTAAAATTAAGACGCTAAAATCCTGTTCATGGCAGTATTGGTGCAAGTATGTTTTAAAGCTACCAGATAAAACAAATTCTGGAGCTTTGATTGGCGATACTGTGCATATTATTCTTGAATGCCTTGGTCTAGCGAGGCACAAAAAGCATTATGACATCATTATAAAAAAGCAAAATATCTTTGCTTCAAAAGCCATTAAAAAAATGGTTTACAAACACATCAAAAGAAAGAACCTTAATGAACAAGAAAATCTACAAGATATTTGTTCGATGGCTTTAAAAGGGTTGATGTATGATTTTTTTGGTAAGAAGTTTGGTGAGCCAACAGAAGTAATTTCAGAAAAAGATTTTGAAATCACCGTTCAAGAAGAAGATATTAATTACAAAATTAAGGGTTTTATTGATAAGCTATTTATTTATGGCGATCATGGAGTGGTATTAATTAGAGATTTTAAGACAAATAAAAAGAAATACGAAGGCAAGGAAGTAACTGATAATTTACAAGATTACATGTACACCCTTGCTATTAGGAAGCTGTATCCTCATCTAAGCGATATTAAAATGGAATTCTTGTTTTTGAAGCAAGATTTGAATGACGGTGGAGTTATGCCAATGCAAGCAAAAGATAAATATGAGCTTCTTGGTTTTGAACATGAACTAACTGGTTATCAAAAATACGCTGATTCTTTTACAGAAAAGACTGCTACATCTAACATGGCAGCGAATCAAGGAATGCCAAAAGATGGTAGTTTTGCGGGAAAACTTTTATGTGGTTTTGCTAAACAACCTAATCAAATCAAAAAAGACGGCACTCCAATGTGGTATTGTACTTATAAATTTGCGTTTGATTATTTTGCAATTGTAGATAAAGACGGTAAAGTTAAAAAATCAGCATTCACTAAAAAAGAATTGCAGAAAATTAAACTCGAAGAAGGAGACAAATTAATAAAAAGCAAGTACGATGGATGTCCATGTTTTAAACCCGTTGAAACTCCTGATGATTTTGACGCTTTCGATCTTGACAAGTTCTAGCTTTTCGCTAGAGTTTGAGCAACATGCTACCATTGTTTAAATCTCATTTCAGTATAGGAAAATCTATACTAACTTTAGATGATCCAAAGAAGGTCACTGAAGGAGGATCTGATAGTGTATTTAAGATCGCGAAAGACAACGGTCTCAAACAGGTTATTTTAGTTGAAGACTCGCTGATTGGATTCTTTGAAGCGTACAAGCGCAGCAAAGAAATGGGTATTCAATTAATATTCGGTCTTCGTCTGTCAATGAGGAATTCTGCTCTTCCAGAAGATGAAGGCAGTCAACATAAAGTGATCATCTTTGCTAAAGATGATATTGGATGCAAGCTGCTCAATAAAATCTATTCAAAAGCCTTTTGCACCAATTCTGGATTTGTAAATTATAACGATTTGAAAGAGTTGTGGAGCGAAGCTTCTCTCAAGCTGGCTATACCATTTTATGATTCATTTATTTATATAAATAATCTATCTTTCGGTAACGCTATTCCTGATCTTTCATTTACTAAAGCGACTTTGTTTTATGAAGACAATTCTCTAGCATTAGATTATATACTTCAAGAGAAAGTAAAAGAATTCTCCATTAATAATGAAATGCCAATGGTGAAAGTTCGTAGCATTTATTATAATAAAAAATCTGATGTCAAAGCTTTTATGGCTTATAAGATAATTTGCAATCGATCTTTTGGTAAAGATCGTTCATTAGAAAAACCAGAGTTGCCTCATTTTTGCAGTGATAAGTTTAGCTTCGAAGCTTGGAAGGAAGAAAATGCTACGATTTAATAAAGAACAAAAGTATATCTGTTTCGATTTTGAAACCTGTCATCTAAATCTGCTTGATGATAGTAATAAGCCTTGGCAATTAAGTTATCTGATCGCTAAAGGCAGCAATATAATCAAAGAAGTGGATAATCATATCTACTGGCCTGATCTAAAACTTTCAGAAGGCGCAAGACTTGTTACTCATTTCGATGAACGTAAATATCATTCATTAGCCGCCGATCCTAAAGAAGTTCTGGAGGCTTTTGAAGATTATATTTATAATGATGAGTATCTGATTATTGGACAAAATCTATTAGGCTTTGATGTGTACATTCATAATACATATAGAAGACTGATGGGCAAGAAAAGCGACTTCTCTTACGTTAAGAGGATTATAGATACGAACTGCATGGCTAAAGCTATTAAAAAGAATCTAAAACCTCAAAGAGATTCTGATTTTACTTTCTGGCAGTATAGACTAAATGACTTTCGCGAAAAGGGATTGAAGACCAGCATTAAAACTCAATTGAAAGAATATAAGATTGACTTCGATGAGAACATGCTTCACAATTCCATGTACGACGTTCAGATGAATTTTAAGATTTTTCAGAAGCAGCTTTGGCAAATTGAAATATGAATTTTTTACAAGACATTAAAACCTATGATAACGCCATGCTCCCCGGCGTTCGCTTGCCTCAGATCTCTATTGAAGGCAAATATTATGATTTATTGAAGATTCCTATTTCTTCTGATAACTTTACTTTTCTAAAGACTCTTTGCTATAGAAGTTTAAATAATTTAGGATTAAATAATAATCAATATGTTGAGCGTATGGAGATGGAACTGGAGATCTTCAGAGAGCTTGATTTCGTTGATTATGTACTTCTCAACTGGGATATTCTTAATTACTGCCATGAAAATAATATTCCAACTGGTGCTGGTCGTGGTAGTGCTGCGGGTTCTTTGGTTCTGTTTATCGTGGGTGTTACGAAAGTTGATCCAATAAAATACGAACTATTCTTTGAGCGTTTCGTTAGCCGTTCTCGCGCTAAGAAGATCATCAAGGATGATATCACTTATCTTGATGGTTCTCTTCTTCCTGACGTAGACAACGATATCAGCTATGATAGACGCGCAGAAGTAATTAAGTACATCGAGCAGAAGCATCTTGGTAAAACATCAAAGATATTAACTCTTAATACTCTTTCGAGTAAGCTTTGTATTAAAGAGTGCGGTAAAATTGTAGGCGGCTTTTCTGAAACAGATGTTAATGAAGTTAGTGATAATATTCCAAAGCTTTTTGGAAGAGTATTTGAGCTAGAAGAAGCTTACAAAGAGAACGATAAATTTAAAGCTTGGGTAGATCAAAATAGATTTGTATTTGAAATTGCTAAGAAGATCGAAGGATTGAATAAGAATACTGGTGTTCATCCTTCTGGTATTGCCATTTCTTATTACAAGATCGAAGAAGTTTGCCCAGTTCAAAAGACTTCTGATGGTGATTTGGTCAGTGGCTATGATATGAATTATGTAGCCGAACTAATGGTTAAATTCGATGTTCTTGGTTTGAGAACTTTGACTGTAGTCAGTGAAGTTTGTAAGAGGTTAAATATTGAAATGACTTCTATTGATCCAGAAGATCCTTTCATTTACGAAAGCTTTCAAAATCTTCGTACACCACAAGGTTTATTCCAGATTGAAGCTGAAACTAATTTCAAGGTATGCCGCAAAGTCAAACCGAAGTCCCTTGAACAGCTTAGTGCAGTAGTTGCTATTGCTCGTCCCGGCGCACTAGACTTTGCCGATCAATACGCTACATATTCAGCTTCTGGAGTGTTCCAGCTTGTCCATGACTTCTTTAAAGAAGAGCTTTCATACACTGGTGGTATTCCTCTTTATCAAGAGCAGTTGATGAAGATGGCTGTGCGCTTAGGATTCACTCTTGACGAGTCAGAACAGTTGCGTCGTATCGTTGGCAAAAAGAAGGTAGATCAAATGCCAGCATGGCAAGGAAAGATTCGTCAAAAAGTGTCTGAACAGAATCTTGATCCTGCAATTGGTGATGTGTTGTGGAAAGTTGCTGAAGACTCAGCGAACTATTCATTCAATAAATCGCACTCAATCTCTTATGCTATTTTGGCCGCATGGACTGCTTATCTAAAATTCAAATACCCGCATGAATTTTTCTTGGCACTACTCCAGTTGTCTAAATACGAGCCTGATTCGCATCAAGAAATCAACAAGATTTCAAAAGAGCTAGTCTATTTTGATATCAAGCTTTTACCACCTGATCTTGCAAAGTCTGCATTAGATTTTAAGATCGAAGATGGCAACATTCGTTTTGGATTGAATTCTATTAAGGGTGTTTCGGAAAAGACGTTGCAGTCACTTCAGAATTTTAGAGAGACTAACACTCCAACAAAGTTTGATATTTTTATAGCTGCAAAACAAGCTGGAATTAATATTGGCTTGCTTTCTTCTTTGATTCAAGCTGGAACGCTAAGTTCATATACTCATAGACGATCACGTTTGGTTCTTGAAGCTCAAACGTTTAATATCTTAACTGATAAAGAAAAGAAATTCGCTTGCAGTGTTGGACCTAAATATGACTACGATATTTTAACTATAGTAAGTGAATGCGCTTTCAAGGCTCAATCTCTTAACGAGAGCGGCAAACCGTTCATGAATGAAAAGCGTAAAATCACATTTAGAAAAAAGTATGATGAATATAAAAAGATTTACGAGCAAAATAAGAATCATGAGAAGTTCGCTAATTGGGTGTTTGAAAACAGGCTTTTAGGTTATACTCCAACTATTCGACTAAAGACTATTTTTCAGCAATCTGAATGTACATTTACAGATACAATGGAGTTTCATTCTGTTTTTAAAGAAGAAAGAGTAAAAATGGTTGGTGTTATTGATGAAACATATCGTGGGAAAACAAAAAAATCTAATTCTACATTTTATCGTTTTCAGTTAAAAGATGAAGTTGGAAGCGTAAGCGCGATGTTTCTTGATGGCGGTAAACATCAAAGACTTACTGAATATTTAGAAGATGGCCTTAAAATACCTGATAAAGACGATATCGTAGTTTTTACCGGAAGAAAAGGAGAAGATGTACTATGGATAGAAAATATTGCTATTCTAAATGATAAAATTTATATGAAATTATCTGATGTTCAATGATGCTTGAATTATTTATGTTATTTATTATTATATCATAAATAATAACAACATGAAATTAGATCACAATCAAATAATAAATGAGTATAAAAGCAAAAAATTTACTTTAGTTGATTTAGCTTTTAAATATAAAGTTGATTATAGAGCTATAAGAAATGTTTTAATAAAAAACAATATTCAAATTTTAAATGGCAATAAAATAAAACCAGTTCCAGAAGAGAGAAAACAAAAAATGAGTCAAACAAAAAAACAAATGTTTGCTTCTGGCGAATTAAAAATTTGGTGCCAAGGTAAAAAAAGAAATAAAACTGATTTGTATAAAAATATGCAAGCTCATTTGAGATATCAAGTTGAATTGGAATGGTTAATAAAATATGAAGATATAGAAAAACTTAAATTTTTAAACAAAAGCCTAACAAAAGAAAGAAATAAAAAAGATTTCAACGCAGAAATTTATAAAAACTTCATCCAAAAATTTTATTTTGATGATCAATTTAACAATTTATATAATAAATGGCTTTTAAATAAAACAGATGCATGGTTAAAACCATCTTTAGATCACATTAAACCCAAATCTAAAGGAGGTTCTTTAACAGATTTAAATAATCTTCAATTTTTGACTTGGCTTGAGAACAAATGTAAGTCTAATATGGATCAAGACAAGTGGACGCAAATCAAATCTAATATTAATAAATATTTTGTATGAAAAATTTAAATCTAACGCCTAGAGCGCAAAAACTAATTAAAGAAGCTTATAAAATAGCTGTAGATCTTAAACATACAGAAATCACGCACCTTCATTTATTTATAAGCTTTTTAAATTTAAAGCAAAGTCAGATAGAAGAAGCATTTGGTAATTTTGGTTTAGATTCTTTAAAGATCAAGAATGCTGCCACAGCGTTTCTAAAGGCAAACATTCCAGCACAAAAGAAGACAACAACAAAACCTTTGTTATCTGAAGGTGTAACAAATATATTTAAATGCGCCAAAACTATATCTTCTAAATTCGATCATAAATATATCGGATTAGAGCATGTATTTTTAAGCTTATTTGAAGTTCCCAATCAAGCTTTTGAACTATACTTGATCGATTATAATTATGATTTTGTAAAAGTTGTAGACTATGTTGAGCAAAAGTTGGAAGACGACGACATGTTGCCAACTGTAGAAGAAGATATAAATGCGCCGAATCAAGCAAAACAGACTTTTGACGTAAAAAAATATAAAGTTTTAAATACTTACGCTAACAATCTTAACATGCAAGTTGTTAACGGTAAGATAAATAATCTGCATCTCAATAAAGAATTAATTCAAAAGATCTCAGAAGTTCTTTGTCGCAAGAATAAAAATAATCCACTTATTGTAGGTGAAGCCGGTGTTGGTAAAACTGCATTGGTTGAATCTCTAGCTCAAGCCATTGTTAAAGGCGAAGCATCTGATTTGCTTAGTTTAAAACAAATTTATAGCTTGGATATTCCCATGATGATTGCTGGCTGTAAATTCCGTGGTGAATTTGAAGAGAAGATTAAAAACCTACTAAAAGAAATTACAGACGATCCATATATCGTTCTTTTTATAGATGAAATCCATACAATCATTGGTGCTGGAAATCCAGAAAACGGCAACGATGTTGCTAATATTCTAAAACCTTATTTAGCTAGAGGAGAAATTAGTTGCATTGGCGCTACTACTTTTGACGAATATAAGAAGACGATATCTGATGATCCAGCATTATCTAGGCGTTTTCAAATTATTAAAATAGAAGAACCAACAAAAGAACAAACTTTTAATCTAATCAAGAATATTAAAGGTGGATACGAAAATTTTCATGTTATAGATTTTTCTGATGAAGTTATTAATTTTATTATTAATAGTGCTGAAAAGTATATTGAAGGAAGATTTCCCGATAAAGCTTTAGATATTATTGATCAAGTAGGAGCTAAAGTTAAATTGAAGAATTTTACAAAGTCTCCTGAAATGCTTAAGATTGAAAAGAAACTTAGCAAGTTTATTGATTCTAATCAACAGATAGCAGAAAAGAAGAGGATTTCTTCTTTAGAAGATTTGCTTGTCGAATACGAAGAGTCTACAAAAAAAATGATTACCAATTGGCGTAATAATAGATATCAAGTCTCAAATACCGACATCTTAGAGGTAATTTCTGACAAGACCAATATTCCAATTGATGATTTAAAATTACAAGACTTTGAAAAAGTTAAACTTGTTAAGACTAAGTTGAAAGAGCAAGTATTTGGTCAAGATAGTCAAATAGAACATATATACAAATCTTTAATTAGAGCGAAAGCTGGTTTCCGCAATCCAAATAAGCCTATTTGCTCAATGCTTTATGCTGGACCAACAGGCGTTGGAAAGACAATGACTGCAAAAATAATTGCAGAAACTTTATTTATAAATAAAAACAACTTTATAACAATCGACATGTCTGAATATACAGATAAGACCGCAGTAAATAAGCTTGTCGGCTCTAGTCCCGGTTATATTGGATTCGATAAAGGTGGCGTTTTAACTGAAAAGGTAAGAAAGAATCCATATTCTTTAATTCTTTTTGATGAAATTCAAAAGGCTGATCAAGATGTTTTATACTCTTTGTTACAAATTCTTGAAGAAGGAAAGATAACTGATTCTTCTGGAAAGATGGTTGACTTTTCTAATACAATGATTGTTATGACAACAAATATTGGTGCTGAAGTTGTTAATCATTCTGCCATAGGGTTTGGAAAGCAGAAAGCTGGTAAATCTGATGTGCTTTCTTCTATTAAAAAACATTTCCCATCTGATTTGTTAAATCGTATTGACGAAGTAGTTATTTTTGATGTTCTTGAACAAGAGCAAATTAAACTAATTATCGACAAAGAATTGCAATTATTCAAGACAGATCTATCAGATAGAAATGTTATCATAAAATATTCTTCTGAAGTGACAGATTTTATTTTCAACAAAATACAATTCAATAACTTTGGCGCACGACAAGTTATTAAAACTATTCAAAGAGAATTACAAACACAAGTTGCAGAAAAAATGCTTGATTCAGATAAAAAATTGAGTTTAGAAATTTCTATTAAAGATAACAATATTTGTGTAATATAATTTATATGCCAATGATAAAACCCAAAAAAAACGAGACAGAACAAGAATTTGTCAGCAGATGCGCTGGCGATGAGATGATGAATAAAGAATTCAAAGATCAAAAACAAAGATTAGCCGTTTGTTATTCTCAATACAAGATTCGTCACAAAGCAAAAGGCGAAACTAGTTGGGACGATGTTCGTAAAGGTGACAGTTTAAATATTCTATAATATATGAGTGAATACAATCCGATTTATAACGTAAATACAAATCCTCCAGCGTCAAACGATACGTTTGATTTCGCTATGCCAGATATTCCTGAGCCGCCTCAAGCAGAAAAGCCAGAACCTAAAGATAAAGATTCAGTTGGTTTTAAATTTGGTTTTATTGGTGCTGGTCAAGGTGGCGGCAAACTAGCTGAAACATTTTCTCAAATTGGTTATGGTCGCGTTGGAGTTATTAACACCGCTGATCAAGATCTCGCCACTATCAATGTGCCAAACAAGATGAAGTTTGGTGAGCAACAAGGAGCGGGTAAGAATAGAGAATTCGCCAAGCAAGCCTTCTTAAATAGTAAAGAAGATGTTGTTGATTTTATTAAGTCTTCGATAGGTACTGACATAGATCGTATTTTTGTAACAGTTGGTGCTGGTGGCGGAACTGGTGCTGGAGTTTGTTCTGAACTGGTAAAGACCGTAAAAGAATATCAAAATACTGTAAAGGCAAGTTCTCCTTATGTTGGTCTTATTCTCGCATTACCAAAGCTTTCTGAAGGCAAAAAGGTGAGTCAGAATGCTTATGAAACATTGAAAGAAGCTTGCGAACTAGTAGAGCAGAAAATTGTTTCACCTCTTATTATTCTTGATAACGAAAGAATTAATACTCTGTACCCCAAACTATCTGTCAATAAATTTTGGCAGGTAGCAAATGCTAACATTTGTTCTTTATTTCATTTGTTCAATAATATTATTACTAAAAATAGTCAATATAGTACATTCGACACAAATGATTTCAGAACTGTTCTCGATTCTGGCATTATGGTTTTCGGTGCAGCTAACATTACTAATGTTAGTAGTGAAGCCGAAATCAGTAAAGCAGTGCGCGAAAATCTTAAACGAAATGTTCTTTGCGGCGAGCTTGATCTTTCTACTGGTAGCACCGCTGCTGCTGTGGCTATTTGTGATGAAAAGACTTTAGACAATATTCCTCAAGAGTATTTAGATAACGCTTTCAATCAATTAAATAGAACTCTTAAAACGAACAGCACCGTTCATCAAGGTGTTTACAAAGGAGTAAAAGAAGGTCTTTCTATATTTACTGCTATTGGAGGTATCACAACTCCTAAAGATAAGTTAGAAGCTCTTCTAAAAGCTAGTCAATAAGTGTAATATCTATCATAATGAATAATAATTTATTTCCTTTTTGTGATTTCAATACAGGAACAACTATTACCCCAACTAGTGATAAAGATATTTATATTGTTTCTGCACTAGCATCATTTAGTGGAGATTTTGGTACTGTAACTGTTGGAGCAAATCAATCTTTAAACCCTTCAGTTCCAATCAAAATTTCTAGTCCAGTAGTCAGCGGATCTGCTAGAAGTTTGTTCTATTATTTCGAATAATTTGATTAGAAATATCGCAGGATAGTCATAATATCCTGCGATATATGAATCTTCAGATCTACAAGCCAAACCCTAAGAATCAGGGTTGTGCAATTAGTTTTCAAATCTCACAAAAGCCAAATAGCGAGCCACAGTTTTATGTAAACTGTATCGCGCAACACTCTTGGAACGATCAGACAAAGACCGGCTCTTTCGCTGAGAGCCGCAATAACCCCTCAAAGACTATTGCTATCAAGTTCAACGAGTTTGAACTTGGAGAAATGATTAACGCATTTCAGCAAAAGACTTCTTATTCAGCGTTTCATTCCAGCGAGTCTAACAAGACTCAAATCAAGCTCGCTCCTTACGAGAAGACTAAGGGGACTGGTGAGTATGCTGTCAAGTATACCGCTTTCGGTTTGTCGTTTACCAGAAATGGTGCAGACACTTTCAAGGTTCCACTAGAGCCGGGAGAAGCCGTTCGATTGATCGCTTTCATCAATAAGTTTTATTCTGTTCTTGATGACTCGCGCAAGCTACCAGCGAAGAGTGAACAATCTGCTCCAGCAGCAAAGCGAGAAGCCGCTCATCAAGAAGTCGCTCCAAAGCCTAAGAAGCCAGAACCAGTTCCTGCTGACTCAGAAGAAATGGATTTCTAATGCGTAAAAAACGGGTTTTAATTCATAGCAATTTTTGCAAAATGTTTACCGGATTCGGTAAGCACAAAAAAAATCTATTGTCTTATTTATATAATACTGGAAAGTATGATATAATAGAATTAAGTAATGGATATACTTGGGAATCTGAACAATTAAAATTTGTTCCTTGGGAATCTTATGGCATGTTGCCTGATGATCCAGAGATTCATAAAGAAATAGCTATTGATGAAAGACGTAAAAATGCTGCTGGCTATGGAGCCGAAATGATTGATCATGCGATAAAAGAATTAAAACCCGATATTTATTTAGGAATTGAAGATGTTTGGGCGTTCAATGGTTTTATAGAAAAAGAATGGTGGAATAAAATTCATTGCATCATTCATACTACATTGGATAGTCTACCAATTTTGCCTGATGCTGTTAATGCCGCACCAAAGATAAAGAATTATTTTGTTTGGGCTTCATTTGCTGAAAAAGCCATGCATAAATTAGGCCACACACATGTAAAAACCGTACATGGTACGTTAGACACTTCTTCGTTTTTTAAATTATCGAATGAAGATAGAACTAAACTAAGAAATAGATTTAAACTTTCCGACGAATATATCATCGGATTTGTTTTCAGAAATCAGCTTCGCAAATCTGTTCCAAATTTACTTGATGGATTTAAATTATTTCAAGATAATAATCCTCAAGCCAAATCTAAACTTCTTTTACATACTTCTTGGAACGAAGGTTGGGATATTCTTAAGCTTCTTAAAGAAAAAGAAATTGACCCCAAAAATATATTGACTACTTATGTTTGTAAGAACTGCAATGCTTATCATGTAAAACCATTTTCTGCCCACATTATAAACTGTGATTATTGTCGCACACAAAATAGTTGCGAAACAACGAATGTTAAAAATGGCGTAAATGAACAACAATTGAATGAAATATATAATCTTATGGATGTGTATTGTCATCCATTTACTTCTGGTGGACAAGAAATACCTATCCAAGAAGCAAAGCTTACTGAATTAATTACTCTTGTAACAAATTATAGTTGTGGAGAAGATTGTTCTACAGAAGAAAGCGGCGGCTTTCCTCTTGAATGGGCTGAGTATAGAGAACCGGGAACTCAATTTATTAAAGCTTCTACGCTACCAACTAGTATTTTTTCCGAGCTACAGCGCACATACAATCTTCCTTTAGAAACTAAAAAAACTTTAGGCAAAATTGCAAGACAATTCGTGATAGATAATTATAGCATACAAGTAGTAGGCAAGTTTTTCGAAGATCTG
>VFQT010000994.1_pt1 | contig 37219 bp, 25 predicted proteins | sample 3512381 | NCBI WGS metagenome assembly VFQT01 (sample SAMN10412376, study PRJNA504923) | tailings metagenome | isolation source: Relicate 2 Philex TSF3 active mining site | place: Philippines: Tuba, Benguet | collected 2017-08-29 | reverse complement strand
TCCAATTGACTGGAATTACAAACTTCTCTTACAAGCGTCTCTCCTTCCGTATGCAGTGGGACTACTCACGTGGTGGTGACATGTTTGCTATGACTCCATTGATCTTGTTATCACGCGGAGTAACTAAAGACACAGAGGTTGACCGTCAACAAATGTGGGTCATTCCTGGTGTAAATCAGGCAGGTGAGCCTAACAACGTACAGATCTCTGTCTCTGACGTATTCTTCAACAACCGTCTGGTTTCTGCCGATGAGTTTGGAGTATGGGATGCCACTGTAATTCGTTTGCGTGAAGCTTCTTTGTCTTATTCTATACCTGAGAATCTGCTGAAGAAATCTCCATTTGGAAGCGCTTCTTTTACAGTATCAGGTCAGAACCTCTGGTATAAGGCGCCTAGCTTCCCTAAGTACACCAACTTCGATCCTGAGACTTCTACCTTGGGAGTAAGCAGCTTTGCCCGTGGTTTTGAATTAATGACTGCTCCTTCTTCTCGTCGTTTCGGAGCTAGCTTAAGATTAACCTTCTAAAATCAGCAATCATGTATAGAAATAAATTAATCCTGATAGCTGTTGCAGCCTCTCTGCTAACACTTTCGTCTTGTAAAAAAAGACTGGACGACATGTTGGCAAATCCAAACGTACCAACATTGGATAAGGCTGACACAGATTTATATCTTAACGCTGCGCAGCTCAGCTTCGCAGATGTATTTAACTCTCTATCCGACCGTGGGATGGAAATGACTCGCCAATGGAATATGGGGGGTAGTATCTATCTGAATGCTTACCGTCCGGAAACATTTAATGGTGTTTGGGGTAGTGCCTACCGAAATGTGTTGACACAGATTAATGCCATGGAGCCATTAGCTCGCGCGCAGAATCGTTTCTTTCACCTGGGTATAGGCCAAGTACTAAAAGCGTACACAGGTATGGCTTTGGTAGACTTTTTTGGTGATGTTCCCTGGACTGAGGCTGCTAATCCTGCTAACTCAGTTATCAATCCAAAAATTGATAAAGGACAAGATGTATATGCAAATTGCCTAGTATTATTAGACTCTGCACTTGCAAATTTTGCCAAAACTGCTGCTTCCAACCCCAGCAATGACTTATACTATGGAGGAAATAAGACTCGTTGGATTACCCTAGCAAAAACGCTGAAACTGAAAGCGTACATGACTACACGCTTAGTTGATGCAAGTGCCGGCACTAAAATAGCTGCGATTGTTGCAGGTGGTGATATTATTGATACGGAGGCTGAGGATTTTGTGTTCCGCTTCGGAACGCAGTTGGAGAACCCCAACTCTCGTCATCCTAAGTATAATAGCTGTTATCGTGCTTCTGGTGGAGTGGGTATTTATATCTCCAACTACCTTGCCTGGGAAATGGTAACGGAAAAAGGAATTACAGATCCACGTACACGCTATTATTTCCGTCGTCAAATCACGGCAAGAAACGGTCAAACTTCCTCTGGGCAGTTTATCCTTCCTGCAACTGCTGTTGCTTGCCAAGGCGCATTAAGCCCCGGACATTATCCAACAGGTATGGCTTACTGTATGGCGGGTGATGGATATTTTGGACGTGATCATGGAGATCCATCAGGTATTCCTCCAGATGGACAGTATCGTACTGCCTGGGGAATTTATCCTGCCGGTGGAGATTTTGATGCATTACGAGTGAATACTGGTGCTGCTTCAAGCGTACAAGCTAGCATTGTTACTTTAACTGGAACGCCTGGTGCACGTGGTGCGGGTATACACCCAATCTGGTTGTCATCATTTACTCACTTCCTTTTAGCTGAAGCTCAATTAGCCTTGGGTGGAAGTGCAACTACTGCACGTACTCTCTTAGAGGCAGGTATTCGTCAATCAATCACCAAGGTTATCAATTTCCCTGGAACAATGAGTGTAACCGCTGATCCGACTTATGTGCCTGGCACAGCTGATGTTACTCTTTATGTTAATACGGTTTTAGGTGCATACGATGCTGCGGCTAACAATACTGCCAAATTGAACGTTGTAATGAAGGAGTATCACATTGCCTCTTTTGGAAATGGTATTGAGCCTTACAATAGCTACCGTCGTACGGGAATGCCTACAAACATGCAGCCTATGTTGAACCCTCAACCAGGTCCATTCATACGCAGTGTTTGGTATCCTACTGATCATGTTACCCTAAACCTTAATGCTAAGCAAAAGGCCGACAATACTGTTAAAATTTTCTGGGATAACGGTTCAGCCAATTGTTTCTAAAACGTTTAAATAATTTCAAATGAAAGCAAAAATTTCTGTACTTGTTTCAGCCTTGATAGCCCTTGTTTGGTTATCAGGTTGTACCGAGAAAACCGAAAACGACTTCGACCGTTTTATGGCGGGGTTGACAAATGGTTCTTACCTGAAAGGTAAAGCCAACTATGATCCAGGAACTAACACCTGGACTGACCAAAGCGTTTTAGCAAACACCTTGGATGCTGGTAATTTGGCGAATGCTCGTGTGGGTGTACGTGTTCGCTCTTGGGGTAATGATCCAGTAGCAACTGCAAATATTTACGTGGTAAAAAATACCAATGCAAATCAAACTGCTTGGCGCTTTATCAAAAAATATACTATTGCAGATGGCGATACCAGCTATTTTGACATTTATGTATCTGCACAAGAGATTGCTACCGCATTGGGTCTGCAAATGAATGTTAATGCAGGTAACTTTGCTCCTGGCAGCATCTTTACCTGTTATGTGGAGGCTGTAACTAAATCAGGTAAAAAGTTTACCATCAATAATTCAAACTTCTCTGGAAGCGGGGCTAACTTTTACTACTCTGTTTTCTCATTCAGAGCTAGTGTAGTTTGTCCCTTTGATCCAACAAGAATGCCTGGCAATTACGTAGTCGTAACTGACCAGTGGGAAGACTGGGCACCTGGAGATGTGATTCCAAGCCCAATTACTGCCACTACAGCTACTTCAATGTCTACTTTTGGAATTTATCCAAACATGGCATACCCCGGTGCTAATAGTCCTCAAACTTGGACAATCAACGTTAATGCCAACACTGGTGTAGCTACAGTTACCAATCAGTATTATGGTAAGTATAGCAGCAGCCCAAGTGCCACACAGTATGCTGTGTCAACAGTTGGTACTGGTAACTTTATTTTCTCCTGTACTACTCCAGTGGTAATGACCATGTTGCTCAATCACCACGTATTTGGAGCGCCTACAGTTTCTGCAGGTCAATACCAATTGACGCTACGTAAGCAGTAAGCAAACCTAGCTTGATATTTTACAAAAGCCTCCACGCGGAGGCTTTTGTATTTTATGCAACAATTAAACTTAGGAGGGAAATTTTTGCTGGTACTCTTTTTTGCTCAGTACCTGCCCTTTTACTCGAAGCACATAGATATTATCGCTCCCTTTTAATTTGATATAAATCTCTTTTAGAAATACCTCTTCAGCTCCTGCATTGTAGGTAACGCTGAGTTGGGCTTGTTGACCGGGGGTTATACTGTTGCGACTAATTTTAGGGGTGGTGCATCCGCAGCCAGCCCAGGTTTTTTCAAATTCTATTTTCTTCTTGCTGGTATTGGTAATTGTAAAGGAGCAAGTAGCGGGCACTCCTAATTGCAAGAAGCCAAAATTATGCACTCCCTTATTGAAGCGGATTTGATTTACTTCATTGGTAGGGGGCTGTGCCAACATAATGTTGGTGCAAAGTGGAATGATAAGGGTAATCAGCGGCTTCATATACATGCTAATTCACAGTTCTTCCGGGATATTGCTCAAGGGCTTTCTCCAGACAATCCATAGCTGCCGCAATAGAAGTCAGGTTGAGGACATAAGCAAGTCGTACCTCCTGCTTGCCCAGCCCAGCAGTTCCATAGAAGCCCGTGGCCGGGGCCAACATGAGCGTCTGTCCCTCATGGGAAAAAGACTCTAGCAGCCATTGACAAAACAGATCACTATCATCGATTGGAAGTTTGGCAATTGCATAAAAGGCTCCTCCAGGGTTGGGGCAAAAAACACCTGGTATCTGATTCAATCTTTTTACAAGAAGGTCACGACGGGCCTTGTATTCCGCCTTTGGGCCATCAAAAAAATCGGGTGGTAGATCCACCGCGGCCTCTCCCATGATTTGAGCAAGTCCAGGAGGGCTTAAACGAGCTTGAGCAAATTTCATGGCCGTTGCATACACCTCTTTATTCCGTGTAATAAAGGCACCTATGCGGGCCCCACAAGCACTATAGCGTTTAGATATAGTGTCCATGACTACTACTTGTTTCTCCAAGCCCTTTAGGGATAGAGCGCTCATCGCTTCACCTGTGTAGCAAAATTCGCGGTACGCTTCATCACTAAATAAATAAAGATCATGTTTACTACAAAGTTCTCCTAAGGCCTCCATTTCCTCATTACTATAGAGGTAACCCGTGGGATTATTGGGGTTGCAAATAAGGATTGCTTTGGATTTTGAAGTCAATACTTTTTCAAAAGCATCGATAGGGGGTAAAGCAAACCCGTTTTCTATGGAAGAGGTAATGGGTACCACTTTCACGCCCGCTGCACAGGCAAATCCGTTGTAATTGGCATAGAAAGGTTCAGGGACAATTACCTCGTCGCCGGGATTCAAACAGGCAAAAAAACCAAATTGAATCGCCTCACTTCCTCCGGCTGTGATCATGATTTCCTCATGCGTCAGGGAAATGCCGGCTTTACCATAATACTCCACTAATTTTTTTCGGTAACTCTCATTACCCGCACTATGACTATACTCCAAAACAGGAATAGTAGCATGACGAACTGCATCTAGGATAGCGGGGGGTGTTTCAATGTCGGGTTGCCCAATATTGAGATGAAACACCTTTATCCCTTTCTTTTTTGCAGCCTCTGCAAAAGGGACTAGTTTTCTGATAGGAGAGGGCGGCATCTGTTGGCCCCTGGTAGAAATAGCTGGCATTTTGCAAAGGTAAGACCAGGGGTTATTCATATTGGATTACATTTGCGCGTGTATTCAAAAAGCAATCCCTGTTTTAGGTCCGTTTTAATCCTGTTTTTTTTCACAGGGATTACTAACTCAAATTTATTTGCCCAGCTCTGTACGGGCAGTCTTGGAGATCCGGTTGTAAAAATTGATTTTGGAACTGGGGCAGCCAACTATGCCTTTACTGCGCCTGGCTATCGATTAACTACTGGTTCCTGTCCTAACGATGGTGAATACAGCATCACCACTTTTCAGTCTAATTGTGGTCGACAATGGCACGCAGTCTCGGCAGATCATACAGGGGGTGGCGCATTCATGATGGTAAATGCTTCCAACACACCTGGCGATTTTTATTTACAAACGGTTTCTAATCTTTGCCCAAACACTACCTATGAATTTTCTGCGTGGGTTTTGAATGTGGTCAACAACCCTGCACTCATCAAACCCAATTTAACTTTCAAGGTGGAATCAACTGCAGGTGCTGTATTGAATCAGTATTCAACCGGTGATATTGGGGTGTTTCCCCAGCCCACATGGGAGCCCTATGGGTTTTATTTTACAACGGGTGCGGGAACCACCACCGTTGTTTTACGGATCACCAATAATGCACCAGGGGGAGGTGGAAACGACCTTGCATTAGATGATATTCAATTTAGACCTTGTGGACCCACGTTGCGTTCTGCAGCTCCCCTTGGCTTGGATACAGTTAGAACTTGTGAGTACAACCAAGTACCCATCCTGTATCAAGGCAATCTATCCAGCGGCTTTACATCACCAGCATATCAATGGCAAGTGAGCGTGGATACAGCAAGAACCTGGACGGATATTTCCGGTGCTAACACTTTACAGTTTACGAGAATTCCATCCAGCCCTGGCTATTACCTTTATCGCTTGACAGTGGCAGAATCTGGTTCATTGGGAATATCCAGTTGTAGGATTGCCTCCAATATTCACTTAGCAGAAATTTACCCAAAACCAATCGCAAATGCAGGGCCCGATCGTACCAAGTTCGCAGGTCGCCCGGTACAATTACTGGGATCCTCAGATGGAATGGCAGGTAATCAATTTGAATGGACGCCTCCACTCTATTTAAGTGATGCATCCATGGCAAACCCGTTGGCAGATCCGCCGCATTTGCAATCCTATCATTTAAAAGTAACCAATGGAAAGGGATGTATCAGTAGGGATACTGTTGTGGTGAGCGTGGTGGACAAGCTTTATGTTCCAACAGCTTTTACTCCAAACGGAGATGGCAAGAATGATCGTTGGAATATTCCCAATTTAGATTTAGCAGATGGAGCTGTGGTGCAAGTATTTGATAGGGCTGGCCAGGTTGTATTCAATGCGGCCAACAGTGCGGCTTCTTGGGATGGTAACTTTCAAGGGGCTCCTTTGCCAACCGGCGTTTATATTTATTTGATACGATTTCGGGATGGGTATGTTATGAAAGGTCAACTAACGCTCTTGCGTTAGCAACAAAAAACCCTCTGTGGTTACAGAGGGTTTATGAAGAAAGACTTTTGTTTGATTAAGATTTTTTTACGGGAGCTTTAGGAGCTTGTTTTTGTAATTCAGCAAAAGCTTCAGTGCTTAATACTTCACCCGTGATTTTTACGGTTTTAACTTCGTCAATCCCAGCAAACTTAATGTTAACGTCCTTTGTAAAAGGTGCAACGGCAGCTGCATTGTATTGAACCTTAAGTTTGGCAGAAGCACCTGGCTGAATAGGTTCAGCAATTCTCTCTGGTGTAGTGCAACCACAGCTGGCCCAACTGTTTTCCACTACCAGGGGTTTATCAGAAATGTTTTTGATTTCAAAAGAGTAGGTAACAGGTTCTCCTTGTTTGATTTTTCCAAAATCGTGTTTTTCGGTATTCATTTTAACTAGGGCATCAACCTTGGTTTGGCTAAATGCCATCAGTGAAAATAAACTTAGAACGGCAGCAAATAATACCTTTTTCATAATAGGATGAATTTGAGAACAAATATAATTAAAAATTAGCCGGATGGCACCGGCGGCACAGCTACCCCTCTTTTTTAGCAATTCTATAACCCCGGTTAATCTCCCTAATTTTGCGCCCATGGAAGCCCCCAGCCAGGAAAAACTGTCTTTTGATCTTTTTAAAAGCAGTGTTTTAAGGGATTTTAAGCTTGCTTGCCTAAGCCGTGAAATCAGTCTGTTAGGACGTAAGGAGGTCCTCAGCGGAAAAGCCAAATTTGGAATTTTTGGAGATGGAAAAGAAATAGCTCAGGTAGCCATGGCTAAATTCTTTAAGCCGGGTGATTTCAGAAGTGGTTATTACAGGGATCAAACTTTTATATTGGCTGCAGAGTTAGGTACAGGCCAACAACTGTTCTCCCAATTATATGCAGATGCTGATTTAAGTCGTGAGCCATTTAGTGGGGGACGCCAAATGAATAACTTCTTTGCCACTCCTTTTCTGGATGCAACCGGTGAATGGTTGGATTTGACCAAAACAAAAAATAGCTCAAGTGATATTGCCCCCACTGCTGGACAAATGCCTCGTGCATTGGGATTAGCGCATGCCTCTAGTATATTTAGAAATGTTGCTTCCCTTCATTCTTTTTCGCATTTATCAAAAAAGGGGAGTGAAGTTTGCTTTGCTACCATCGGAGATGCTTCCACCAGTGAAGGGCATTTTTGGGAAACAATCAATGCGGCCACTGTGTTGCAAGTTCCTTTGGTTGTATTTGTGTGGGACGATGGATATGGAATTTCTGTTCCAAAAGAATATCAAACCGCAAAGGGTTCTATTTCTGAAGCATTGGCTGGCATGCAGCGAAATGAAACTGCCACTGGACTACAACTTTATCGTGTCAAGGGATGGGATTATGCTGGTTTATGTGAAGCGTTTGAAGAGGGTATTCAACTAGCCAGAGAGCAACACGTACCAGTTTTATTCCATGTAGAAGAACTTACACAACCACAGGGACATTCCACTTCAGGAAGCCATGAGCGTTATAAATCTGCTGAGCGATTGGATTGGGAAAAAAATTGGGATGGACTGGTAAAAATGAAGGAGTGGTTGCTGTCAAATGGTTTAGCAGAAGTAGCTGAATTAGAAAAAATACAGCAGGAGGCAAAAGAGGAAGCAAAAGCAGCAAGGGATCATGCCTGGAAATCCTACCTGGCCCCACTGAAGCAATTAGTCTCTCATGCCATTGAAGTGATTAATAATACTGCGGCCTCGTTCCCTGCTATTAGTGAACCCTTACTTCAGTTGGCCAACGAGTTATCGTCCACTCGCGATCCATTGCGAAGAGATATACTTCGCGTTTTATACCGGGCTATCCAATTAGCCATCCCACATCATGCGGCTGATTCCTTACAAACGGTTTATCATCATCTAAAGCATGAAGGAGAAAAGCTTTACAGCAGTTATCTCTATGATGAGGGTCCCAAGAGTGCATTAAAAATTCCTGCGATAAATCCGGTCTATGCGCCTGATGCAGCTTTGGTGAATGGTTTTGAAGTGCTCAACCGATTTTTTGACGAACAATTTGCTGCCAACCCAAAGTTGGTTGCATTCGGCGAGGATCTAGGACAAATCGGTGATGTAAATCAAGGTTTCAGTGGCTTACAAGAAAAACATGGTAAAGAACGAATTTTTGATACGGGTATTCGTGAGCTTACTATCATGGGTAGTGGTATTGGTTTAGCATTGCGAGGTCTTCGGCCCATTGCAGAAATACAATACCTCGACTATTTACTATATGGTTTACAACCCTTGAGCGATGATGTAGCTACCCTCCATTATCGTACCTGTGGTAAGCAGGCCTGTCCCCTGATTGTACGGACACGCGGGCATCGCTTAGAAGGAATCTGGCATAGTGGATCTCCCATGGGGATGATCATTCATGCGCTTCGGGGTATGCATGTTTGTGTGCCACGCAATATGACACAAGCTGTGGGCATGTACAATACGTTGTTACAAAGTAATGATCCGGGCTTGGTGATTGAATGTTTAAATGGATATCGCTTAAAAGAAAAATTGCCCAGTAATTTATTAGAGTTTACTGTGCCACTGGGTGTACCTGAAGTTATTAAGGAGGGAGAGGATGTAACAATCGTTTCCTATGGATCAACTTTACGAATCGTCCAAGAGGCAGCTGCTGTTTTGGAAGCAGATGGAATTAGTTGTGAAATTGTGGACGTACAAACTTTATTACCATTTGATCTTCCACAATTGACGTTGCAGTCTTTAAAAAAGACCAATCGTATTTTATTTGTAGATGAGGACGTGCCAGGCGGTGCCGCTTCATATCTTTTCAATAAAGTAATGGAAGAGCAGGGGGGATATCGTTATTTAGATGTGGCGCCTCGCACGCTGACTGCCAAGGCGCACCGACCTGCCTACGGAAGTGACGGAGATTATTTTAGCAAACCTAATGCAGAGGATATCGAACAAGTGATCCGTGAAATGATGGCGGAGTAGAGTTCTTACGCCATATTATGAAATACTTTTTGCACGTCGTCGTCTTGCTCCAGCTTTTCAATCAATTTACTTACCTCCTCAGCTTGCTCATCTGAGACGGGTACCGTTACAGTGGGAATCCATTCTAATTCTGCACTCAGTGGGGTAATCGAGCGATCTTCCAGTGCCTTTTGCATATTGCCAAAATCAGTGAAGCCACAGCGTAATACTAAAACCTCCTCTCCATTCTCTCCTGTACTCTCACCCAATTCCTCAAGCCCCGCATCGATAAGTTCTAATTCCAGTTCTTCCGCATTCAATCCTTCCGGTTTTAGTTTGAACACCCCCATCTTTTTAAATTGGAAGGCAACGCTGCCGCTGTTTCCTAAACTGCCTCCTCCTTTATTGAAATGGGATTTTACATTCGCTACTGTTCTTACGTGATTATCGGTAGCCGTCTCTACCAGAATAGCTACACCATGAGGCCCATATCCTTCATAAAGAATCTCATCGTAATTGGCCATTTCCTTTCCTAAGGCACGCTTGATGGCAGCCTCCACGCGATCCTTGGGCATGTTGACGCTTTTAGCGTTTTGCACACAGCGTCTTAATGCAGGATTGGTGTTTGGGTCAGTCCCCCCGGCTTTTACGGCAATTACAATTTCCTTCCCAATACGGGTGAACTGCTTGGCCATGCGGTCCCAGCGGGCAAACATGGTCGATTTGCGTACTTCAAAAATTCTTCCCATGAAATAAAATTCAGGGCTGCAAGCTACTACTTCTTTAGCTTACTATGATGACGACTATAGGCAAAATAAACAACCAAACCTATGGCCATCCACATAAAGGCCACTTTTAGTGTTTGCGTGTCCAGCCCTACAATCATGGCCGTACAAATAATAGCTCCAAGAGTACAAACTACAGGCACCATTGGAGTTTTGAACGGGCGCTCGATCTCTGGAGATTTAACACGTAAAATCCATACGCCAATGCTAACTAGCACAAAAGCAAAGAGTGTTCCAAAACTAGTTAAGTCACCTGCTACGTGACCGGGTACAAACGCCGCAAAACCACCCACAAAAAGGAATAGGATCCAATTTGACTTGTAAGGGGTTTTGAATTTTGGATGTAACTCACCAAATGCTTTTGGGATTAATCCATCATTACTCATTGTATAAAAAATTCGGCTTTGTCCCATCAACATAACTAAAATAACAGAGGAGAATCCGGCAAGGATAGCTACAGTCACTGCATTGGCAAGCCATTCATAATTGGTCATGTACGTGCTGATTGCATAGGCTACAGAAGCTTCACGGCCTTTTTCAGGATCCACAAAGTCTGTCCAGGGAGCCACGCCGGTTAGCACATGCCCAAATAAAATATAGAGAATTGTGCAAACCACTAATGAACCTAGAATACCAATGGGCATATCGCGCTTAGGGTTTTTGGCTTCTTGTGCCGCCGTGCTCACCGCATCAAATCCGATGAAAGCAAAAAACACAATCGCTGCTCCTCCTAAGACTCCACCCCATCCATGTTTATTCCAACCACTATAATCTGCAATTATTTTTCCAGCCTGATCAGCAATAGGAGCTGTATCGGCAGGAATCAAATAGGGGGTATGATTTTCTGGACGAATAAATTGCCAGCCGATAGCAATAAACAAAATTACAATGGCCACTTTAATAAATACAATTATCGCATTGACCAATGCAGATTCTTGCGTGCCCTTAATTAATAGCAGGGTTAGTGCAAGTAAAATGATTAGGGCAGGAGCGTTCATAATTCCCTGATGATAAACGCCAGCAGAGTCGGTAAAGCTTTCAAAAGGAGAGTGACACCATTCATAGGGTATGGAGCCTCCCAGTAACTTATTGAGGTACTCACTCCATGCAATAGAAACTGTTGCAGCTCCTAATGCGTATTCCATGATCAGTGCCCAACCAATGATCCAGGCAATTAATTCTCCCATGGTAACGTAAGAGTAGGCATAGGCGCTTCCCGCAATTGGAATCATAGAGGCGAACTCAGCATAACAAAGACCTGCAAAGGCACAGCCAATCGCAGCCACAATAAAAGAAAGCGTTACGGCAGGGCCAGCAGCCTGGCCAGCTGCTGCAGCAGTACGAACAAATAATCCGGCACCGATAATAGCGCCAATCCCCAGGGCAATCAAATTGCCAGCACCCAGGGTTCTTTTTAATCCTTTTTCACTGTCTGCTGCTTGAGCAAGAATTTGGTCAAGCGGCTTTTTTACAAACAAGCTCATGCGTTGGTTTTTAGGAGTTCTAAGATAAGTAATGCGGGCCTAAACTTTATTTTTTTGATTATTCACTCTTTTTTTGTCTGGCAAGTGCCAAGTAGTAAACAGGCACACCCAGCAGCACAATAATCAATCCAGGCCAGGTGAACTCGGGTTTATAGATAATCAGTAAAATACAAAAAGCGGCTCCCATCAGGATGTAAAGAGCGGGTAAAAAGGGATATCCAAAGGCTTTGTAGGGGCGCTCAAGCTGCGGTTGTTTTTTTCTTAGAATAAAAATACCGGCTATGGTCAGCATGTAGAATAGCACTACCACAAATGAAATCATATCTAGCAGTTGTCCATAACGGCCACTTAAGCTCCAGATCGCCGCAACAAAACACTGTACCCACAAGGCCACCTGTGGCACGGCCTGTTTGTTTAAAGTGCCCGCTTGTTTGAAAAATAAACCATCCTTTGCCATGGTATAATAAACGCGTGCTCCAGCCATAATGAGACCATTGTTACATCCAAAGGTGGATACCATGATCAGTACTGCAATCAATGTAGTGCCAAAAGCTGGAAAGATGATATTCGCAGCGGCCACTGCCACTCGGTCATCAGCAGGGAATGCTAAATCCTTCAGCGGTAAAACATGTAAGTACATTAAGTTAGCAGAAACATAAATAATTGTAACAATCAAGGTTCCCAGTAATAAACTCAGACCAATATTTCGCTTTGGATTTTTCATTTCCCCTGCAATAAAAGTCACATTGTTCCAGGCATCGCTGCTAAAAATTGAACCAACCATTGCCGCTGCAATAGCCCCAAGTAGGGCTGCTCCTCCGATAGGAGTCCAGGATGTGGGTAGGAGACCTCCAGCGCTATCTTTTGTTCCAGCATCTTGTGCGGCTTGAAAACCTGTTGCCCAATTCTCGCTCCAATGGCTGTTTTTTACCAATAAGAATCCAAATAAGATTAGTCCAAAAAGGGCTAGCAATTTTGCACTGGTGAAAATGGTCTGGATCAATTTTCCCTCTTTAACTCCACGCGAGTTGATATAGGTTAACAGTACAATAATAAAAATGGCCACTAACTGCCCAGCATATACTTTGGTAATCCCTGCATCAAAGAGAAAATAATTGTTACCCAACTCGGGAACCAAATAAGCCAGAAACTTAGAGAAGGCAACCCCCACAGCTGCGATGGTTGCTGTTTGAATTACTGCAAAAAAACTCCAGCCATATAGGAATCCCATCAGCGGATTGTAGGCTTCTTTTAAATACACGTATTGACCCCCTGCTTTAGGGTACATGCCACTCAACTCTCCGTAGCTAAGTGCCGCTGTCAATGTCATGAAGCCAGTCAGCACCCAAACAGCAATCAACCATCCTGCGCTTCCCACATTGCGTGTAATATCTGCGCTGACAATAAAAATTCCCGAACCTATCATGGATCCGGCCACAATCATGGTGCCATCTAATAAGCCCAAGGTTGGCTTGAAAGTTGAAGAGGGGGTAGGCATATCAATGGATATTTGTCTGGTAAGATAATGATTTCCATTTTACACCACCACTCACCCGTCTATGCACTGTAAATTTTTCTTTGCCATTTTTTTTACCGATTTTCGAACTCCTGCCTACCTAAACGATTTGCTATGCAACCCAAAAGCCGTCTTACCCAATATATCCTTCTTGCCATGTTACTTGGCGTTGTGGTAGGATACCTGGTCCACACCAATGCTTCTCCTGATTTTATCAAAGCATTCTCTACACAGATTAAGCTACTAGGCAAAGTATTCATTCGGTTGGTGCAAATGATTATTGCCCCCTTGGTATTTGCTACCCTGGTGGTAGGTATTGCTAAATTAGGAGATCTCAAAGCGGTGGGCAGAGTAGGGGGTAAATCTATGTTATGGTTTGTTTCCGCTTCTTTGATCTCGTTGGGAATCGGCTTGATACTTGTTAATCTATTGAAGCCTGGTACTTACATTGATCTGGCACATGCGGATACGGAGGGGGTCAAAGATCTTCTTACCAAGAAGCAAGAATTTTCCTTGGAAAAATTTGTTGAGCATGTGATTCCTCGAAGTTTTGTGGAAGCAATGGCTACCAACGAAGTGCTACAACTTGTTGTTTTCTCGCTATTCTTTGGCGTAGCCACTACGGCCATGGGTGAAACTGCCAAGCCCGTGATTAAGGCACTAGATGCTGTGTCGCATATTATTTTAAAAATGGTGGGTTATGTGATGAATTTTGCACCCTATGGTGTTTTTGGTGCTTTGGCAGCAGTGGTTGCGGCAAAGGGTTTAGGTATTTTTCAATTTTATATTATTTACTTTTTGTATTTCTTAATTGGAATTGCATTGCTGTGGATCCTGCTCTTGGCAGTGGGCTATTTAATTATTGGAAAACGAATGATCAGTTTATTACGTCATATTGGTACACCCTTGCTGATTGCATTTAGTACTACCAGCAGTGAAGCCGTGTTTCCTAAACTAACCGAGGAGTTAGAACGATTTGGCTGTCGTAATAAAATTGTTTCCTTTGTTTTGCCTTTAGGTTACTCTTTTAATCTGGACGGCAGTATGATGTACATGACTTTTGCCAGTTTGGCAATTGCCCAGGCATATGGAATTCAATTGGACCTCGGTACTCAGATTACCATGTTGCTTGTATTAATGCTTACCAGCAAGGGAATTGCTGGCGTACCGCGAGCCTCATTGGTAATTGTACTGGCTACTTGTTCAATGTTTGGAATTCCTCCAGAAGGGGTTGCCTTGATTTTACCAATCGATCATTTTTGTGATATGTTCCGCTCTGCAACCAATGTTGTAGGAAATGCATTGGCAACAACGGTGGTAAGTAAATGGGAAGGAGAATTAGAGCAAGCCTAATTAATTTTAATCCGCATGTTGTTAACCTTACTAGCTACTTTTCATTGGAGTAATTTGTTGCAGCCACAGTTTTATGTTGAAAATGGCGGGTTGTGGCTTTTGTTATTTGTAGTATTTGCCGAGACGGGTTTGTTTATGGGTTTTTTTCTTCCGGGCGATTCCTTGTTATTTGTTGCAGGTATCTATGCACATACCATCACTACAAAGGCTGGAGAAGTCGTGCCTGGGTTAGCAAACCAATTTCTTGAACTAATTGGGCTTGGCACCATTCGTAATGAATGGGTTGATCTAGTTGTGCTCTCTGGTTTGATTGCACTTGCTGGAATACTAGGTAACAGTGCAGGTTACTGGACTGGTCAAAAGGTGGGTCCAGCCATGTACGGATGGAGGGATCGTTTACTTTTCAAGAAAAAATATTTGTTCCAGGCGCGGGATTTTTACCAACGCCATGGTGGATTTGCGGTCATAGGAGCTCGTTTTCTCCCTTTAATTAGAACCTTTGCACCCATCGTAGCAGGGATTGTGCAAATGGATAAAAGTAAGTTTCACTTTTTTAATGTAGTGGGATCAATTGCTTGGGTTGTATCTATGATATTCTCTGGGTATTTTCTTCAAAAATTGATTTTTGCTCAATTTGGATTTGATTTGAAAGAGCATCTTGAAGTTATTGTTTTAGCCATTGTTTTTGTAACCACAGCGCCTGTGCTTTTCAAAATGATTTGGGGTAAAATTGCAGACGATAAATCATAATTACTGTATGAATCAAAAACACTCCATTTTTAATCTAGCAGTTGTGGTTGCGGCGCTTGGATATTTTGTGGACATCTATGATTTATTGTTGTTTGGAATCATTCGCGTACCAAGCTTAGAAGCCTTAGGCTTATCGCCTGCTGAAGTAAAAGCCAGCGGGGAACAAATTCTTCAGTGGCAAATGTGGGGACTTTTATTGGGAGGGATCGTATCGGGTGTTATTGGAGATAAAAAGGGTAGACTTAGTGTATTGTTTGGATCAATTGTACTTTATTCGCTGGCTAATATTGCTAATGGTTTTGTAGAGACTGTTGAGCAATACAAATGGATTCGTTTTATTGCAGGATTGGGATTAGCGGGGGAATTGGGTGCCGGTATTACACTTGTAGCGGAGATCGTTCCAAAAGCAAAACGGGGTGTAGCAACCTCTTTAGTAGCGGGTATTGGCCTTACGGGGGCGGTACTTGCTTTTTTTATGAAAGAGCTTTTTGATTGGCGCACTTGTTACTTTATTGGAGGGGGCCTGGGAATTTTATTACTTCTTCTTCGTATTTCAGTTTTTGAATCTGGTCTCTATAACCAGGTTAAAACACAAAAAGTAGACAGGGGTAATTTTCTTTCTTTCTTCACTAATGCTGATCGATTCAAACGGTATGTCTTAGGCATTTTTATAGGACTCCCTACTTGGTTTGTGATTGGTATTTTAGTTACTTTTTCAAATGATTTTGCAAAGGAGTTTGGCATTGTTGAAAAAATTGATCCAGGCAAGGCGATTATGTTTGCTTATGCTGCCATTTCCTTGGGAGATATTTTAATTGGATTAATTAGTCAACAGTTGCAAAGCCGGAAAAAAGCACTATTCATTTTTTATGGCATCACTATATTTTTTATGGTAGCCTATTTCACGTTACTGTGGGAGGGAACAGCCGCTCAACTTTATTGGATATGTGCTGGATTAGGTTTTGGAACGGGTTTCTGGGCCATTTTTGTAACAATGGGTGCCGAACAATTTGGAACTAATCTAAGAGCCACGGCTGCTACCACTATTCCTAATATGGTACGTGGCATGCTGGCTATTTTTATTTTGCCTTTATTCAAATGGTTGGAGGGGCTTCCAAATTTGGGATATGTGGATGCCGGTATCTATACAGGTGTTATCATCATGTCAATCACGCTGCTTGCGGCTGCTCTTACCCGAGAAACTTTTCATAAGGATTTGGACTATTTAGAAGAGTAGTCCTATATTTTTTCACTCAGTTCCAGCCAGCGCATTTCTTTTTGATCCAGTTGTTGTATCGTTTTCTCCAACTCTAGCGCAGTTTCTTGCAATATTTCAAATGGTAAGTTTACCTCATTAAGTTTTGTAGTAAGTTGATCCTTGCGTTTCGCTAATTGCTCCATTTCCTTTTCTAATTGCTCAAATTCTCTTTTCTCCTTGTAGCTGATTCGGTTTTCAGTGCCATTTTTGGGAATATTCGCTGGAGGAGCAGGTAAGTTACTTTTTCCTGAAATCGACTCTTTGTTCAGTGTGTTAATTTGAGCTTTCTCCTCTCTGTATTGAGAGTAGTTACCAGGAAAATCTTTGATTTGCCCTTCACCCGTAAACACAAAAAGATGATCCACGAGCCGGTCCATAAAATAGCGATCGTGTGAAACAATCAACAAGCACCCCGGGAACTCTAGTAGGAAATTTTCCAATACACTAAGAGTAGGTAAGTCCAGGTCGTTGGTGGGTTCGTCCAAAATCAAAAAGTTAGGATTTTGAAACAATACAGATAGTAAATGCAATCTTCTTTTCTCCCCTCCACTTAGTTTACTAATAAATGTGTGCTGTTTATCTGGTTCAAACAGAAATAGCTCTAAAAATTGTGCGGCCGTTAGTGAGCCTCCTTTCTCCAAGGGGAAGTTCTCGGCTATCGATTTCACAAATTCAATGACACGTTTATCTTCTTTCAGCTGAAGGCCTTGTTGTGAGTAGTACCCAAAAACAATGGTCTCTCCAACATTAATTTTTCCGCTATCAGCGGCTTCAAGTCCTTGCAGGAGATGCAAAAAGGTAGATTTGCCTACTCCGTTAGGACCCACTACACCAATTCTTTCACCTCTTTTGAAGGTGTAATCAAATCCTTTTAAGATCGGTAGTGTACCGTAGGATTTATAAACTTTTTTTAATTCCAGAATTTTGCCACCCAGCCGATTCATTTTTAGTTGGAGCTGTAAGGTTTGCTCCGTATAATTCTGCTTTGCCTCTTTTTCAATTTGTCCAAATCGGTCTTGTCTACTCTTGCTTTTTACCGTTCGCGCGCGAGGTTGCTTTCGCATCCACTCTAATTCCCGGCGATAGAGGTTTTTGGTTTTTGCAGCGGTGGCTAATTCGCTTTCCATCCTCGCGGATTTGCGTTCTAAATAATTTGCATAATCCCCTTGGTAAGTATATAGCCTCCCACGCTCTAGCTCCCAAATTTCCTGACAGACAGTGTCTAGAAAATACCGATCGTGGGTTACTAATAGAAGCGTTGTATTTTCTCGACTTAAATAATTTTCCATCCATTCCACCATTTCAACATCGAGGTGGTTGGTGGGTTCATCCATAATTAATAACACCTTTTTATTACCAAAACCAATTTCTATCAACGTTTTTGCCAGCGCCACTCTTTTCTGTTGTCCCCCACTTAATATCCCTACGGGTTTGTCCAGGTGTTTGATATTTAATTTGCTTAAAATTTGTTTCACTTTCGCATCCGCATCCCAGGCCTGTAATTCATCCATTTTACTGATTGCCTGCTCCAGTTCTTCTGCATGATCAGTGGCAACGGCAAACTCGTATTGTTGGATGGCTTTCATGACCGGATGATCATGAAAAAAAATATTCTCTGCCACAGTTTTATCTTCCTCTAGAGATGGGTTTTGTTCAAAAAAGATCACAGTGACTTCTTTGTGCATCCAAACTTTACCGGCTTCTGGATGTTCTTTACCCGCTAAGATTTTGAGGAGGGTGGACTTGCCCGTTCCATTTTTAGCAATCAGGGCTATTCGATCCCCTTCGTTAATATGAAAACTCAGCTCTTCGAATAGGGGCTGTATTCCGTAACTTTTGGAAATTTTTTCAACCGAGCAATAATGCATGGATGCAAAGGTACCGGTAGTTTTTTAAGCGAGCGAACTTATTAGCCAGCATAGTAAGCCCACGATTCCTGCTCCCAACAAGAGTTGATATTTTTCGATAAACCATCGAAGCTGGTTTGTTTTTTTGTATTGCTCAATTTGTTTTTGAACCGTAGGATCCTTTATTTGTTGAAGAACCTCTAATAAGTCTTTTTGAAGAAAACTTGGTAAGTTAGTCACACATCTCAAATACAGGTTACAGAGTTGGTGGTTGATAACAGTTTCTTTTGCTGTGTTTAGGAATTGGATGGAAGTAGGAGAAAATAAAAATAGTAAGGTTTGTTTGATAAAGTCTAGATCTAAGCGATATCTGTCCATCCGATTTACCCTTTTTTCGAATTGAATCATTGATTGTAAAAGCGAAAAAGGGTCGGTTGGAGAAGTGAGTGGTTTGCTTTGATATACTTGCTGTAACCACCGTTGCTGTAGGTATTTTTCCTTTTTCTCAGGATTGATTAATACCTCATAGGCTTCCTGAATATCTTGAAAGTTATAAACCCCGCTTACTCCTTCCTGCAGTGCATCAGGGTGAGATTGCCTTACTCGCTCTCGCCAGGCTTTTTTTATTGCAGTGGGGGGAGCTCCAGGTTCCAAGCCCAATATCTGATAATAATCTTTAAATGAATGCTCCATTTTTATTGTTCAAAGTAGCAACAAGTACTACCCACCCAAGTTTTATCCATGTTGTATCGGGTTCCAATCATCTCTCCTTTGCTAATTCTTCCCAGATTATTAACTGGGATAGGAGTGGACTGGCCGGGGATCCACCAATAAAACAACCGAATTTCAGCTTTGGCAAAACCATCGGGGGTATTGATGCAATTTGCATAGTTTACTTTGTGTTGCAAGATCCAATTTTCAGGATCCTTTATTTTTTCAAGTTGAACATTCGTTACATCCAGTAGCACGCCTTGACCGGCAAATGAAAACAGCGGCTTTAATACATAGTTTTCTAAATCAGAAGGGAGTTGGGTTATTTCATTTAAAAAGTAAGTCTTGGGGATATTGGGGTGATGTAAAAAGGGGAGTAGATACTTGCTGATTCTGTAAAACCAATGGGGATGTATACACCATTCCACCTCTATCTCTCCTTTAATTTTTAGTAGGGATTCCTGGATAGCGAGGGGTTGTTGTTGAAGTTCGTCAAAAATAAGTCGGTTATAGATCCTTTTGATGGGTTGCATTTTCCCTTCATGCTCGTAAAATAGTTCCTTATTTTTCCGAATCAATTGAGTCAAACAAACAGCTTTTATGCCTGTGAGTGTAGCGGTTACGGCAAAATCGATTTTTGTTTTTTGATTTTCAGGGAATAATTCCAGAAGAATTACTTCCTCCGGTTTATGTGCTCCCAGTACAATATTTTTGAAATTATCCTTGTATTCGGCCTCAGTCCAATTGCTCAGGAAAGCAGAAAATCCCTGCGGTATGGAAGTATGCTTGCGAAATGCGTTATCCAGTAGCAGCTGATAAGCGAATAAAGAAGGGAATCCTTGCATTTCGATCAGTTGGGGAATCAGTTTACCTGACTCATTTTTACAAATACCAAAGTCAAAAGCCATAAATAGCGGTTTTTCCTCAGACCCCTCTATTCTAAATTGATCGGGTATTGCTTTTTCTGTTAAGGCAGTAAAAGAAGTTTCTTGTATAGTTGATAATATATACTGGCAGGTTTCTGTCATTTCCGTGGTGAATTGTTTGGAAATAAACAGGGGTGTTTCTGCTATTCTAAAATCCAGGGTAGCGGGGTATTGTTCCTCAATCCAAGAGACAAGCGATTCATACTTGTTTTGAGTAAATGAACTATTATACAGTTGACGAATCGTGGGTATCATTCAAATGAATTCAATTTTATCAATTGAGTGTTGCGGATAAATTAGAATAGGCTTGCGTTAAAAAATTAGGAACGCGTAGCGCTATATACCTTTTTGCCGTTGATATATGTGCTCAGCGTTTTTGTATTCAAGATATACGCTGGACTAATGGTCATTAAATCTTGATCCAATACAATAAAATCAGCCCATTTTCCTTTCTCCAAGCTTCCTTTTTTTCCCTCTTCAAAATTAGCACGTGCTGCCCAGGTAGTCATACCCCGAATCGCCTCTTCTCGACTTAATGCCTGGTCAACTTGAAAGCCATTATCAGGCCATCCTTTTGCATCCTTTCGGGTTACCGCCGCATAAAAGGTTTTAAATGGAGAAATATCTTCAACCGGGAAGTCTGTTCCCAGTGGAATCCAGCCATTTTGTTTTAATAATGTCTGGTAGGCGTACGCATGTGCAATACGTTCATTTCCGAGTCGTTCTTCAGCCCAATACATATCGGAGGTTGCATGCGTTGGTTGCACGGAGGGAACAATTTGATATTGCCCAAAAAAATCAAGATCTGCTGGGTTTACCACTTGGGCGTGTTCAATTCTCCAACGATTGTTGTTCCCAGCTCTTAAGTAGCGTGCATAAGTAGAAAGTATAGTACGATTTCCACTGTCACCGATTGCATGCGTATTCATTTGCCATCCTTTCGAGGCACACCAATTTGCTACACTGTCAAAGTGAGCTGGGTCACTCAAAAGAAATCCTCGATGGCCAGCCCTGTCATTATAATCTTTTAAGAGGCAAGCACCGCGGGATCCCAGTGCGCCGTCTCCATATACTTTAAAACTTCTTACAGTAAGCCTGTCAGAGATCAATATTCCATTTTTTTCAGCATAAGCATAGTTAGATTGTTTATCACTTAGCATGACGTAAAGTCGAATTAGCAGGGATTCATTTTTTTGTAATGCTTTTAGTTGCTCTACCACCGATGCATCAAGTCCGCAATCATCAATGGTGGTAAGTCCAACCGCCAGACAATTCTCTTGGGCTTTTTTAATGGCCTTTTGGAAGTCGGCCTCGCTGATCGGGGGTATGATTTTGTTCACCAGCTCAACTGCATTATCAATTAATACACCTGTTGGTTTCCCATTCTCAACAAGAATCTCTCCGCCTGTCATTTTTTCTCCTCCATTGATACCTGCTTCTTGTAAAGCAAATGAATTTGCAATAGCGGCATGTCCGTCCACGCGGGTCAGCAGCACGGGTCTGTTTGGAAACAGTTTATTGAGAAGAGCAGGGTTAGGATATTTTTTTTCGGGCCAATCATTTTGATCCCAACCTTCGCCTAAGATCCATCCAGTTGGATTTTCTTTTGCAAAAACTTGTAATTTTTCAAGGATTTCCTCCCAACTTTTTGTTCCAACTAAATTAACCCGAAGCAAGTTGAGGGCATAGCCAACAAAATGTGCGTGTGCATCTATAAAGCCAGGATAAATGAATTTTCCTTCGGCATCCAGTTTTTCAGTGAATGAGTAACTGGCTGAGAGCGAGGATAAGCTTCCTGTTTCCAGCACTTTTCCATCCTGGATAACCATCGCCTCCACTACAGAAAAGGTAGAGTCAACCGTATAGATTTTAGCGTTGTAAACTAATAAGTCTGCTTTTTTTTGCGAGCATGCCGAAAGCAAAAGGGTAAAGGCTAATGCCGTATAAAAAATACCTTTTTTCATAATGTATTATATACCTTTTAAAAATTGAGAATGAATAAACGAAGCTACTTCTTTTAGATTGCTGTTTTTTTCAAAGACAGCTAATTGCCTGTCAGCGCCCGTTCCATTTTGAAGTATGTTTTCCACGCCAGCGATGCGATCACGGCTTCCTAATTGGTCTAGTACAGGGTCCAAGAAATCCAACAGTTCCTGGATCAAGGCGCGCGTATTGACCTCCTCCTCTTTTCCAAAATCAATCAAATGGCCATCCACTCCATAGCGGCTAGCGCGCCACTTATTTTCATTCAAAAGAGCACGAGAATATTGAATAAAATTCAAGTTTTTTGAGTGTAACATATAGATTCTTGCACAAATAGCTTGAAACAAGGCAGCAATGGTGATTGTTTCTTCAGCAGTGAGTGGGATGTCGCAAATTCTGAACTCTACAGTATTGAAGTATGGATGTACACGAAGGTCCCACCATATTTTCTTTGCATTATCAATACAGTTGGTCTTGATTAATAATTTTACATAATTGTCATAAGCCTCAATACTATCAAAGGCATCGGGTATGCCGGTACGTGGAAATTTATCAAAGACTTTTGTTCGAAAAGATTTGTAACCGGTTTTACGCCCTTCCCAAAATGGAGAGTTGGTGCTAAGCGCAAAAATATGGGGAAGAAAGTAGCGAGTACTGTTCGCTATATGATTTGCCATTTCTCGACTCTGCATGCCTACATGTATATGTAAGCCAAAAATGAGATTGCTACGAGCAGCTTCCTGTAATTCATTTACTATTTCGTTGTAACGTATGTGTTCTGTGATTAATTGACTTTGCCAATGACTAAATGGATGTGTACCGGCTGCCCCCATTGCAAAGCCACACTCACCGGCAATAGCACTCATAGTTCTTCTAAGATGAGTTACATCCCGGTGTGCTTCTTCAATGTCTGAACAGATATCAGTTCCTACTTCAATAACAGCCTGATGCATTTCAGCTTTAACTTTATCCTTCAAAACTTTTTGTCCCTCTCGGACTAGTTTTTGTTGATGGCTTTTAAGCTCAAGGGATATAGGGTCCAGCACCATATACTCTTCCTCCACGCCGAGGGTAAATGTTTTGTAGTTTAAGCCCATACCTATTTTTATTAAAAAAGCCGCTCTCAAGGAGCGGCTTTAAAATGTATTGAATTACGAATTAATTAAAAAGGTAGCGTAAGCCAAACTGTATTGAGTAAGTGGAAGCAATACTAACATTATCGCGGAAAGTTTTGGTGATGATGTCACCATTGGCGCTTGCCAAACGAAAAGTCGGGAGTACAGTACCACCAGGCACAAGGCTGTTTGCGTTTGTAATAGCTAATACTCGGCTGTTATTGATAGTTTTTAATTTACCCCATCCTGGATCAATCAGGTTGCCGGCATTAAAAATATCGATGCTGAATTGCAGTACGTTCTTAGTACCCTTAATATTGGCAAACAAGTCCTGAAGGAGTTTTACATCTAGACGGTTCAGCCAAGGCAATTGTGCGCCATTGCGCTCAGCAAACTGACCACGATGCGTTCTGAGGTATTTATCCTGTTGAATATAACGCTCAAACAAGTCACGTTGAGTAGTTTGGGTATAGGAAACTCCATTTACAGTGGTGCTTGAAAATAACATTTTTTGTACTTCGGAGGCTGTAGGAATGTAAAGTAAATCATTACCCTGAACGCCATCACGATTGAAGTCACCATCATAAACATAGCTAAAGCGACCATTGATACCACCATTGTAGAAGAGAGAAATGGTAGTTGCCAGGTTTTTAAAATATTCCTTACGGTAGGAGAGTGTTGCAATAACACGATCAGGAACCACGTAGTCGGCATAGCCTAGCATCGGTGCATTTGGGCCAAATACATTTGCTGTTCCCTGCCATGCTGAGAGTGGTTGGTCACCACCACCATCAAAAAGGTTTGAAGCCATTGATTTTGTATAGGCAACGGACCATGCAAATCCTTTAGAGTAAGTCTTTTCCAATTTGGCAGTAAGAGAGAAATAATAACCCTGTGTCCCATTATCAAGAACAATTGTGTTAAAGGCTCCGCTTCCACCTGGAGTAGGTATTCCGTTGCTTAATGTATTAATAAATCGTGTTTGAGTGGTAGAACCAAAAATTGGGCGATTATCAGGGTAAGCGGCAATATTTAGTGCAGCAGGGGCAATCATGTTGGGGTTACGGAAAATAGCCGTATTTACGTCCTTGTTGAATATTGCTTCCAGAGTTCCTACAAGACCTTTCCCAAGACGCGTGTCAATGGCAAGGGTTGTTTTCCAGGTTTGAGGATTCTTGAAGTTTTCAACAAGGGCAGTGATACTTCCTGGAACAATGGTTCCGGCAGTAGGTACAACTGAAGGTCTGTATGCAGCAGGGTTAGGATTGAAAGGTCCAGGGGTATTAGCCTGTCCATTCCAGAACTGAGTTACCTGAATCATTCCATTGTCGCCTGATTGGCTCACGATCCAAACAAAAGGAACGCGACCTGTGAAAATACCGGTTCCTCCCCGAATCTGAAGTGAACGATCTCCGTAGATATCCCAGTTAAATCCAAAGCGCGGAGACCACATTAAGCGATTCTTGGGAAGATTACCCGTATTAATAGTTTCGCCACCTGCAAAAGACATTTTAGCTACAAGTGGATGTGTTATGATCTGTGGTACCTCTGGGTAGGTTGGAAGGTCAACACGTAATCCCAAGGTGACGCGCAGGTCTTTATTAACAGAAATCTCATCCTGTCCGTACAAAGAGTATTGTCCGAACTTAAAGGAAGAAAACGCAGGTGCAAAATTCTTAGAAAGAGAATAAGTGATAGCAAAATCACGAGGCTTGTTTCCATTTGCAAAATCCGCCCACGTATTGAAAACGTAGTAGCTGGTTGCAAAACGCTGGAATCCGTTTACTGTTTCGCTTAACTCAAATTGACCACCAACTGTAAAGTTGTGATTGCCTTTGGTCCAGGTAGCATTATTGATAACTGAGTAGGTTTTTACCTGGCGAAGGTTTCCAAAACTGAATGGCTCATAACCAAATGAGGTATAAGGAGCGGGACCCGTTACACCACCAGTGTTGCTAAGTATATCAACAAACGGAAATACTTGGCTATCGGTTGAACGAGAATCGTTTTGGAAGGTGTAAGTTGCACGAAGTGTATTTGCAACTTTTCCAAAAGTAGAATTCAACTCTGCAGCCAAAGAGTAGAGGTTTGCGCCTTGGAAATAATTTGAATTTTTAAACCACAATGAGGTGCTGGCAGTACGATTACTGGTGTAGTTAACATTGGAACCTGAAACTGAGGTGCTTGGAGTGTAAGGTTCGCCACCCTCAACCTGGCTGTAACGAACATTCATGCGATGTTTGTTATTAATGTTCCAATCTAAACGCACCAAATATTTTTTACGCTCAATGTTGGGTACATAGCCTTGGTAAGGACCCGTAACATATCCATAACGATCTAATAAAAATTGGCTAATGTAGTTCAACGAGTCTGCTGTGGGGCGGCGAATGTTTGGACTGCTGCCGTAAGGTGCTGCAGCAGTAGCGGCAAAAAAGTTCTGAATAGACTTGGGTTGATTTTCAGTTTCATAGTTCAAGAAGAAAAATAATTTATTCTTGACGATGGGACCACCCAAGCGAAAACCATACTGTTTAAATTCTTCAGTTGGACGGATGAATTTAGAGGCTTCAACTTGATCTCCTCGCTGTTTTTCAGTACGGAAGTAATTGTAAACAGATCCACTGAATGTATTGGTCCCTGCGCGAGTAACTGCATTGATTGCAGATCCAATGAATCCAGATTGTCTGATATCAAATGGAGTAATATTGACTGAAATTTCATCAATAGCGTCCAATGAAATCGGAGCACCACCCGCAGGAAGGTTAGAACCAATTCCAAAACTGTTGTTGAAATCAGAGCCGTCCACAGTAAAGTTGTTTTGGCGGTAATTACCACCACCCACCGAGGCGCCATTGGCCTGGGGTGTAACACGGGTAATATCGTTTAAGCTTCGGCTGATGGTAGGAAGTTGGTTGATTTGGCGTGTACCAACGTTGGTTACAGCGCCCGTTCTTCCTGCATTGAGAATTGAACTTCTTCTGCTGCTAACTACTACGTTTTCCATTGCAGCTGTAGCGCTGGTTAACTCAGTATTTAACAAGAAGGGTTCACCCAATTGCAAGAAAATGTTTTCGTATTTCTCGGCTTTGTGGCCTACAAAGCTGACCTCAATTAGGTAGGGTCCGCCCACACGCATGTTTTGAATGTTGTACTGTCCGCCGGCACGGGAAACAGTTGAGTATTTTGTTCCGGAAGGCAGGTGGGTGGCAATTACAGTGGCGCCTACCAATGCTTCACGGGTGTTGCTTTTAACATCACCGGTTAACACGGCAGTAGTTACCTGCGCATAAAGCAGGGAACCTGATACCAGACTGACCACTAACAAGAAGAGGATTCTCTTAAGCATAGTAATTTGGTTTTCTCTTGCAAAGAAAGGAAATATTCGCGTATAAACTTAGGTATTTATCTTGAAACTAGTCCCTGAAAAGTAATGTGTTAGGATAAGGTGGGGAACTTTTCTGGAAACATCTTTTTAAGAAGTAAAAAAAGGCAATTGAGATTTGAAAATAATACTGGCTTATTTTTGAATTTTAATATTTAAAACATTGATAATCATTACTTATTTAACAATCTTTTGTTTTTTTCTGAAAAGCTCGCTGATCCGGTCAAAATCTTTTTTGTAGGAAAGGCTTCCCCCGGCCCTTCTGGATCGGACAGCCGACGCGTTGGTGGTGGCTGTTAAAAAGTCAGCATTGGTACGGTAAAAGAAGGATACCCGGATGGTCCCACTTGGGTTTACAAGCCATTCCATCGTAACATCAGGGAGAAGCAAAATACTTTGTTGGAGACTGGAGGCCTGTGTTTGTCCGAGTGGAGCATCCATTCCTAAACCCGTTGAAATGGTAAAACGGTTGTTGAAAAAAGAACGACCAATTGAAAAATTAACATTGCTGCCTAATGATAGTGCATTACCCGCGTTGGCCAAAAGATTACGATTATAAAGAGAGGTGTTTAAGTTAATCCTGTATTTATCACTTTTCAGCAGATTCGTAAATAGTTTATTGATTTGATCACTGACTACTGATAACAAGATTCCTGAAATTGTATTCACATTCATGCCAGCCCCTGCTAAGGCCCCCCCCAACTCATTAGGGGCAAAACTATTGAACACAATTAGGTACGTTACCTGGCGATTAAGTTCGTTACTATTCTGTTGCAGCTGTTTTAAAAGAAGCCCTAACTCTGGACTTGTGTTGGCTACACTATTCGGAGGAAAGTCTAGGTAAAAACTGATGGTGGGCTTAAATAGTTTGTCGCTTAATCGTGCTACCACATATACGTCGCTTCTTGCATTTCCGATATCTGAGGTAAGATTCAAGACGCTAGCCAGAGGACCAAAACTAACTCGTTCCGCCCTATACATGGCTTCAAAACGAATCGTAGCATCATAGGGATCTCCCGACCATTCAATGTAATTATCACCACCTTTTCTGATTTCGAATGGTTTTTTAAAAAATGATTGAAAAGTAAATAAGTAATCACCCTCGTCAATATCAAATCTTCCACGAAGAGTCAGGGGCTCTGTTGTTCCCGATCTAATTTTAAAGGTGCCTTGACCATTCCCTTTAATTTCATCGCCTGTGAGTTCGTCCAAAACCACTTTCACTTCCACGAGCGGATTTGTGGTAAGTTCAACATCATAAAGTATGTTATCACCATTATTTTTTTTCTTCTCTCCTTGCATATCCACTCCATACTTTCGCTCCACCAAAAAATCTGCAATACCACTTTCGCGACTGATACCCGGTGGCAGGGTGAAATGACTGCTGTCTTTATCGGAAGCCGTCACATTAAGCGTCATTACCATGTCAGATTCAGGACCTCTCAATTGTAATAAAGCAGTTCCCTTTATGTCGCCAAAAAAGAGTGAATTATCTGCAGCTGTAGTCCTTAGTAACTGAACAGGTTTATTTTCATTGGCACCTCTTGATCCTGGTTTTCTAGTGGAGATGTCGAGATCATAAAATAAATTATAGAAAGACTCGTGGTCGATTCCGCCTGTGAGATAAATAGGATTGCCTGTGATCGTATCACGAAGTACAAGTCCGTCAAGGTCTATTCTTGAAGTACTAAGCTCAAGTTCACGGTCCTCTATTTTATAGTAGCATTGCGTATAGTTTACGCGTAAACCGGCTTGTGTTAGTTTCCCTTTTCCGAGTACTCCAGGTCTATTCAAGTCTCCAATGATGGATACATCTCCCGTTAAGTAGCCTGTTATGTCAGAGAAAAGATCGCCTAAAAATCGCTCTAATATAGTGATGGGATAGGAGCGCGCCTGTAAATCAATCTTGTTTTTGGCAAACAGAGAATCTTTAAAGTAGAGGGAGAGGTCAAACCCAATAAACTCTTTTTCATTTTTTGTCTTACCGGATGCTTTTAATTCTTTCAGCTGATTATCATACGTGAGTGAAGCGCTGATTTCTCCTATGGAGTCATTATCAAGACGTAAAAGTCTGGTATTAATATTATCCGCTTTTACTTCCAACGAATTCAGCGGATCTGAAAGTAAAAAATTACCACTGAGCAATCCTTCTAATCGATTATCAGGTAGTATAAATGCAGAAAAATCGTTCAGGTTTACGTTTTGAATACTGACAAGCAGGTTGTCTTTCTCTTCAGATTTTTTATCGAGTGTCCTTACAATGATCTCTTGCTCACCCTCGGCTAATTTTAAATAACCACTCACCGGTTGGTTTCTACGAAGAACTAAGGAGCCGCCTTCGCTCAGTGTCCATGATTTTCCATTGATGGTGAAATCAGAAGGAGTGAAATCAATTTCAACCCCGTCGTTATAATTCCTAATAACACTATTGAGGTTGACTCGTTGTCCTTTTTTGTCTGCAGCAGTAAAGATTGAAACCTTTGTTGCTGCGTTTCTTCCATCTAATTGAAGGGTGAAGGGTGGTAATTGAATACTCTCATTTAAATGAACAGCATTGGCATGCGTGCTTAAGTAGAGTGAGTCGCCAACTCCGCCAATTTCAAGCGTTAAGTTGTCAGCTCCAGCTGTTTGGTAGCGAAACTGTGGAACACTAAGTGAAGCGTTGAATTGAGCGGTGTTATCGTCATAAGCCCCTTGGATACTACTATTGTTAAATCCTGTCAATCCAGAAACAAAAAGAGGAAGGAAGGGATCTATTAGTTGCGTTTTTATTTCAAATCGAAATTGATTGTTTTTGCTTTTGTATGTGGAGTTTTGGAAAAAGGAAGGGTAGTGTCTATGTAAAACAGATTGCACCAGCAAAGGGAATTCCTCAATATTGAATCGTCCATCAATCCAGCCTTGTAATTCGTTTGTAGCTAGTTCAATCCTTTTGTTATCGAGGCTATTTTGTACTACTAATTGCAAGGAGTCAATAGGTAATACATCCTCATCATGTAAAAGGGTGATCGAACGTAAGGTTACGGCTCCTTCCAGGTCAGCTAAATTATAACCTTGGAGGTTGGCATTAATTAAACCCCTGAATTGTATGGGGAGGTTAGAAATTCGAAGGGCTTTAAAATCTGCTTTTTCAATTTGGCCAGACAGCTGATAAGTTGGTTTTTTATTTTCCCAATTGAGCTTGGCGATGAGATTGCCCGCTTTTAGGTTTTCATTTTCAATTGCGCTCTTTACCTCAAGTTGGTTGTGGTGTAACTGAGCGAGCAGCGCAAGATTATTTAGGGTGTACTGATTATAAGTAAGTGATTCAATTTGGGCGGTAGCGGTGGCAACAGTATTTTTTTCTCCCAAGCCCATCCCGTTCAGTTGAATCGTACCCGAAACACTTTCAAAAGCCGGTATGCCAATTAACTTTCCAAGGTAAAATTGATCAAAGTTTAAACTGCCAACATACTGTAATGCGGTATTGGGGAGATAAGTTAAACGGAGTTGGCTTTTTAATTGCCCTAGCCCAGTAGCAGCAACTATATTTATTTTTGAGGAGGTAGCATTGCCTTCTATAATTCCATTTAATCGAAGATATTTAAACTGCTGCAGAAAGGTTTTGCGCGAAGCTTGTGAACCAGGTAGCCAGTTACTCACGTCGTCACCTAAAAACTGACTTCGCTTGAGCTGTAGGGAATATAAAAATGACTTTTTATTTAAAAGTCCTTTTACGGCAACACTACCTTGCAAATATGAATTTGCTGAAGTTTGTAATCCCAATTGCTGTATACTCCAGTCGTTCAGGGTGCCTTTTAGCAATCCCGCAATTTGTAATGCGCCTCTATTGCCTTGAAGTGCTGGAATAAAATAGGCAAGATCCTCCGCGCTAAGTAGTGATTTATTGATATGGGCTTGTATCAACACTCGATCCCCGAATTGTTGTAAATCACTTAGTTTTTCAAAGGAAAACTCCACTTGATCTTGAACAATACTTCGATTTGTTACAAGCTTGAATTGTTTCAACGATAAATTTCGCGGGGAGAGCAAAAAGTTGCCTGTTAAGCTTTGTAGTGAAAAGCCACTTTTTTCGGTTGCGCTGATATTTAGTTTACTCTGAAGCGTGTCTCCAGTCATCAAAGAATTACTGAGGGTTGCTTTTATATTTTTAATGTAAATGTGGTTTTTATCAAACCCTCTTGTAGCGAAGTCTGCTGTGTTATCAAATTGAAAACTACCCCCTACAATTTGTAAGTCATGTATAAAGAACCTTTTGCCATCCAATTCCCACCCCGTTTTTTCTTCGGTTTGTGGAGGAGGGGAGCTGGTTCTTTTACCGGGGATTTGTCTAATTTTTACGTGAGGATTAATCAATGCCAGCTTGTTCACTTCAAAATTTCCATCCTCCAACGAAAATGGGCTGGCTGCTACTGTTAAGTTCTTTAGAGACGCGCTGACTATTTGCCCCACCCATTTGTCAGTTTGAATAAATTCAGTTTCCTGCAGTGTAATTGTTTTTAGTTGCAGTTGAACATTCGATTTAGTAGGCTTCTTTTTTTTAGAGGGGTTTGTATTGAAAAAATCCATTAGAAAGGCATGTTGCCAGCTACTATCTGTTCGTTGTAAGTGGATTTTTACGCCCTTGGCTGCTATGTGTTCAATAACTGTACTGTCCTCCCATCCAGGAATTCCTTTCAGCTCTAGCTCAAATTTGCTGACTTGCAGCAGCGCATTTCCTTGTTGATCCTCTACATATAAGCCGTCCAGCGAGAATCGGTTAAAAAAGTGGAAGCGGAGTCGTTTGATTTCAACCTTTGTTTTTAGTGATTTGGAGAGGTAGGAAGAAACAAATCCCGTGATTTTATCCTGCACCACCGGTAAGTGAAATGTAATATAGGCCAGTGTAAGAAGAACAAGTACCAGCAGCAGTACTCCACGTAATATGGTAAAGGCCTTTTTCAAAAAAAATCTTGTGTGTAAAATTAGGAAAAGGCCATGGGACAAATGGTTAATATTGTACAAAACAAGGTCATGCGAATTACAGCTTTATTCTTTTTCATTTTCATTGGCAATTTACTGGGGTCTACCCTTGGAGCACAGGATCGTTATGTACTAGTGATACACGGTGGTGCCGGTACGATTCTTCGAAGTCAAAGTACACCTGAGCAAGAAAAGAAGTTTAAAGAGTCATTGGAGCAGGCACTCCTGGCTGGGCAGTTGATATTGCAGAAGGGAGGCCGGGCATTGGATGCGGTGGAAGCCGCCGTTCGTGTGTTAGAAGATAATCCGCTTTTTAATGCTGGGAAGGGAGCTGTATTCACAAGTCAGGGGAAAAATGAATTAGATGCAGCAATCATGGACGGTAGTAGCTTAGCCGCTGGTGCAATTGCGGGGGTAACTACAATCCGCAATCCCATTTCGGCTGCTCGTGCGGTTATGGAGCAAAGTGAACATGTGATGCTTAGTGGTGCAGGCGCAGAGCAGTTTGCTAAGGAAAAAGGAATAGAGTTGGTGGATCCTACCTATTTCTATACCCCCCAGCGTTGGCGTTCGCTCGAGCGTGCTCGTCAACGCGATTCCATCGAAAGCATAAAGAAAGTAATTGAACCAGTTGCTATGGAAGATGCACTGGAGCGTAGAAAAGAAAAATACGGTACCGTTGGCGCCGTGGCATTAGACAAACAGGGTAACCTTGCCGCTGCCACCAGCACGGGGGGCATGACCAACAAAAAGTGGGGAAGAATAGGTGATGCACCGTTGATTGGCGCAGGCACTTATGCAAATAATGCTACAGCGGCCATTAGTTGTACAGGATGGGGAGAATATTTTATACGCTTGGTAATGGCCAAGTCAATTTGTGATCAAATGGAGTATGGTGGTAAAACATTAGAACAGGCGGCCAGCCAAATGGTGCTTCAAAAGCTTCCTAAATTGGGTGGCGATGGAGGGTTAATTGCGGTGGATAAGAATGGAAATATTGCGATGCCTTTTTGCACAGAAGGCATGTATAGAGGGTATGTCAGACAAGATAGTTCTAGTGGACCAGTACGGAAAGAGGTAGCCCTATTTAAGGATTGATTAGAATTTTACGCCAAGGGTTAGAACCAGGCGAGTGCCACGCTGCTGTAATTGTGCTAAGTCGAACGATTGTTGAGCGAGTCGATAAGGAGCGTGTATATCTTTTCCTATTGTTTTTACATAGGCCAGATCAATAAAGTACCCTTTATCACGATACCCGATTCCACCTGTGTATTGAAATCTACTTCCTTGTTCTCCTCTGATATTGTTATAAGGATTACCCAAGTATGCTAACCCTGCTCTTGCCATCCAGGTGGTGAATTTAAGTTCGCCACCCATCCTTATGTTAAATGCAGAGCGGTAGGCAGCATCAATCACGGAATTAAGGTTCTTGTAATAAGCTTTTTCGTCTTCTGCATTTAGTAAGGATGGATCTACTTTAAAGGCTGCGGAAGGATAGTTCACCCACTCTACATCAGCTGTGATAAACCCTTTTTGTTTTGAAACATCTTCTACTTCACGAAGTACAAACGATAGACCCGCCAACAAGCGCAAGGGTGTAAAGTGCAAATAACTATACTCGGCAGGTTCGTTATTCGTAAATTCTTTTGACGATTGGGTTAGCACACCTTTATAATTTTCTGTATCGGTGGTAATAGTTGCGCTATACCGATCGGTTATTCGGAGGAAAGTGGGGGAATGAAAGCTAAGTCCAAATCGCCATTGTGGCACTGGACGATAGAGAAATCCCAGTTTTATATTCAAACCACCACCACTGGTTTGGAGTGATTCTTGGTAAGTGGCATAATTAAAATTGTTAATGCTGTTGGTTGCATCTGCTTCGGTGAATGTAGATGTTCGCTCAAATTGTAAAAAAGGGATACCCAACGTCAAGCCATAAAAAAATTTTTCTTGCCTAGAGCCAGCTACCGCTATTGCCAATTCCGATAATCCACCTTTACTTGTAATCTCATTTTCTTGCAATAATCCAGTTCGAAATGGGGCACGAGATTGATAGGTGAAATTTCCATTGGTACCGCCTGCAACTGTATCAATCCAATAAGTATTAAAGGCTAAACTGCTTCCAAATGGGTATTTACTTGCTACCAGGTTTGCGTCACCTACTCCTGCAATTTCCTCAAGAAATTTTTGAGAATAGGAGTTAGTATTATTCAAGCCTCGATAGCTTAGATTGTTTCCGAACCAAGCAGTACGATTCAATGCAATTGCAACGGCAACTGAACCCTTATTATTTTCAGTAGGTGAGGCCGTGACAAATCCGGTTAATCCAAGTCCAAGTGCATTTCGTTGGGAAGAGGTTTTAGTGTTTTTAAAGGAAGTATTATTCCGTAATTGATTAAAAGCAGGGGTGAAAACAAAATCACCACTTCGATAAAAAGCAAGACCAGCCGGATTGATAAACGTTGCAGTAAGATCACCACCCAAAGCAACCATAGCGCCGCCAATTGCCTGATGCCTGGCGGTACCCGTAGGATCCGTCCATGCCATTCGTAACATATCGGCAGGTTCCTGGGCAGCAGTGGTCTTCTGCAACAGCAAAAGCATAGAAGCAAAAAAAAGTTTTTGCATAGTTATTGCGGCAATTAAAATCTTCTCACCGGAGCACTACTTCCTTGTGAGGAACTAGCGCTGTTTGAAGAAGACGACGAAGAGGACGAGGAATTGCTGGATGGTGTACTTACACCAAATGCTTCGCGTAGTGCGTTACCCCTGTTGGGTATGTTGCTAATCTTTCCTGCATTGACGTTAACCAGGGGGCTAACAGTATAAGCGCCTGTTTGTGCACGCACCGTTTTTAAGTTAACGGGTAGTTGCTGGTAGCTGCCAAGATTAAAGGTTCTCGGTTTTGTGTAGGTTTGTTTGACAATTGTGGGTTGGCCTAAACCAAGAAAGTAATACGGGGTATTCTGGTAGTAGGGGTTATAATAATGATTCCAGGAAACAAAAGGATTGAATGCGGGTGTGAAATAGGAATTAAATCCAAGCGTCCATCTTTCATACGCATACCAGGTGTTCAATTCATCCCAGCGATTGCGATCTCGCACTCTCATTCGGAGATACCGGTCTTCATAATCTTCTTCAACAGTGCGATATCGTCGTGTTTCCTGGCGCTGCATGACTAGGTATTCGTCCTCGGGGCGTGCGGGGGAGTAATAAACATCGTCAGGCGTTTGACCCGTGCGATAAGCGGTGGTACAACCAGCAAGGAGAACCACCAAAATAAGCAGGGTGAATGGGTAAGTGGTTTTCATAGTTGAAGTTATTACTTTTGTGACCTTACACAAAGATCGGCAATTAGATCCAAGACCTGGTTGCCTGCTGTTAAAAAAAAGGTAAAGAACACCAACATAATTCAATTTACATGAGTAAAGCCATCACCTCCCGGGCGCAGGATTATTCACAATGGTACAATGATCTTGTACTAAAGGCAGAGTTAGCAGATTATTCAGCGGTACGTGGTTGTATGGTTATAAAGCCTTACGGTTTTGCATTGTGGGAGAACATGCGCGATGCATTAGACAAAATGTTCAAGGATACCGGACATGTCAACGCCTATTTCCCACTTTTTGTTCCTAAAAGTTTGTTTGAAGCAGAAGAAAAAAATGCAGAAGGATTTGCAAAGGAGTGTGCCATCGTAACGCACTATCGATTGAAAGCAGATCCCAATCAAAAAGGAAAATTGATAGTGGATCCGGATGCTAAATTGGAGGAAGAACTGGTGGTGCGTCCAACCAGTGAGGCCATCATTTGGAATACTTATAAAAATTGGATTCAGTCCTATCGTGATCTTCCCATCCTGGTGAATCAATGGGCCAATGTGGTCCGTTGGGAAATGCGAACTCGATTATTTCTACGCACGGCAGAGTTTTTATGGCAGGAGGGGCACACCGCTCATGCTACCAGGGCTGAAGCGATTGTAGAAACCGAGCGAATGTTGGATGTGTATGCTGACTTTGTTGAAAACTGGATGGCTGTTCCTGTGATCAAGGGGATTAAAACACCCAATGAAAGGTTTGCTGGAGCAGAGGAGACCTATTGTATTGAGGCACTGATGCAGGATGGTAAAGCGTTACAAGCGGGCACCTCTCATTTTTTAGGACAAAATTTTGCAAAAGCTTTCGATGTAAAATTCAGTGATCGGGAAAATAAGCTGGACTATGTTTGGGCCACCAGTTGGGGAGTCAGTACTCGTTTGATTGGGGCACTGGTGATGGCACATAGTGATGATGACGGGTTGATTTTACCTCCGCGCATTGCGCCCTTTCAAGTTGTAATTGTTCCCATCTACAAGGGAGAGGAACAGAAATCTGCTATTGATCAAAAAGTTAACGATATAGTCAAAGAATTAAAAAATGCGGGTATTCGCGTTAAGTACGATGATTCAGATCAGGCCAGACCTGGATGGAAATTTGCCGAGTACGAGATGAAAGGAGTTCCGCTTCGTGTTGCCATCGGAGCAAGGGATCTTGAGCAGGGGGTTGCGGAGTTGGCACGCCGGGATACAAAAGAAAAAAGAGCAGTTTCATTGGTTGGAATAGTAGAAGTAATAAAAGCGGAATTAGACTCTATTCAACAACAGCTTTTGGATCGCGCTCGTGCCTTTCGTGATGCTCATATCACCCCAGTTGATACCTGGGAGGAATTTGAAAAAGTATTGGATACTAAAACTGGATTTGTAGCTGCGCATTGGGACGGTACTCCTGAAACAGAGGAGGCCATCAAGGAAAAAACAAAGGCAACCATTCGTTGTATACCCTTGCATAATCCTGCAGAAAAAGGAACTTGTATTTTAACGGGTAAGCCCTCTGTACAACGAGTACTTTTTGCAAGGGCTTATTAATATGCGCTATACACCTAAGCAATTTGAAGATGGAATTGTCATGCTCGTGGATAAGCCACTGGGTTGGACCTCATTTGATGTGATTCGAAAACTTCGTCCCCTCATTGGTATTCGAAAAATCGGACATGCGGGCACATTAGATCCCTTGGCAACTGGGCTATTAATTGTGTGCACAGGTAAATTCACCAAGCGAATTAACCAATACATGGCACAACAAAAAGAGTATACGGGTACTATCACTCTTGGTGCCACTACCCCTACGTATGACCTCGAGAGTGAGCCCGCTAATTTTAAAGACACGAACCTTATTACGTTAGAAAAAGTTAAATCCATCTTGCCACAATTTACGGGTCTCATTGAACAAATTCCTCCTGCACACTCTGCCATCAAAATCGATGGTAAGCGGGTATATGAGTTAGCACGAAAAGGAAAAGAGGTAAAATTAGAACCTCGTACTGTTCATATCTATTCCTTCGAAATACTTGCTTTTCGGGATGCGCAATTGCAGTTTCGTGTGGTGTGCTCCACAGGGACTTATATTAGAAGCTTGGCAAATGATTTGGGGCAGGCTTTAGGTTGTGGAGGGTATTTAAGTGCCCTGCGAAGAACTCGTATAGGAGAGTTTGAAGTTACCGCCGCGCAAACGATGGAATCTTTGGTTGCGCTCTATTCATCAAAATCTTGACATTTACAAATTAAAAGGATAATTAATCCCCAGCTGAAACTGGTCCATGTCTCGTAGTCTTGGGTAGCCAAACCATTTATTTTGGTAATTACGGTTGGCGGGCGAAGGACTAGGGTCTTTAGCTTTAAGAGAGTAATCCAGTCTGATCACAAAATAGGTGAAGTCCA
>VFQT010000993.1_pt1 | contig 37233 bp, 31 predicted proteins | sample 3512381 | NCBI WGS metagenome assembly VFQT01 (sample SAMN10412376, study PRJNA504923) | tailings metagenome | isolation source: Relicate 2 Philex TSF3 active mining site | place: Philippines: Tuba, Benguet | collected 2017-08-29 | reverse complement strand
CATCAAGTTGCCCCGCACGGGCTGCTCGATTCTGTCGTTCGGCGGCAAGCCACTATGACGGCCTTCGGCCTGCGCCATCGATGACCGATGGACGGCCCTTCCCGTTCGGGTAAATTGGCCCGGACACGTGGGGAGGACATCGTGCAGAAGCGGACTTACGACAGCTACGACTTCATCGTCGTCGGCGCCGGCTCGGCTGGCGCGGCGGTTGCCAGCCGTCTTTCGGAAAGCGGACGTTTTCGCGTGCTGCTGCTGGAAGCCGGACCCGCGAGCCACCCGTGGATGCACATCCCCATCGGCTACGCGAAATTGCTCACCAACCCCACCGCCAACTGGCTCTACAGCTCCGAGCCGGAGGCCAGCACGAACGGCCGCCGAATTCCGGTGCCGCGCGGGAAGATCCTGGGTGGCTCGAGCTCCATCAACGGCCTGGCCTTCGTGCGCGGACAAGCGCAGGATTTCGACACCTGGGCGCAAATGGGGAACAAGGGGTGGAGCTACCGCGAGGTGCTACCTTTCTTCAAGCGCATGGAGAGTTACGAGGGTGGCGGCGACGACACCTATCGCGGCCGCGACGGCCCCTTGCGTGTGACGAACCCGCAGCCCGACGCGCCCCTCTACCAGACGCTCATCAAGGCTGCGGCCGAGGTCGGTATCCGTCACAATCCCGACTACAACGGGGCCACGCAAGACGGCATCGTCATGAGTCAGGCGACGATCGCCAACGGGCGCCGCATGAGTACCGCCCATTGCTATCTGACGCCCGCCAGGAAGCGGCCGAACCTGCGGATCATCAGCGACGCGCTCACGGAAGGCATCGTGCTCGAAGGCAAGCGCTGCGTGGGGGTACGGTACTCGGTGCACGGATCCGTCCATGAAGCACGGGCGAGCCGGGAGGTCGTCGTGAGCGCGGGCGCGATCAACTCCCCCCAGCTTCTGGAACTTTCCGGCATCGGCCAACCCGAACGGCTGCGCAACCTGGGCATCGAGGTGCGCCACGCTCTCCCCGGCGTCGGCGAGAACCTGCGCGATCACTACGCACCGCGCACCCGCTGGGCGATCGGCGCACGTGGCGTCACGTACAACGATCGCGGCCGCGGGCTTGGTCTCGTCAATCAGGCCCTGCGCTACGTTCTGCGGCAGGACAGCATGCTGGCCATGGTGGCGGCCCCGATGCGCGCGTTCGTGCGCTCGCGCGAGGGGCTCGAGGCTCCGGATCTGCTTCTCGGCTGGGTGCCGATGCTCACGGAACCCGGACGCAAAGGTCCGAAGATCGCCAAGCAATCCGGCATGACCTGCTACGCGCATCCGATGCGGCCCGAGAGCAAGGGGCACATCCACATCACGTCGGCGGATCCGCACGCACCGCCGGCCATCAACTTCAACTTCCTTTCCGCGCCGATCGACGCGGAGTTGACCGTCAAGGCGATCCGCATCGCACGCGCGATCATGACGGCATCCGCCATGGCGCCGATGCAGCCCTCGGAGATCGCACCAGGCTCGGACAGGCAAACGGACGACGAGATCCTGGATTGGGTCCGCAGAGCCGGCGAGACGACATATCACCCGGTCGGAACCTGCAAGATGGGATCGGATGCGATGGCCGTCGTCGACGATCAACTGCGCGTGCACGGCATCGAAGGTCTCCGCGTCGCAGACGCCTCGATCATGCCGACGCTGACCTCCGGCAACACCAACGCACCATCCATCATGATCGGCGAGAAGGCTGCCGACATGGTGCTGAAGAGCGCCATGTCTTAAGGGCGGCAACGACTCAGCCGTCACGTCTACACGAAAATAACAGTCGAAATTTCTGCGCCGCGTGACGTCACTGTCGCGCGGCGCAGTCCGTTTACGCGGAAATCTCTGCGATTATGGGGTTGTCGTGGCGATCAAATCGCGCAACGATGTTTCAAAGGCTCGGACGAAAACAAAAAAACGAGCCAACCGTCGTAAAGCCGGCATAACAAGGGAGGACTTGATGAAGGCTTGGAAGTCTGGTGCGGCGCTGGTCGGCGCTGTGGGTATGGCATTCGCGTCTGCGGCGCCGAGCGTGCGCGCCGAGGACGTGAAACTTCCGAAATCGATGGTGTGGAGCGCTTACGATCTCGGTTCCAGCGGATACGCGGAAGCCTCCGGCATCGCCAATGCCTTGCAGAAGAAATATCCCACCCGTATCCGCATCGTGCCGGCGGGTACGTCGATCGGGCGCATGCTGCCGATGCTGACGGGCAAGGTGCAGTATGGCTTCCTCGCCAACGAGGCTTTCTTCGCGGCCGAAGGAACGTACGATTTCGGTGTCCAATCGTGGGGGCCGCAGGATATCCGCGTGGTTCTCGGCCGTCCGTCCTCGGTCGGGTTCGCCGTGGCCAAGGACACGGGCGTCACGAAGATCTCCGATCTCAAAGGAAAGCGCGTCGGTTATGTGAAGGGCAATCCTTCCGTCAACGTGAAGAACGACGCTTACCTCGCCTTCGGCGGCCTCAAGCGCAGCGACGTCCAGGTGGTCTGGTTCGGCAGCTACAATGCCTTGAAGGATGCCATCATCGCCAATCAGCTCGACGCCATGGGCTCGGTGACGACGTCGGCCAACATGCGGCAGATCGAATCCTCGCCGCGCGGCCTGATCTGGCCGAACTTCGATGCCGAAAACAAGCAGGGCTGGGACGCTCTGACGAAGGTCGTCAGCTTCGCTGAACCGTTCAAGGAGACGGTGGGCGCGGCGATCTCGAAGGACAAACCGGTCTGGCTGGTAGGCTACCGCTATCCCATGATCGTCACCTACGCGAAGACGTCGGTCGACGAGGTCTACAATCTCGTAAAGGCCATCGACGCAAGCTTCGATCTCTTCAAGAACACCACGGGCAGCTCCGTGAACTGGGAAGTGAAGCGATCGATCGTGCCGCCCGCCGACGCCCCCTGGCACGAGGGCGCGATCAAGTACGCCAAGGAAAAGGGTTACTGGACGAAGGAAGCCCAGGCTTGGCACGACAAACGCCTCGCGCGTCTCGAGAAGGTGCGCGACGGCTGGGACAAGGCCCAGGAGGAGTTCGGCAAACTGACGGCGGAGAAAGCCGCCAAGAAAGAAAAGTTCGACTCCGAAAAGGAATGGCCCGCGTTCTGGGACGCTTATTTCGAGAAGCACCTCCAGAACTGACGATCCGCGCATGAGGGACAGGATGTGGCAGCGGCATTCGCGAATGTCGCTGCTGCATGCACCTTAGCCGCAGCGGTCCGCCCGGACAGCGCCAGCCAAGAACGGCGAGTTCGGCTCGCGAGCGCGACGTTCAACGGACGCGCTAGAATACCCCGGCAGACCGATGCCGCTCCCGGGCGGCTTGCGATCAGCGCATGCGCCGTTCCGTCCTCACGCAATGCCTTTCCTTAATTCGAGCCCGAGATCCCATGAACGAGCCCGACAAGGTAGCGCCCCCCGTTTCCGAAGGCCCCGCCGATCGCCGCCTCACCGGCTTGGCGCTGTGGGTGGTCATGACGCTTGGCCTCTTCGGCATCCTTCTCAATATCAACCGGCTGTTCAACTTTCAGTTCTTCGTCGGCGTCCTGCTGATCGACACGAGCTACTACTACCTTCTTGCCGGGATCTTCCTCGCGCTCGTCTTCCTCGTCTATCCTTTGCGGCAGGGCACACAGGGCGTGCCGTGGTACGACTGGGTCTTCTTCGCGGTCACCTTGGCGTGCATGGGCTATCTCGCCCGCAACGGCGAACGGATCGTGCAGGAGGGCTGGGATCTCGTAGCGCCGAACGATGCTACGATCATCGCCGGAATCGTTTGTATTGCCGTGCTCGAGGCAATGCGGCGCGTGGGGGGACTGCTTCTCTTCTGCATCTGCCTGTTCTTCTTCCTCTACCCGCTGTTCGCAGACCACATGCCGGGTTTCCTGTGGGGACCGTCCAGCGACCTCCCCACGCTCGTTCGACAGCATGCACTCGGCACGGAAAGCATCATCGGCGTGCCGATGCGCGTGGTCGCGGGGCTTCTGATCGGCTTCCTGCTGTTCGGCTCGGCGCTCGTCGCGACAGGTGGCGGCGACTTCTTCATGACCTTCGCGACGGCATTGCTGGGCCGCGCGCGGGGCGGCCCGGCGAAGGTCGCCATACTCTCGAGTGGCCTTTTCGGCTCGCTCTCCGGCAGCGTCATATCGAACGTCGTGACTACGGGGCAGATGACGATCCCGACCATGAAACGCGTCGGCTATCCGCCCAAGTATGCGGCCGCGGTGGAAGCCTGCGCCTCTACCGGCGGCGCACTGATGCCACCCGTCATGGGTGCCGTCGCGTTCATCATGGCCGAGTATCTCAACATCTCGTATGCCACCGTGATGATCGCCGCGACGGTGCCGGCGCTGATGTTCTACATCGCACTGCTGATCCAGGCGGACTGCTATGCGGCGCGCAATGGCCTCAAGGGACAGGACGCCAGTGAAATCCCGCCACTATGGCCGGCCATCAAGACAGGTTGGCACTATCTGTTCTCGCTGGTCCTGCTGATCTATCTGCTGGTCTGGGTAGGCCTGGAGGCGCACGCTCCGTTCTACGCGACACTGGTGCTCATCGTGACGAGCGCGATCAACGGCTGGATTACTGGCGTCAATCCCTTCCACCCGAGACAACTGCTCGTGATGCTCGACGACGGCGTGAAGAACGTCACCAACATCGTCGGGATCCTGGCGGGTATCGGCCTGATCGTCGGCGCACTGTCGTATACGGGCGTCGGTGGCGCATTCTCGCGGGAACTGGTGCAATTCGCGGGCAACAACGTCTATCTGCTGCTGCTGTTCGGAGCGATCACGTCATTCATCCTGGGTATGGGGATGACGGTCAGCGCCTGCTACATCTTCCTTGCCGTTGTGATGGGACCTGCGATGATCGACAGCGGGCTCGACCCGATCGCGAGCCACCTGTTCATCCTCTATTGGGGCGTACTCAGCTTCATCACGCCGCCCGTGGCGCTCGGGGCCATCGCGGCTTCGACGATTGCGGGCTCGAATCCCATGCAGACCGGCTTCCTGTCGATGCGGCTGGGGCTCATCAATTTCATCCTGCCGTTCCTGTTCGTGCTCAATCCGAAGTTGATCCTGCGCGGCGACGTGCTGGCGATCATTCACAACGTGGGAACAGCACTTATCGCGGTCTGGCTGATGGCCTGCGCGTTCGAGGCCTATCTGCACGGCGTCGGGCGGATCAACCTTCTGTCGCGCGCCGCGTTGCTGGGTGGTGCTGCGTGCCTGCTCGTTCCCGGGCTCTACACGGACATCGCAGGCGCGTCGTTCGTTGCACTTGCGTTCGTTCTGGGCAAGACGATGGGCAGTGGCGAGGCCTCCCCGGCACGCACGGTGTGAGGGCCAGCCCCGATCGCGCCGCCATGGTGTCGGCACCTTACAAAAAGAGCGGCGGGTGGAGACGTCCTCCACCCGCCGCTCGCCGTATCAGGATTGCCGTCAGCAGCCGACGTCAGCTGAGGCTCAGTTCTCTGTAGCCGCCTTTCGCAACCCGATCGCACCAAGCGCGGAAGGCGGGTGCGCTGCCGCTGTAACGGGCGATTACGCGTTCACTCTTGCCTTCCACGTTGCGGTTCACGCCCGTCATCCAGGAATCGATCTCGTTCGAGAGCAACCCCTTGGCCATCTCGCGCACATAGTCGGTCCACTCCCGGACGCCTTCGGGCGTTGCGTCCGCGACCGTGAGATCGTTCTTCTTCATGTAGCGAAGCAGATCCGTCACCCATTCGACGTTGTATTCGATGCTGCGCGGGATGTTGCCCAGCGCCGTGTGCGGACCGACGAGCATCAGCATGTTGGGGAAGCCCTTCACCTGCATGCCGAGCAACGTCTCGATGCCCTTGCGCCACGTGTCCTTCAGGCTGACACCGTTCTCGCCGCGGATGTCGATGCGGTCGAAGCTTCCCGTCACCGCATCGAAGCCCGTCGCGTAGATGATCATGTCGAACTCGAACTCGCGATTCGACGTCTTCAGGCCCGTTTCCGTGATGCGCTCGATCGGCGTCTCGGAGATGTCGACCAGTTCCACGTTCGGCTGGTTGTAGACCTCGTAGTAGTTGGTCTCCATCGGCACGCGGCGCGTCCCGAAGCCATGGTTCTTGGGGATGAGCTTCTCGGCGACCTTCTGGTCCTTGACCCGCTGGCGGATCTTCTTGGCGACGAACTCGGAGATCAGCCGGTTCGCCTCCCGGTTCGTCAGCATGTCACGGAAGTTGCCCTGCCACATGCCGAACCCCGGAGTCTCGTAGAGCTTTTCGAGGAAGGCCTCGCGCTCCTCGGCGGACACTTCGAGGGCGCTGCGCGGATCCGGGGTGTGGAGGAAGCAGGAATAGGTTTCGTCGCAGCGCTTGAAGATGGCGTCGTAGTTGGCCTTCAGCTCGCGCTGCTCTTCCTCCGTGATCGGGCGATTCTTGAGCGGCTTGCACCAGTTGGGCGTACGCTGGAACACCGTCAGATGCCCCACCGTCTTGGCCACCTCCTGGATGGTCTGGACACCCGTCGCGCCGGTACCGATCACGGCCACGCGTTTGCCGGCAAACGACACGGGATGATGCGGCCATGTTCCCGTATGGTAGGCCTCGCCCTTGTAGCTTTCGACGCCCGCGATGCGCGGCATCGTCGGTGCGGACAGCGGCCCGACAGCCGTGATGAGGAAGCGCGCGGTGAAGCTGTCGCCGTTTTCGAGCGTGACCTTCCAACTCTTGGTGTCAGCCTGCCAATGCGAGGAGGTCACCCGGCTCTTGAACTGTATGTCGCGGCGCAGATCGAATTTGTCGGCAACGTAGTTCAGATAGCTCAACGTCTCGGGCTGCGGCGCGAAATGCTCTCTCCAGCTCCACTCCTGCAGCAACTCCTTGGAGAACGAGTACTGATAGGAATAACTCTCGCTGTCGAAGCGGGCGCCGGGATAACGGTTCCAGTACCAGGTGCCGCCGACGTTGGTTCCCGCCTCGAAGACGCGGGTCCTCATGCCGAGTTCGCGGAGGCGCAAGAGCTGATACATGCCGGAGATGCCGGCGCCGATGATGATAGCGTCGTAGTCCAGCCCCGGCGTCGTGGCGACCATGGGCGCTGCCTTCGTGGCGGTCATGCGATCTTTGCTCCTGCCCTTGATTTTCCTCGCGCGCCGAGCGGTCTGAAGCCCCTCCGGCGCAGTTGTCCGCAACTTGTCCGGACATTATCGCATCCAAACAGGTCTGTGGCACGCAAAACGGTCTGCGGCAAAAAAATTCCAGGAATTTCGAGGCCGTGGCTTGAGATAGATCAAGAACCGGCGATCAACCGCCCAGAATGCCCTTCAGACGGTCCTGCATGGTCCGGTCCGTGAGATTCATATTGAGCGGTGTTACGGAGATATAGCCGTTGTAGACGGCCCATAGATCGGTGCCGCGGGCCGGGTTCGACCGCCGCTTGGCGTAGCCCAGCCAGTAGTATGGGTTACCCCAGGTGTCGTGGCGCGCCTCGACACCGAGCAACTGCTGATCGCGCTTGCCTTGCGTCGTGACCTCGATGCCCTTGATCTCGTCGGGGCGGCAATCGGGAAAGTTCACGTTCATCAGGCAGCCCGGCGGCCAATCCTCAGAGATGAGCTTGCGGATGAGAGCGGGCCCATGCGCAAGGGCGGTCTCCCAGTGCGGATAGTCCCCCGCCAGATAGCTGTAGGCCTGAGACATCGCGATCGAGCGCACGCCGAGCTGGGTTCCCTCGAAGGCGCCTGCGATAGTGCCGGAATAGGTGACATCCTCGGCAAGGTTCGCGCCCCGGTTGATGCCGGATAGGACCAAATCCGGCTTTCGGTCCTTCAGAATGTGCCGCATGCCCATGATGACACTATCGGTCGGCGTGCCGCGCACGGCGAAGGCGCGATCGGTCAACTGCCGCATGCGCAGCGGCTCGTTGAGTGACAGCGAATGGCCGGCCCCGGACTGGTTCGTTTCGGGTGCCGAGATCCAGACCTCGCCGCCAGGGCCCGCCAGCTCGTCGGCGATCTGCCGGAGCGCATGAAGGCCCGGCGCGTCGATGCCGTCGTCGTTGGTCAACAGAATGCGCATCGGGATCGTCTCTCCTCGGCCAGGCGGGAACACTTGGGTGGCGAATCGCAGGCAAGCTTATGCCTGCCAAACCGAAGTGAAACTATAGATACGGTGCGCGACGCCGTCCCGGAAGACCGCGACGCGCTCGGCCCCGTTACCGGGCGTTGGGGAGCGCGCATCGCCTTTGTGCTTGTGACTGAACCTCGCTTCCGTTATAGGAACGCCGATCCAAGCATCATTTGCCCCAATCGCTGGCGTCCCGGCAGGGTCCGGCTGGGCAAGCCCCTATTCGAGTGAGCAGACGCCATGAACAAGACCGAGGATTTCCACCCGAACTACCACATGGTCACCGTGGTGATGACGGACGGCACCGAGTTCCAGACCTATTCGACGTATGGGTCCGAGGGCGACAAGCTCACCCTCGATATCGACCCGACCTCGCATCCGGCCTGGACCGGCGGCAACCAGAACATGCTCGACCGGGGCGGACGCGTGTCCCGCTTCAAGAAGAAGTTCGAAGGCCTCTTCTGAGGCGGGTCGGCCCGAGAGCCGGCGCAAGAGCGAGATTTTGCCGACGGCCCGTGGCGCCCGCCCCGGGCCGTTCGCTATTTCGGGTGCATCGATTGCCGCCTTCGACCAAAGGGCGGTTGCCCTGGCGCGCGTCCTGCCGATAATTGTTGCCAAAGCCAACAAAGCTGGACCCGGAGGAACGTCGCGATGTCGGACAAGGTCTATAGTGTGCCCGCCGAGTGGGCCGCCCGCGCCTGGGTGGACGACGCCAAGTATCAGGCCATGTATCGCCGTTCCGTCGAGGATCCCAACGGCTTCTGGGGCGAGATGGGCCGCCGCATCGACTGGATCAAGCCCTACACCAAGGTCAAGAACACCTCCTACGATTACCACAACGTCTCGATCAAGTGGTATGAAGACGGCACGCTCAACGTTTGCGCGAATTGCGTCGACCGGCACCTTGCAACACGCGGCGATCAGGTCGCCATCATCTGGGAGGGCGACGACCCGACCCAGGACGCCAAGATCACCTACAAGCAGCTGCATGAGCATGTCTGCAGGTTCGCCAACGTGATGAAGGCGAACGGCGTCAAGAAGGGCGACCGCGTCACCATCTACATGCCGATGATTCCGGAGGCCGCCTACGCCATGCTGGCATGCGCCCGTATCGGCGCCGTGCATTCCGTTGTCTTCGGCGGTTTCTCCCCCGACAGTCTCGCGAACCGCATCGAGGATGCAGACTCCAACTTCATCGTCACGGCAGACGAAGGCGTGCGCGGCGGGCGGCCGATCCCGCTCAAAAAGAACACGGACGAGGCCCTGAAGAAGGCGGGCAAAGGGCACGAGAAGGTGCTCGTCGTCAAGCGGACCGGCGGCAAGATCGATTGGACGCCCGGCCGCGACCTGTGGCTGCACGAAGAGCTTTCAAAGGTAAGCGCCGACTGCCCGGTCGAGGAGATGAACGCCGAGGATCCGCTGTTCATCCTCTACACGTCAGGCTCGACGGGCAAACCGAAGGGCGTTCTGCACACCTCGGGCGGCTACATCACGTACGCTTCGATGACGCACCAATACGTCTTCGACTACCACGATGGCGACATCTACTGGTGCACTGCGGACGTCGGCTGGGTCACCGGCCACAGCTACATCCTTTACGGCCCTCTCGCCAACGGCGCCACGACGCTGATGTTCGAGGGCGTGCCGAACTATCCCACCGCGTCGCGCTTCTGGCACGTGGTCGACAAATGGAAGGTCAACATCTTCTACACCGCGCCGACCGCGATCCGCGCGCTGATGGGGGCCGGCGACGACTTCGTGAAACGCACGAGCCGCGCCTCGCTACGCCTGATGGGCTCGGTCGGCGAACCGATCAATCCGGAAGCCTGGGAGTGGTATCATCGCGTCGTCGGCGACGGCCGCTGCCCGATCGTGGATACGTGGTGGCAAACGGAGACGGGCGGCATTCTCATCACACCGCTGCCGGGCGCAACGGCGACGAAACCCGGCTCGGCGACACGTCCCTTCTTCGGCTGCATGCCGGCACTCGTGGACGAGAAGGGCAACATTCTGGAAGGTGCGGCGACGGGTAACCTCGTCATCCTCGACAGCTGGCCCGGACAGATGCGCACCGTGTTCGGCGATCACGAGCGTTTCGTGCAGACGTACTTCGCGACTTACAAGGGCATGTACTTCACCGGCGACGGGTGCCGGCGCGACGAGGACGGCTACTACTGGATCACCGGCCGCGTGGACGACGTCATCAACGTCTCGGGCCACCGGCTCGGCACGGCCGAAGTCGAAAGCGCGCTCGTCGCACACCCGAAAGTGGCCGAGGCGGCCGTCGTGGGAGCGCCGCACGATCTCAAAGGCCAGGGCATCTACTGCTACGTCACGCTCATGGCCGGCACTGAAGGTACCGACGAGATCAAGAAAGAGCTCGTCGCCACCGTGCGCAAGATCATCGGACCCACCGCAACTCCGGATTGGATACAGTTCGCCCCGGGCCTCCCGAAAACGCGCTCGGGCAAGATCATGCGCCGCATCCTGCGCAAGATCGCGGAGGACGACTTCTCCAACCTCGGCGACACCTCGACGCTGGCCGAGCCGGCGGTCGTGAAGGACCTGATCGATCACCGCCAGAACCGCGCGAACGGCTGACGCTTGCGCGGGTTGGCGTGCCGGGCGCGGCTCTCAGACGGGAGCCGTGCCCTTTGCTTATGAGAGAACGGCAGTCCAGCCTTCCGCCTCCCGAAGTTGTGACTGGCGGCATCATGGCGCCTTCTGATAATTGAACGATAGATAATAAACGATACACACTCGTAACCGCCGCAGGTAATGCCGCCATGCAATTCGGTTTGACACGTCGCTCTCTGCTCGGCACCGCCGCAATGACGCTTTTCTTGCCGGAAGGCGCACTTGCGCAGGCGCGGCGGCCGGCATCGCCCGCGGCGCCCGCAGGATTACGGCCGCTCGCGTTTCCCGCGGCGTTCGACCGAGCTGCGAACGCGGTCTTGTCGGGAGCACCTTCGCGCGGAACCCAGCCTGCGGAACTTGTCATCGATCCGCTCGTCGACGGCGGTTCTGGCGCGCAGACGCTGGCTACCCGCGGACTGGGAGTGCAACTGGAGCAGCTCATCGCGGCACGCTACGCCGACCGCTTCGTCGTGCGCCCGTTCACCAGCGAAACGCTCGCGCGCAAGCCACTCGTTTTCATCGGTACGCTCACGCCCGTCGCGACGGTTGCGGGCGTCAATGCGGCCAAGGATGCGTATCGCGTCTGGTTTTCCATGCTCGACCTTGCGAGCCAGTCCGTCGTGTCAAAGGCGCAAGCGCATGCGCTGCCGGACGGCGTGGACAGCCGCCCCGTACCCGCATTCGCCGAGGCACCGGCCTGGACCCAAGATCCCGCGATCGCCGGCTATATCAACTCCTGCCAAGCCACGAAGATCGGCGATCCGATAAAACCCGAGTATCTGCAGCGGATCGACGCTGCGGCACTCGTCAGCGAAGCGATCGACGCGTTCGACGCCAACAAGCTGGAGACGGCGCTGGAGCGCTACACGCAGGCGCGTACCGCTGCAGGCGGCGATCAGTTGCGCGTGCTGAACGGGCTCTATCTGACGAACCGCAAGCTGGAGCGGACCGATGCGGCACAGTCGGCTTTCCGCGATCTGGTCGATTTTGGCCTCGCCAGTGGCAAACTGTCCCTGATGATGCTTTTCCAACCGGGCACGACCCGGTTCGTGTCCGGCAACACGTCGTCAGAATACCAGTTCTGGCTGGCGACGGTCGCCGAGCGGGCCAAGGCGGGTTCGAAATGCCTGAGACTCATCGGGCACGCGAGCCGGACGGGCACGGAACGCTTCAACGACCAGCTCTCGCTGTCGCGCGCCGATACCATCAAGAGCCTGCTCGCGGCGCAGGCTTCAGATATGGGCGCCCGCATCACCACGCGAGGCGCCGGCTGGCGTGAAAACATCATCGGGACCGGTCGCGACGACGATACCGACGCCCTCGACCGCCGCGTGGAATTCAAGGTCGACGCCTGCTGAGCCCAGAAGGCCAGCGGGCGCACGGCCTCACGCGCCCGCCGCGATGGCATCCGCTATGGCCACGGTGCGCCGCGCCATCTCGGCGTGCAGCAACTCGACCATGCGTCCTTCGAGATTGATGACGCCTTTCCCTTTGTTCTCCGGCAGATCGAACGCCGCCAGGATCTTGCGGGCCCACGCCACTTCTTCGGCGGGCGGCGCGAAGATCTCGTTGGCCGTTGCCACCTGATCGGGATGGATCAGCGTCTTGCCGTCGAATCCGAGTTTCCGGCCCTGACGGCATTCCCGCGCGAGGCCGTCGGGATCGCGGAAATTGTTGTAGGCGGAATCTAGCACCGCGAGGCCATAGGCGCGGGCGGCGGTCACGATCTGCGAGAGCCAGTATTGTGCCGCTGTTCGATCCGCATCTGGCTCCGCACGGGTATCCTTGAAAAGATCGTTGAGACCCACGATGAAACAGCCGAGCGGCGATCCCGCATGCTCGGCTTGCGCCGCGATCTCGGCCACCTTCACGACGCCGCGCGGCGTTTCGATCATCGCCCAGAGTTGCATCGACGCGGGAGCGCCGGCCCGCCGCATCGCGGTCGCCACGCGCTCCACGTCATGGACACTCTCGACCTTCGGCACCACGATGCCGACCGGCGCCGCTTCGGCCGCCGCTGCGATGTCGTCCGCATGCCAGCGCGTCCCGAGGCCGTTCACGCGGATCAGCAGTTCGCGCCGTCCGTACGCGCCGCTGCGCACGGCGGCACACGCCTGCGCACGGGCTGTTTCCTTGGCCTCCGGCGCAACCGCATCCTCCAGATCGAAGATTAGTGCGTCGGCGGCAATGCCCTTGGCCTTCTCGAGGGCACGGGCGTTCGATGCCGGCATATAGAGAACGCTGCGGCGGGGGCGGTCTGCGGTCATGCTCTGTCCTCTCGTCGTCCAATCGGCGGCGAACCTAACCCATCGCACCGCCGCAGGCAGCAGCCATGTGCGCCATCCATGACCGCTTCTCGGGCGTTGACGACCATCAATGCCGCAGACTGTGCCAAGCGCGAACGTTGCAGAGGCGATTCATCCCTTCAGCACAAGACTTGCACCAATGCGACACCTCTTGATCCTTGCCGCGACCATGCTCACGCTCGCAAGCGGACCTTCGGCGGCATCCGCCCAAGAGTGCTTCACACCACAGGGCGCCTTGCGCCGGTCCGTGCTCGATGCCTTGCGTGCGCCGGTGGCTGACAATCTGAAGCAACCCATCGAGTTCGTCGTCTCGACGATCCGCGTCTGCTGGGAGGGTCGCGAGTTATGGGCCTTCGTCTTCGCCAAGCCGCAGAAACCGGGTGGGGCGCCCATCGACTGGCAATCGGCCGGATACTTCGATTGCAGTCAGACCGTGATGGGTCTTTTGGGCCGGTCCTACCCGTCCGATCCTTGGACCGTGCTCGATCATGCCATATGCCCCACGGACGTCACGTGGGCGGGATGGACTGAGCAGTACGGAGCGCCGCCGCAGCTGTTCGAATAGGCACCCCGCGGGCCGTCGGCGATGTCCAATCAGTCCTTGGCCGACAGACGGTCGAGTGCGCGGGGAGCAAAACTGGGAACGAACCCCAGTGCCTCGATACGCTTGCGCGCCTCTTGGGCCTTCGCTTTGTCCGCAACATACTCGACGACGAGCACCGGCAGTCCGTCTTTGCGGGCTTTCCGGAGGTACTTCACGCTCGCAGCGATCTCGGTCTCGGCTTTGGATTGCTCCGCGTCATCGACGCCATAGAGCAGGTCTTCCTTCGCCACGCCGTCGAGCGCGCGACGAACGCGATGCTGCCCCAGGAGTTCTTCCGCATTCTGCATCACGACGAGAAAGCCCGGCGAGGATGCACGCGCACGCTCCGACAGGCGCTCGATCAAGCGCACCATATCGTCGCGCGCCGAAGGCCGCTCCCGCAGCCAGTGCGTATAGACGTCGGCACGGTCGAGGTAGACGCCATCGAAGCCTGCGGCGACGATGCGTTCCAGGGCGGCACCGCCACTTCCGAAGAGATGGGCCTGCCACGCGGGATCCCAGAACCGCACGCGGTAGTTGCCGCGCCATTTCGGGATCTGGTCCCCAAGCCAGGCCGGAGGCTGGACGGTCGGCGCCGCGCCGGAATCGCCCTCCGCCCCGACCGCAACCGCCCGCGTCGGCGCGGCGTTGGCGGGATTGCCTACGATGTTGAATACGATATCCGCCGCAGGTTGTGCCGGCGCACGTGCCGAGCCGGCTCCATGGGCGCGCGGCCAAGCCTTGTTCCAATAGGGCCGGTAATCCTCGGCCTCCCCGATCGAAAGGTATGCGAGGACCAGACGGCGGTCCCCGTCCGGCTTGCGCTGGAGTTGACGCACGTGCGCGGCACGGAGCGGGCCTTGCGGCGTCGCGTCCATCTCCTCGTCCACGACGATGAGGTCAGCCCCCGTACCCGAAGCCGCCGCGACATCCAGGCCCTGCAGTCGATAGGCCCAGCTCTTGACCGTCGCGAGCCGCTCTCGCTGCTCACTCGAGCGCTCTTCCAATGCGTCGATGCCGCTATCGATGCTGTTGTGCAGCAGCCATGCGCCACCAAGCGTCGTTCCCGTAACCAATAGCAATCCGATCGCGATCCGCGACCAGATGGCATGGCGCCGGGCCAGCGATCGCGCGGGCGCATCGGTCACAGGCGTCTCGCCGGACGCGGAAAGGGGGCGTTCGTCCTTCGACACTTCGGGATCCCGGGGAAGATGGATGCAAATCAAGCAGCCGCTTCGTGTTGAATCCCTCAACTCTGGGGCGCGTTCAAGGCAGCCGTGCTCGCGCGGGCCGCATCGCGACGCGCCGTTGCTTGCGCGCAACATCGCGTGCTAGGCACGCGCAACTCCGTTCCTTTCACACCCTTGGAGAGAGCCGCGATGGCTTCGAGCAACGCATTCCAGATTGCAGTCCTGCCCGGCGACGGCATCGGGCCCGAGGTCATGGAACCGTGCCTCGAGGTGATCGCGGCTGCCGAGCGCAAGGTTGGCGGCTTCTCATGCACCGGCACGTCTCATCCCTGCGGGGCAGCGCACTATCGCGACCACGGCGAAGCCCTGCCCAAGTCCACCCTCGATGCGTGCCGCGCGGCCGACGCCATCCTGCTCGCGGCCATGGGATTGCCCTCCGTTCGCTATCCCGACGGCACCGAGATAACGCCCCAGATAGACCTGCGCATCGAACTCGGGCTCTACGCCGGTGTTCGCCCCGTGCGCACCATGCCGGGCCTGCCACGCGTTCTGGCCGATGCGCGGGCGGAAACACTGGACTTCGTCGTCATCCGCGAGTCGACCGAGGGCCTGTTCGCGACCAAGGGCAAGGGCTCCATCGTCAACGATCTGGCTGCCACGGAAACGCTCGTCATCACGCGCGGCACGTCGGAACGGCTGTTCGATTTCGCCTTCAGGCTCGCCCGTCAGCGCAAAGCGAAGGGCCGCCCTGGCCGTGTCACCTGTGTGGACAAGGCGAACGTGTTCACTTCGTTCGCCTTCTTCCGCCGAATCTTCGACGAGCGCGCGGTCGATTTCCCGGACGTCGCCAAGGACTACGCCTACATCGACGCCACCGCGCTCGACATGGTTCGCCGGCCGTGGACCATGGACGTCCTCGTCACAGAGAACATGTTCGGTGACATCCTTTCCGATCTGGGCGCCGGATTGATGGGCGGGATGGGCATGGCCCCTTCCGCAGACATCGGCGATTCCCACGCCGTGTTCCAGCCTTGCCACGGCACGGCCCCCGATATCGTCGGCCAAGGCAAAGCCAATCCCACCGCCATGTTCCTGTCCGGTGCCTTGATGCTCGATTGGCTCGGCGACCGGCACAAGTCGGAAAGTGCCCAAAAGGCCGCAATCTTGATCGAGACCGCCGTCAGCAAGGCTTATGTCGAGCGCAAGCTGCAACCTTTCGAACTCGGCGGACCGGATGGCACGGCAGCGATCACGCGAGCCGTGCTCGAGACGATGGACACCATCGATCTCGCGACCCTCTAGTCGCGTCGGGCAAGCGGCATGCGCTCTACTGCGTCAGCCGCAGATTGATCGCCTTCTTCGCGAACGAGCGGAAGGCGTCGTCGAGCTTCGACGCGTCCTCTGCATAAAGGAAGTTCTCCGGCTTGCTGGCGCATTGCGAGAGCACCGAGAACGCCCGGGTCGCCGGTCCTGCACCCGCGCTCGCCGCGATCGTGTAGATCTCGATGGCACCGGAACTCGCCGCCTTCGCCGCGCTGCAGGCCTCGATTGAGAGCCGGTCGAGTTCGAGGTCGGCTGCACTGCGCGACGACACTCCCTGATTGAAGGGGTCGCTGTCTAGGAGATAGCCGTAGGGCGTGAAGCTGTCGTCCACCGGAGCGGACGTCAGTACCTTGCCCTGCAGACCGATCGAGGCAGGATCGAACGCGTAGGGGGACGCGGTGTTGGTGGCTCCCGAGCACGAAAAACCATCCGTGACCATCTCGCCGTCCGTCACGACGATCATGATCTTGCGCGTGTTTTTCGAGAAGGCGGCACCGTCCTTGAACGGGCCGTTCGGAGACAGCATGCGCAGCGCCCAGCCTACGGCCGGTCCCACCGTCGTGCCCATATTTGCATAGGCGACGAGATCGTCGATCGCGGTGCGCGTGGTGCTCTCGGACGTCGTCAGACGCGTGATCGGAAAGCGCGGGCAATTGAAATTCGGACCGGTCATCCAGGGGTCGCGGCCGAGCGGCGCCGGCTCGACCGTCACATAACCGTCGTTGCTCCCATTGCTCAGATTGAGACAAGAGCTCGTGCCGTTCGGCTCGGGCGGCCAGATGTAGGCAGGCCACTTCCCGGACCCGTCCGTCGCTGCCGCGTTGTAGGCGCCCTTCGCGTGAAAGCCGCCACGGCGCTCCAGCACGCATCCGCCCCACTCCGTGCCCGCGAACAGCGCGTGCCCGCTGTTCTCCACGATCGCCGCATTGTCCGTGCCGACGTTCACGGCCATGTTGAAGGGCACGATACCGAACTTAACCGATTGCGACGGCGGCTTGTTCGCCAGCACCGTGTCGATCAACAGGTTCACCGACGACTTCAGGGCCGCCAGGCGCGATCCTCCGCCCATGTCCGTCGCGTTCATCGAGCCGCTGATGTCGAGTACGAAGACGACCTCGAGATCGACACCGTCCTCGACCATTGCCTTCGATACGAGATCGAACGTCTTGGAACTCTGTCCAAGCGCCCGCATGACGGTCGGCACGTACTCCAGGGTCAGCGTGCCGACGCCTCCTGTCGTACTGGAGTGCTGGAACTTGACCTTCCTGATCGACGAAGCATCGCCGCCAAAGTTTTTGGCGAAGCTCGTTTCGAACGCCTTCTGACGTTCATTGTCGGGCACCAGTGCGTTGGACGCTGCCAGCACCGCAGCATCGAGCGAGGCCTGTCCACGGCGCTGCAATTCCAGCATCTGCCCGACATCGACACCAAGACCGACAATGCCGAGCACCAGCGTCAAGCAGAGGGCCGTGAGAATAGCGATTGCGCCACCGTCGGAGTGCGCCAAGTCTCGCACTCCGTACCGCATCCAGTGAGTGAGTGGCATTCGAACCGCCCTTTTATCCCCTTATTCGGGCGCATCCGTTATCACTCAACTCTGAACTGGGGGTTTCCAGGACGCATTAACGTCGACGGAAAATTCGTAGGCTTCCTCTCGCTCAATCCGTGGGGGCATATGCCGCTCTTCCGGCCTCCGTCACATAGCCGTTCACGACGTCGGCATCGACCGATGCACGCTCCCGCTCCGTCGGGTCGCCGTAACCGCCGCCTCCCGCCGTCACAAGGCTGAACACATCGCCCTTGCCGATCCGCTTTCCCGCGAGCTTGGAGGGAAGCTGCTCGACACTGCCGTCCGCCCTTTTCAGGGTTGCATAGCTCGCCGCGCCGGGTTCGCCGCCCTGCAAGCCGTAAGGCTGCGTCTTGAAGCGGTCGAGATTGAGCGACAACGTGCCGTCGGGGCAATCGATCCGGAAGGACCGCTCGAGGCCGCATCCGCCTCTGTGGCGACCAGCCCCACCGCTGTCCGGCGCCAAGGAGTAACGCTGGAACGTGACGGGATATGTGCTCTCCAGCATCTCGACCGGTGCGTTGGCGATGTTGTGGAGCCCGCACGAGAAGCCGTTGGCGCCGTCCCCCTCGGGATGCCCGCCCCAGCCACCGCACGTCAGATCGAAGTAGACCTGCCGCCGGCCGTCGGCGTGGAACAGGTTGGTCGCGAAGGCATAGCTGACACCGTAGTAGGCTGCCGGCACCCGGTCGGGAATGGCGCGGGCGAACGCCCCCATCACGGCGTTGACGACGCGATGCCCGACCGCCATGCGGTTGGCGACGGGGGCAGGCGAACGCGCGTTGATGCAACGCCCCTCGGGTGCTTCGATCGTCACGGGCACGTAGCAGCCCGCGTTGGCCGGGATCTCGCTGCCGATCGCCATCAGGATGCCGCAGAAGACACCCGACGCTGCCATGTTGCGCGTGCAGTTCACCGGGCCCTGCGCCTGCGGCGACGACCCTGACAGATCGATGTGAAGCGTGTCGCCCGACACCGTCATGCGCACGTCAATCTTCAATGGCGTCTCGCGATCGATGCCGTCGTCGTCGACCCAATCCGTGAAGGAATAGACACCATCGGGCACCGCGCGTATGGCAGCACGCATGGCCGTCTCAGATTGCCTGCGAATGCCTACGCATGCCTCCTGCAGGCGGTCGGCACCATAACGCCGGGCGATCCGCTGCAGTCCCTTCACGCCGATGTCGAGGGCAGCGAGTTGCGATGCGAAGTCGCCGCCGACATTCGCCGGCTCGCGCGAATTGCGCAGCAGGAGCTGGATCACCTCTTTGTTGCGGCGTCCGCCGTCGTCCAACTTCATCGGCGGGATACGGAAGCCTTCCTGGTAGATTTCCGTAGCCCCCGCATAATAGCTGCCGGGCGCACCGCCACCCACATCGAGGTGATGCACGAGCACACCCGCGATGCCCACGAGGCGGCCGTCCAAGAAGGCGGGCTTGAACGTCAGGATGTCGTTGAGATGCTGGCCGCCCGCGTAGGGATCGTTTGTGATGACGATATCGCCCTCGCGCCATTCGGAGAGCGGCATGTGGTTCGCAATGACGTCGTCGAGACAGCTCGACATCGAGTTCAGGTGCACGGGAATGCACGTCGCCTGCGCGACGCTCTTGCCCTCCGCGTCGAACATGCATGTCGAATAGTCCAGCAGGTCGCGCACCACGCTCGAGCGGCTCGTTCGCCAGATGGTGATGCCCATTTCCTCCGCAGCGGCGACCAGCGCGTTGCGGATGACTTCGAGTTGTACGGCGTCCAGCGGTTTCATGCGGCGGCTCCCTTGCTCTTCGTTGCCACAAGATCGCCGGTCGGCGCGACGGCCACCTCCCAGCCCACTGGCACATAGTGGGTGGCGTGGGCCTCCTCGATCACCAGCGGCCCCGGCAGGGCGGCGTCCGTCCCGATCGCATCGCGCTCGACGACCTTGGTGTCGCGCCACCCGCCTTCCGCCAAGACCTTGCGCGCGCCCTTGACCCGCGTGGCCTTCGCCACGGTCGCCTGCCGCTCAACCGGCTTCGACAACCGTCCCGTTGCAGCTATTCGCACCGTGACGATCTGCGGCGTCACGTGTGGCTCGGCGTGCGCGTACTGGCTCATGTGCCGTACATGGAAGTCACGCACGGCCTCGTCGAGCCTATCCGGCGACGCCAGTGGCACCTGGATCTCGTAGGCCTGTCCGGGATATCGCATATCCAGAGCCACCGGCAGCTCCCGCGCCTCCGGCGGAACACCGTCGCGTCCCAGCATCCGGCGCGCCTCCTCCCGCAGTTCCGCGCAAATCGTCTCCAGCGCTGGAATCGCAGACGCATCGGCAGCGATAAGCCGGGCCCGCGCCAACGCATGCACGATGTCGGAATAGAGCATGCCCCAAGCACTCAGCGTGCCGGGATCACGCGGAAAGACCACCCGCTCGATGCCGATCGCATCGGCGGTTTCGCACGCATGCAGCCCGCTCGCACCGCCGAACGACAACAACGTGAAGTCCTCGGGGTCGAGCCCCTTCTCGAATAGCGAGAGACGGATGGCGCCCGCCATCTTAGACACCGCCACCTCGGCGATGCCCACCGATGCGGCCTCTAGAGTCAGCCCGAGCGGTTCCGCCACCTTCGACACGATGGCGCGCTTCGCACCATCGAGGTCGAGCGACATGCTGCCGCCCAGGAAGAAGTCCGGGTCGATCCGCCCCATGGCCACGTTCGCGTCCGTCACCGTCGGCATGCTGCCGCCGCGGCGATAACAGACGGGACCGGGCTTCGCGCCGGCGCTATCTGGCCCCACGTGCATGCGACCGCTTCCATCGACGCTCGCGATGGAACCGCCGCCGGACCCGATCGTGCGGATCTCGATCATGGGCAGGCGGACGGGCAGCCCATCGACCGTGCCCTCCGTGACGAGGCGCGTGGCCCCTTCGCTCACGATCGAGACGTCGTAACTGGTGCCACCCATGTCGACAGCCACCATGTTCGGCATGGACAGCCGTCGCGCGATGGTCTCGGCCGCCAACGCACCGCCACTGGGGCCGGACAACAACAGCCGTGCCGGTTGGCACGCCGCGGTTTCAGGCGTCGTCACGCCGCCGTTCGATTGCACGAGATAGACAGGCGCCGAAAATCCCACACCCTCCAGACGCGCCCGCAATCTCTCGAGATAGCCGCGCACGACGGGCATCAGCAGCGCATTGAGCACCGTCGTCGAAGTGCGCTCGAATTCGCGGATCTCCGGCGACACCTCGTGCGACAAGGACACGTCGATGCCCGGGGCGTGCTCGGCCAGCAGTTGCCCGATCCGCTTCTCGTGCGCGGGATTTGCATATGCGTGGAGCAGGCAGACCGCAACGCACTTCACGTCGCCAGCGACGAGCTTCGCAGCGACGGCACGCACCGCGGCCTCGTCGAGCGGGGTCTCCACATCGCCGGTCGCGCGCATTCGTTCGGGCACGGTCAACCGCCAGGCTCGCGGAACCAGAATGGCGCGCGGCTCGGCCTTCGACGCATAGACGTGCTTGCGGAAATGACGGCCGATCTCCAGCACATCCTCGAAACCCGCCGTCGTGATCAGCGCGCCCTTGGGTAACCGCCGCTGCAGCACGGCATTCGTCGCGATCGTCGTTCCGTGCATCAGGGCCGTCACGTCGGAGAGCGAAAAGCCGAACGTCCGCGCGGCCTCCTGCATGCCCGTGATGAGGCCCTCCGACGGATCGTCCGGAGTCGTCGGGGTCTTCGCTGCGAAGGTTTGGCCGCTCGTTTCGTCGAGCACCTGCAGATCGGTGAACGTGCCGCCGATATCGACAGCTATGCGCATGGCGCGCGAGGAGGCGGTGCGTTGCATGGATTCGTCCGGTCGATGAGAGTCGGGTCGCTGCTTCGGCGGCGCAGACATTGCCGCGCCATGCCCCCTTCGCGCAAGAGCTTAGGTCATCACGTCACAGCCTTCGCGATGCCTGCGGAGGCCGGTTATCCTCGCAGCCGCCGCCGCATATATAATCCTGCATTTTTATTAATATTAATCCACCCCATTCCATTTCATTTAATTCTGTTTTTCTCCGACTTTCAATTGACAGCGCGCCGATGAAAACATATAAAAACGCCAGGATGCGACAGTTGGCGGTTCATTCGAACCCATGAAACGCAGCTCCTTTCTGAATATTCGACATGCCGCCCCGCATGCGCTTTGCCGCCTCCGCGCGCAAACGATGTTGCGATGTGCACCGTCATCACGGCAATAATTCTCACGGCGCGCCGAAATATTCTCCGCGCCCGTCATGCCTTGGCGCTCCTCACACCGGGAGAGATGAATGCGCGAGCGCGCAAAGGCGGATTGGCCTGCCATTCGCCACCGTTATGAAAATACGCGGGATTCGATCGCACGGATCTGCGAAGAAACCGGCGTCACGCCCGGCGAGTTCTCCGCGCAACGACTGCAGCAGAAATGGCGGCGAAAGCCGCCGGTGGGACAGGGGAAGGTGGCCGCCAAGAAGGTGACCACCGTTGCACGGCTCGATACGTCGGCGAAAGCCGCCCGTACCCAGAGGCGAAAGCCTCCCGCAACGCCGGCCGCGCGGCGGCGCCTTCTCGCCCGGCTCGCAGCCGCCATAGCACTCAAACTCGAGCAACTGGAGCGACGCATGGAAAGCGATCTCGAGCAACCCGACACGGCCAGCGCCACCGACCACGAACGCGAAACACGCGCGATCGGCGCGCTGATCGACAATCTGGGCAAGATCGAGGAAATGGAGGGCAACCTTGGCCGAGGCAGAGCCGGAAAGACCGCCACCGCCACCGATCTCGCCGACGACGCGGACCGCTACCGCCGCGAGCTTGCGCAACGCCTTCAGCGCATTGTCGAAGCTTCCGGACGCAAACCGTGACGCGGCACTCGCTGCTCTCTCGGAACATGAAGCGCGCCGTCTCGCACACGACTGGCAAGTGTGGGCACGCGACGATCAGCTTCCGCCGTTCTCCACCGCAGATGGGTCCCCGTGGCGCACGTGGCTCTATCTCGGTGGACGTGGTGCGGGCAAAACGCGGGCCGGGGCAGAATGGGTACGTGCGGTCGCGCTCGGCCTTTGGAGCAGCGAGCCGCGCGCACGCCGCATCGCCCTCGTCGGCCCTACGCAAGCCCACGTCCGATCCGTCATGATCGAAGGCATATCGGGACTTCTCGCGATCCACGCCCCGGGCGAGCGCCCGACACTCGAAATCTCGAAGAGCCAGCTCGTCTGGCCGAACGGCAGTATCGCCCAATTCTATTCCGCCGAAGACTACGAAGGCCTGCGCGGTCCGCAGTTCGAGGCGGCGTGGTGCGACGAGCTCGGCCGCTGGAAGCGGGCCGCGCGCGCCTGGGACATGCTGCAGTTCGCCCTGCGGCTCGGCACACGGCCGCGACAGGTCGTGACGACGACACCGCGGGCGACACCACTGCTCAAACGCATCATGTCCGATCCCGCGACGGCCGTGACGCGTGCGCGGACCGCCGACAACGCCGCCAACCTCGCGCCGTCCTTCATCGCCGAGGTCACGCGCATCTACGGCGGCACCGCGCTCGGCCGGCAGGAGCTCGACGGCGAGGTCGTCACCGAGCGGCCAGACGCGCTTTGGCAACGCAAGTGGGTGGCCGATCTGCGCATCGCCAAACCGCCGGAGCTGACCCGCATCGTCGTCGCCGTCGATCCACCTGTCACGGCCACGGCCAACGCCGACACGTGCGGGATCGTGGTTGCAGGGCTCGGTCCCGACAAGCGCGCCTACGTGCTCGCCGACCGCTCGATCCAGGGCCGCGATCCGGCGACCTGGGCGCGCGCGGCGATCGCCGCCTATCGCGATTTCCAGGCCGATCGCATCGTCGCGGAGGTCAATCAGGGCGGAGATCTCGTCGTCAACGTCATCCGCCAGGTCGAACCAAATGCGCCCGTCAAGAAAGTACATGCCTCGCGCGGCAAGTACGCCCGCGCCGAGCCGATTTCGGCCCTCTATGCGGAAGGCCGTATCGTGCACGTCGGCGAGATGCCGGCGCTCGAGAACCAGATGTGCGATTTCGGGCCCGAGGGACTTTCCGAAGGCCGCAGCCCGGATCGTGTCGATGCCCTCGTGTGGGCGCTCACCGAGCTGATGCTCACCAACACGCGCGATCCCGTCATCCGGCGGCTTTGACACGCGGGCCCGTCCGGGCCGCAACCCCTCAGGACCGACCATGCCCAACGTCGTCACCTCGCTCGGCGCGCGCCTTGCCGCGTCCGTCGCCTACCTGATCGGCCGCCGGCCACCACCCGCCGAGATCAAGTCCTCGCGCGCCGGCCCGCTGATCGCCTTCGAGCATTTGCATCAATCCGTCTGGAGCCCGCGCGACTACGCAGCCTTCGCCAGCGAAGGCTTCATGCAGAACCCGATCGTCTATCGCTGCGTGCGCATGATCGCGGAATGCTCGGCGCATATTCCGTTACTGCTCTTCGCAGGCGCGCAAGAGATCGAGGCGCATCCGCTGCTGTCCTTGCTCCGCCGTCCCAATGCGAACGAGACCTGGCCCGACTTCATGCAGAAGCTCGTCGGCTTCCTGCTCGTCTCCGGCAACGCCTACATCGAGGCCGTCGCTCTCGAGGGAGACGTGCAAGAGCTCTATCTTCTGAGGCCGGATCGCGTGAAAGTCGTCCCCGGCGCCGACGGCTGGCCCGAGGCTTTCGACTACGCGGTCGGCGCCCGCACCGTGCGCATCGGCGGGGAGGTGGCGGACGGCGTGCGCACGATCTTGCACGTCAAGCTCTTCCATCCCGCCAACGACCACTACGGCCTGTCGCCGCTGGAGGCCGCCGCCTCGGCGATCGACCTGCACAACACCGCCGCGCGCTGGAACAAGGCGCTACTCGACAACTCCGCGCGGCCCTCTGGCGCGATCGTATACACGGCTCGAGACGGCAACCTCACGGGAGATCAGATCGAGCGCCTGAAGTCCGAGCTGGAAGCCGGCTTCCAAGGCGCTGCAAACGCCGGCCGTCCGCTGCTTCTCGAAGGCGGCCTCGACTGGAAGGCGATGTCGCTCTCGCCGAAAGATATGGACTTCATCGAGGCACGCCACGCCGCCGCCCGCGAGATCGCACTCGCCCTCGGTGTGCCGCCGATGCTGCTCGGCATTCCCGGCGACAACACCTATTCGAACCTCGCCGAGGCGCAGCGGACGTTCTGGCGCGCCACCGTCCTGCCGCTGGTGGACCGCGTGGCGAGCCAGCTCTCGCACTGGCTGGCACCGGCCTATTCTCCGCCTCCAGACAGGCTACAGAACGCTTATGAACAGGACGGTTCGCTGAGGCTCGTCCCCGATCTCGACACACTCCCCGCGCTCGCCTCCGAGCGTGAGGCTCTGTGGGCCGCGCTGGAGAAGACCTCCTTCCTCACCGCCGACGAGAAGCGCGCGCTGGCCGGCTTCTCTCCCGCGCCTCGCGCGGATGCGCAGTCGGCATCTGAAGCGCGACTTGAGGGCCTTAAGTTCGATCCCCGCCAGTCCCGTATCCCCGCGGCCAGGACGGGTGCGCACATTCCATAGACAAGTCGCGGTCATTCGGCTTCTCCGACCGACGCCGAAGCGCCGGCCGCGACGCAAGTTCTGCGCCGCCGAGCCTTCCCCCAGCCCGACGCGCGGCCCTGTTGCTGCCGCGTCCAATTCCGCATGCCTGGAGCCCAAACACATGACGCCTCCCGCCGAGGCCAGCTTCCTGGCCCTCGATCTCAAATCCGTGACCGCCGACGGCGCCTTCGAGGGCTATGCCTCCCTCTTCAATCGCGAAGATCTCGGGCGTGACGTGATCCTGCCCGGCGCCTTCACCGAGACGCTGCAGAAGCGCCAGGCGAACGGCGTACGCCTGCTGTTCCAGCACGACCCGGCCGAGCCCATCGGCGTCTGGCAGCATCTGGTGGAGGATAGCCGCGGCCTCTTCGCCCAAGGCCGGCTCGCGCTCGACGTCCGCCGCGCCCGCGAGGTCCATAGCCTGATGCGGGCGGGTGCCGTCGACGGCCTTTCCATCGGCTTCAAGGCGCTGAAGGCGCATCGCGACCGCTCACGCGGCCGGCGCCTCATCGAAAAAATCGACCTCTGGGAAATTTCCATCGTGACATTCCCGATGTTGCCGGAGGCTCGCATCGTTCCCCGCTCGGTACGCGGCCGCGTCGGCGCGCCCCTCACCGAGCGGGATCTGCAGCGCACGCTCACGCAGGACGCTGGGCTCAGCCGCTCTCAGGCCCGGGCGCTGATGCGTCACGGCTTCAAGGGGGTCGCCGCCATGCAGGCCGCTGCCGCCGACCCTCATCCTGATACCCGACGCGATCTCGCCGGGCGCCTCGCCGCGCTCGTCACTAGCGTTCGCTCCGCCACTCCCCTGCCATGAGAAAGGACCAGCAATGCACAATTACGACAGCATCGAATCCAAGAGCGGCGACGTCGGCGCCGTGATCGACGACCTCAAGTGCGCATTCGAAAGCTTCAAGGCCGCCAACGAGCGTGAACTCAGCGAGATCAAGGCGCGCGGCAACGCCGACGTCGTGACGCGCGAGGAAGTCGCCCGCATCGGCCGCACCATCGACGGGCACCAGCGCCGCCTGGACGAGATGGCGCTCAAGGCGGCGCGGCCCCGGCTCGGTGCGGACCGCTCGCTCTCGCATGCGGATCTGGCGCAAAAGTCCGCCTTCGAAAGCTACATTCGTAAGGGGGAGACCGCACGGCTGATGGAGCTCGAGGAGAAGGCGCTGTCGGTCGGGACAGACCCGTCCGGCGGCTATCTCGTGCCGCCCGAGACGGAGGCTTCGGTCAATCGCGCGCTGCGTGCCATCTCGCCGATCCGCGCGATCGCAAGCGTGCGCCAGGTGTCGAGCGCGACCTACAAGAAGCCGTTCTCGACGACGGGCTTGGGCACCGGCTGGGTTGCCGAGACGGCTGCGCGTCCCGAGACGACGACGCCGACGCTCGACGCGCTCACCTTCCCGACCATGGAACTCTACGCGATGCCCGCCGCCACGTCGGCATTGCTGGACGATGCGGCCGTCGACATCGACGCGTGGATCGCGGAAGAAGTGCGCGATGCCTTCGCCGAGCAGGAAGGCACCGCTTTCGTCGTCGGTAACGGCGTCGCCAAGCCGAAAGGCTTCCTGGATTACCCCAAGCTCGATAACGCCTCGTGGAGCTGGGGCAACCTCGGCTTCCTCGCCACAGGGGTTTCCGGCGGCTTCCCGGCGGCGGGCCCCAGCGACAAGCTGATCGACCTCGTCTATGCGGTGCGCGCTGGATATCGCGCCAACGGCGCGTTCGTCATGAATCGCGCGACGCAGGCGCAAATCCGCAAGTTCAAAGACGCCGAGGGCAACTACATCTGGCAGCCTTCGCAGCGCCCCGGCGAGACGCCGACGCTCTTCGGTCACGCCGTCATCGAGGCCGAGGACATGCCCGACATCGGCGCCGACAGCTATTCGGTCGCCTTCGGCGATTTCCGGCGCGGCTACCTCGTCGTCGACCGCGTCGGGATCCGCGTCCTGCGCGATCCCTATTCGTCGAAGCCATATGTGCTCTTCTACACGACCAAGCGCGTGGGCGGAGGCGTGCAGGACTTCAACGCCATCAAGCTGCTGAAGTTCGGCACCTGATCCTGCGCCGGCCATCCAGCCAACAGCATCGCTCCCGCGTCGCCGCACTCACCGGCGACGCCAGGGCGGAAGCAACCCGCCGCCTCCCCGGGTCAGCTTCCGCCCGTATTTTTTCGCCCACCCCCAAAACCTCACGCCTGGAGCCCACATGTCTCTCGTGCTGACGAGCAGCCCTGCCCTCGAACCCGTAAGCCTGGCCGAGGCCAAAACGCATCTGCGGATCGATCACACGCATGAAGACCCGCTCATCCAGAGCCTCATCATCACGTCGCGCTTGCACATCGAGGCTGCCCTCGGTCTCGCGCTGATTACGCAGAGCTGGAGCTACACGCTCGATCGCTGGCCACGGCAGCCGCGCATCAACCTGCCGATGCGGCCGGTCCAGGCGATCGCACACGTGAAGATCTGGAGCGCTGGCGGCGAAAGCGAGATCCTGCCACCTGACGCCTTCTTTCTCGATGGACAAGGCCTGCCCGCTCGCCTCGTTTGGCAGGGCAACGCGACACCGCCCGATCCCCAGCGCACCGCGAACGGCATCGAGATCGCATACACGGCTGGGTTCGGCGCGGCACCTGCGGATGTGCCGGAGACCATCCGGCATGCGCTCCTGCTCTTGGCGGCGCACTGGTACGAGAACCGCGAACCGATCGAGATCGGCTCCGGTGGGAGTGCCATCCCCTCCATGGTCTCCGAGCTTCTCGCTCCCTATCGCCGGAGGCGCGTATGAGGGCATCCCACATCGGTCGATTGCGCCATCGGATCGTCGTCGAGGCGGTTTCGCTCACCTCGGACGGCGGCGGCGGGGCCAGCCGGACATGGACACCCGTCGCTACGGTCTGGGCGGCGGTGACGTCGACCAGCGGCGCCGAGATCGTGCAATCCGAGGCCGTTTCCTCCCGAATTTCGCATTCCGTTCTCATGCGGCATCGCGATGGCATCGTGCCGGCCATGCGACTGCGTCTGGGGACACGCATCCTCGACATTGTGGCGGTCTACGACACCGACCACCGCAGGCGCTTCCTCACCTGCCTGTGCCGCGAGCGGGATCTCTGACACGTGTCTGCACAGGCAAAGAAAAACATGGAGTCGTGCCATGGCCACCGCGAGCTGGGCTCTACAGCAAGCCATTTTCGATACCTTGACGGGCGATGCTCGGCTCGTCGCGCTTCTCGGAGCCCCGCGCATCTACGAGGACGTGCCCCAGCGCACGCCCCATCCGTACGTCACCATCGGTCAGTCCACGATCCGCGACTGGTCGACCGGCACGGATAGCGGCGAGGAACATCTCTTGACGTTGCACGTCTGGTCGCGTGCCGGCGGACGGCGCGAAGCACACGAAATCATGGGCGCGCTACGCGATGCCGTTCACGATCGCGCACTGCCCCTCGCGGGTCACCGGCTCGTCAATCTGCGCCATGAACTTTCGGAAGCGCGGCGCGAGGCGGACGGCGACACCTACCACGGCATCGTCCGCTTCCGTGCCGTGACCGAGCCCGCTTCCTGATCGCCGGCCGATCGCATCACCCGCGTTCTGCCGCGCCCCACCAACGAAGGTGACACGCCATGGCTGCACAGAAAGGCAACGACCTTCTCCTGAAGGTCGACACCACCGGCAGCGGCGCCTTCCAGACCATCGCTGGTCTGCGCTCGCGCGCCATCGCCATCAACACGGCAAGCGTCGACGTCACACACGCAGAGTCCGCCGGACAATGGCGCGAGCTGCTCGAAGGAGCCGGTGCCAAAACGGCCCGCGTCACAGGCGCCGGTATATTCAAGGACGATGCCTCCGACGCCACGATCCAAGCCTATGCCTTTGCCGGGATCATTCGCGACTGGCAGATCGTCGTGCCCGACTTCGGCACCATCAGCGGGCCCTTCCAGATCACCTCGCTGGAATTGAGCGGGCGGCACGACGGCGAACTCGCGTTCGATATCACGCTGGAGTCGGCCGGCGCGCTCGCCTTCACCTCCAACTGAACGAAGCTACTCGGCCCCCCGGAAAAAGGACGCGCGCAAGCGCGGTATGCCATGCCCAATCCTCACCGCGGCGAGATCCAGGCCTTCCTCGACGGAGAACTGCACACACTGTGCCTCACACTCGGCGCACTCGCAGAGCTCGAAGCAGCCTTCGGCGACGAAGACATGCTCGCGCTTGCCGAGCGCTTCGGTCGTGGCCGGCTGTCGGCACGCGACGCCATCCGTGTCATCGGCGCCGGCCTCAGAGGCGCTGGCGCCGACTTGACCGACGATGCCGTCGCCCGCTTGCGAAGCGACGCCGGCGCCGCAGGCTTCGTCGACATCGTCGCCCGTCTCCTGTCCGCCACCTTCGGCATCGAAAGCAGCCCGAAGGTCGAACCAGCCATGTCTGTTCCAGCGACCGGGGGGCGCCACGCAAGCGACCCTTTCCCTGGGACGAGGTGATGGCATTCGGGCTCGGCGTGCTGCGCCTATCGCCGGTACATTTCTGGTCCCTGACGCCGCACGAACTCGCACATGCCGTGCGCGGGCATCTCGGGCTTTCGGCCTCCATCCCCCCGATGACGCGTCGCGACCTCGATTTACTCCGGCAGCGCTTCCCTGATCTTTGAGCGAGGCTTGATGACCGATTTCACAGATACCGGCGCCTTCGGTGCCGCACTTTCACTCGGCTTGGACACGAGCGGCTTCCAGCGTGACGTCGAGCGGGTCTCTGCGCTCAATCGCAACCTGACGCTGGAACTCAAACAGGCCACGCAGATCGGACGGCAATTCGGCAATGCGCTCGGGTCTGCGTTCGAAGGCTTGGTCTTCAGGGGCCGTAGCCTCTCCGATACGGTCCGCTCCCTTGGCCTCAGTCTGTCACGCATCGCCTTTCAGGCGGCTTTCCGGCCGTTGGGGCAAGGCATCGGCCAGACCCTCACGGGGCTCGTCGGCGGTGGCGGCGTTACCAGTGGTGCGGTGCTCGCGCAGGGCACGCCGACGCCGTTCGCCAAGGGCGGCGTCATCGCCTCGCCCATCGCATTCCCGCTCGGTCGCGGTACGGGGCTGGCCGGCGAGCGCGGCGCCGAAGCGATCATGCCGCTGGCCCGTGGCCCGGACGGACGTCTCGGTGTCGTCGCAAACGGTGTCGCTGGGTCAGGCGTCGCCATCACTTTCAACGTGACGACCCCCGATGCCGACAGCTTCCATCGCTCTGAGACCCAGATCGCCGCAATGCTGGCGCGCGTGGTCGGGCGGGGCGAGCGCAATCTCTAGTCCGTTCCCATCCCGAAAGGCGCGCGCGACCCATGTCCTTTCATGAAGTTCGCTTTCCGATGGAAATCTCCCGCGGCGCCAGCGGCGGGCCAGAGCGACGCACCGACATCGTCGTGCTCGGTTCCGGTTACGAGGAACGCAACGCCCGCTGGGCACATGCACGTCGGCACTACAACGCCGGCTACGGCGTGAAGTCACTCGACCATCTCCACGATGTGCTCGCCTTCTTCGAGGAGCGTCGCGGCCGTCTCTACGGGTTCCGCTGGAAGGATCACGCCGATTGGCGCTCTTGCCCGCCGCAGACGATGCCCACAGCGCTCGACCAGACTATCGGCATCGGCGACGGCGGCACAGCGTCGTTCCAGCTGGTCAAACGCTACGGCTCGTCGTTCGCGCCGTACGACCGCCCGATCAAGAAACCGGTCGACGGCAGCCTGCTCCTCGCCGTCGACGGTGCCCCGCAGGCCGAAGGCGCGGCATTCGATCTCGACACGAGCACCGGCCTCGTCACGTTCCGCGCCGGGTACGTTCCCGCATCGGGCGCGACGATCACGGCGGGATACGCCTTCGACGTCCCCGTCCGCTTCGATACCGACAAGCTCGAGGTCAACATCGATGGCTTCCGGCATGGCGCGATCCCCTCAATTCCATTGGTCGAAATCCGCGTCTGATCGGTTGTTCCCAGAATGCGTGCGCAACAATTGGAGGCCTCCATGCGCGCCCTTCCCGCCGGCTTGCAGGCGCATCTCGATACCGGCGCCACGACGTTGTGCTGGTGCTGGCGCATCACTTTGCGCGATGGCCAGTTTCTCGGCTTCACCGATCACGACCGCGATCTCGCGTTCGCTGGCACGCTTTTCGAAGCCGCGACAGGCTTCACGGCCAGCGAGATCCGATCCAGCGCCGGGCTCAATGTCGATGATCTGGAAGTGGAAAGCGCCCTCGTTTCCGATCGCATCTCCGAGCAGATGCTCGCATCGGGCGATCTCGACGAGGCAACGGTCGAGATTTTCCGCGTGAACTGGCAGGAAACAACTCAGCGCATTCTAATGCGCAAGGGCTCGCTCGGCGAAGTGCGGCGCACCGGGACGTCATTCACCGCCGAGATCCGCGGGCTTGCCCACTACCTCCAGCAGCCGCGTGGCCGGCTGTACCAATATGCCTGCGACGCCGACATCGGGGACATGCGTTGCGGTATCGATCTGGGTGCACCGGGCTACCGAGGCGACGGCGTCGTTCTGTTGTGCGAGGCGGAGCGTATCATCACGGCTTCCGGCCTCACGGCGTTCGCCGCCGGCTGGTTCACGCGCGGCGTCCTGACAATGACGAGCGGAGCGGCCCAGCAGCGGGCCAGCGAAGTCAAGCATCATACGATAAGCGGCGGCATTGCCCGCTTCGAACTCTGGCAACCGGTCTTGGGACCACCCGCCCCGGGCGACGCCTTCACGGTGACTGTGGGTTGCGATCGCCAGTTCGCCACCTGCCGCGACAGGTTCGCGAATACCGCGCGCTATCGCGGCTTTCCGCACATGCCCGGCAACGATTTCCTCGCTGCGGTTCCCATTCCCGGCGACGGCAGTGCGACGGAGGCGTCATGACAAACCTACCTCCCAATGAACTCACGCGCGCTGGCATCGTTGCAGAAGCGCGCGGCTGGATCGGCACGCCGTATCATCACCAAGCAAGCCTGCGTGGCATCGGCGCGGACTGTATCGGTCTCGTGCGGGGCGTTTATCGCGACCTCGTCGGTTTCCAAACCGAACCCGTGCCTGGCTATGGCCGCGACTGGGCGGAAGCGAGCGGAGAGGAAACGCTGATCGCTGCCGCGCGCCGCCATCTCGTCGAGACGGCGATCGAGACGGCACGATCCGGCGATGTGCTCGTCTTTCGGTATCGCGACCGCTTCGTGGCCAAGCATGCTGCAATCCTCGTCGGTAGCAACACGTCGCCGCTCGGCAGGGCGAGCATCATTCACGCGATCGAAGGCGCGCGCGTGTGCGAGGTGCCCCTGTCGCCGTGGTGGCGTCGACGTATCGCCGCCGCCTTCACATTTCCCGGAGTGATCGACTGATGGCAACGCTCGCCCTCACAGTCGCCGGCGCAGCGGCGGGAGGTGCACTGCTGCCCGCAGGCATCAGCGTACTCGGCACAACGATTTCCGGCGCAGTCATCGGGTCGCAGATGGGTGCACTCGCCGGTACGTTCGTAGATCAGGCGCTTTTCGGCGCGTCCAATGCCACACGTGCCGCCTCGGGTCCTCGGCTCTCCGACCTCAAGGTCACGGCTTCGACCGAAGGCGCGGCCATTCCACGGCTCTACGGCCGCGCGCGGCTCGGCGGCCAGGTGATCTGGGCGCCTCCGCTCGAGGAGCGCGCCGCCACGACGGGCGGAGGTGGCAGCGGCAAGGGGCTCGGCAGCTCACAGAGCACATCTTCCAGCAGCACCACGTATCGCTATTTCGCGAGTTTCGCCGTGGGGCTTTGCGAGGGAGAGATCAGCGGTATCGGCCGTGTTTGGGCAGACGGGAAGGAACTCGATCTGATGCGCCATACGTGGCGTCTTTACCGCGGCAGCGAAACACAAGCTCCCGATGCTCTGATCGTTGCACACGAGGGCATCGGCCATGCACCGGCATATCTCGGTCTTGCCTACATCGTGTTCGAGCGCATGCCACTCGAGGCCTTCGGCAATCGCATTCCGCAACTTTCTTTCGAGGTGTATCGTTCCGTCGATGCCTTCGAGCGGAGCGTGCGTGGCACCGTCCTCATTCCCGGCTCCGGCGAGTTCGTCTATTCGCCCACCTCTGTTGCGCGCCGCGTCGGCTCAGTCCAATCCGAGCCCGAGAACACGCACACGAAGCAAGGCACCACCGATTGGGAAGTCGCGGTGGACCAGCTCGAAGCGACGCTCCCGAATGCGCGCTCCACATCGCTCGTCGTCAGCTGGTTCGGGAGCGACCTGCGGGCGCACCAGTGCCTCGTGCGCCCCGCTGTCGATAGTGCCGACAAGGAGACAGTTCCGCTCCAGTGGAGCGTTTGCGGTCTGACGCGCGGCTTCGCACCGCTCGTGAGTTCTCATGCCGGCCGTCCGGCCTATGGCGGTACGCCGTCGGACCAGACCGTGGTGGCGGCCATACGCGATCTCAAGGCGCGCGGCCATTCCGTGACCGTCACGCCTTTCGTCCTGATGGACATCCCCTTCGGAAACGACCTTACCAACCCCTACACGGGCGCGAGCAGCCAGCCCGCCTACCCTTGGCGGGGACGCATCACCGTGTCGCCTGCGCCCGGCCAGCCAGCATCTCCCGACAAGACCGTTGCCGCAGCCACACAGATCTCGGCCTTCGTCGGCACCGCTTCACCGGGCGACTTCACGATCGCCGGCGAAAGCGTGATCTACACCGGGCCGGCCGAGTGGACGCTGAGGCGCATGGTGCTGCACTATGCCAAGCTCGCCGTTGCGGCTGGCGGCGTCGACGCCTTCATCATCGGCTCGGAGTTGCGCGGCCTCACCCAGGTGCGTTCCGCTTCGAACGCGTATCCCTTCGTCGCAGCCCTCGTCGCTCTGGCTGCCGACGTCAAGTCCATCGTCGGTCCGGCAACAAAGGTCACTTATGCGGCCGACTGGTCGGAGTATTTCGGCCATCATCCCGCCGACGGCTCGGGCGATGTCCACTTCCACCTCGATCCACTTTGGTCATCGCCGTCCATCGATGCCATAGCCATAGACTGCTATTGGCCGCTTTCGGACTGGCGCGATGGATCAGCCCATCTGGATCGACTCTCGGGTGCGCGATCCAACTACGATCTCGACTACCTGAAATCGGGCCTCACAGGCGGCGAAGGCTTCGACTGGTATTATGCCGATCAGGCCGACCGCGATGCCCAACATCGCACGCCCATCACCGACGGCAACGGCAAGCCTTGGGTCTTCCGCTTCAAGGATCTGAAATCGTGGTGGCTCAATCCGCACTACGATCGGCCGGGTGGTATGGAACTCGGTTCGCCTACGGACTGGGTTCCGCAGTCGAAGCCCGTGTGGCTCACGGAACTGGGCTGCCCGTCCGTCGACAAGGGCGCCAATCAGCCCAATGTTTTCGTAGACCCGAAAAGCTCGGAATCGTTCCTGCCGTACTACTCCCGCGGGACGCGCGATGACCTCGTGCAACGGCGCTATCTGCAAGCCTTCCTCGAAGGCTTCGATCCATCGCATCCCGGCTATGTCGTCGAATCCAACCCCGTCTCTGCGATCTATGGCGGGCGGATGCTCGACCTGGATCACATCCACCTCTACGCCTGGGACGCGCGTCCGTTTCCAGCCTTTCCGGTCAACACCACGGTCTGGGGCGACGGCGAAAACTGGCGGCTCGGCCACTGGCTCACGGGACGCGCGGCGAACCAATCCCTCTCGAGCGTCGTCAGCTCCCTGCTGACCGATTTCACCTTCGACGCCTTCGATGTCAGCGCACTCGATGGGATCGTTCCCGGTCTGGTGGTGGAGCGGGTCATGTCGGCACGCGACGCCTTGGCGCCGCTGGAGCTCGCCTACTTCATCGATGCGGTCGAGAGCGCTGACCGTATCCACTTCAGGCATCGCGGCACGCAACAGGCGGCCGCCACCATGACGTACGACGACCTCGTGGAGACCAGGCCCGCCGCTGGACTTGCCACCCTGACGCGTGCCCAGGAAACCGAGCTTCCCGCAGCCGCGCGCATCGCCTATTCCGCCATAGAAAGCGATTACCGCCAGGCCGTGGCCGTATCCCGGCGGCTGGTGGGCGCCAGTGGTCGCATGTCGGTCGCCGAGCTTGCATTGACGCTCGACGGCGAAAACGCTGCGCAGATCGCCGAAACCTGGCTGTTCGAGACGTGGGCTAGCCGTGAGCGCGCGCGTTTCAGTCTACCTCCGAGCCGGATCGCGCTGGAGCCGTCCGACACGGTCGTCCTCGAACATGACGGACGACAGCGACCGATGCGGCTCGTATCGACCGGAGATCTCACGGCGCGCGAAATCGAGGCGCGTAGTCTCGACCCCACCGTCTATGCCTCCGGGAACGCCATCGTGCGACCTCGGCAGGCTCCGTCTCCTCGCGCGATCGGACACCCGTTCGGGATCTTTCTCGACCTGCCCCTCCTTTCTGGAAGTGCGAGTCCCGATGCGGGCTACGTCGCCGCCGCGCGCATTCCGTGGCCGGGTAGCGTCGCATTCTATCGCTCTCCCGAAACATCCGGGTTCACGCTCGCGGCGGTCGTTCAGCGCCCCGCGACGATCGGACTGACCTTGGATCCGCTGATGCCGGGTCCCGAGGGCCGCATCGATCAGGCCGCGAGAATTCGTGTCAGGCTCGACGCTGGCACGCTCGCTTCGACCACGAGGATTGCCATGCTGTCGGGCGCCAACGGCGCAGCCGTGCGCACTACATCGGGGGCCTGGGAAGTCATCCAATTCGAGCGGGCGGAACTCGTAGCCGAACGCACCTACGAACTGTCACTGCTGTTGCGTGGCCAAGCCGGCACCGAAGCGGCGATCGCCACGCCAGCCCCAGCCGGCGCCCGTTTCGTCCTGCTCGATGCCGCCATAACGCCCGTTCCGCTAGCGAGCGACGACGTCGGACTGCCGCTCAATTGGCGTTATGGCCCCGGACACCTTGAAATTGGCCACGACGATTTCGTTGGAGCGATGCATGCCTTCTCCGGTGTCGGCCATCGTCCCTTCAGCCCGGTCCATGTTCGCGCGCACAGGATCGGCAACGATCTCATCGTGACCTGGGTTCGGCGCACACGCTACGGGGGCGACAGCTGGTCCGTGACCGAGGTCCCTCTCGAAGAGGACGCAGAGTTGTACGAAGTCGACGTACTCGATGGAGCCGCACTGATCCGCACGATCAGAAGCTCGGTCCCCACCATCACCTACACGGCCGCTGAACAGGCCGCGGATTTCGGCAGTCCACAGCCGGCCATCCACGTCCGTATCCATCAGATATCGGCGACATGGGGTCGGGGTACGGCGCGCGACGCGCTCGTCTGAGCTCCTCGATCCTTCACGAAGGGTGACCACATGAATCAGCCGCCTTGGATGCCGGCCGCCTGGGCCGAGCTCGGCCAGCGCGAAACCGCGGGCGCAAGCAGCAATCCCCGCATTGCCGGTTACTTCCGGCGCGCGGGCCATCCGTCCGTCACCGATGACGCCGTTCCCTGGTGCGCTGCTTTCGTCGGTGCCTGCCTGGAGGCAACAGGCTTCAAGGGTAGCCGGTCGCTCGCCGCTCGCTCCTATCTGGCGTGGGGCGTGGCCGCGGACACGCCGGCCTTTGGCGCCATCACGGTTCTGTCGCGCGGCAGCGATCCAGCGGCAGGACACGTAGGTTTCCTCGTTGGCCGGACGGAGCGCTCCGTCGTCCTGCTCGGCGGCAACCAATCGGACGCCGTCACTGTTGCGGCATTCGACGCGGCGCGTGTGCTTGGCTACCGTCTTCCTGCTACCGCCGAGATGGAAGCAGTGGCGCAACCGGATTCTCTCCTCTTCGCCGCCGCGCTCGAGCATGTGCTCCATTTCGAAGGCGGCTGGTCGGACGACCCTTTCGATCCGGGTGGCGCCACGAACAAGGGCATCACGATCGGAGTGCTCTCGAACGAACGCGGCATTCCACTGACATCGCAGAC
>VFQT010000992.1_pt1 | contig 37267 bp, 37 predicted proteins | sample 3512381 | NCBI WGS metagenome assembly VFQT01 (sample SAMN10412376, study PRJNA504923) | tailings metagenome | isolation source: Relicate 2 Philex TSF3 active mining site | place: Philippines: Tuba, Benguet | collected 2017-08-29 | reverse complement strand
GTACTGCAGGGGGGACCCTGTGGGAGAGTAGGACACCGCCGGACTTACTTTAGAAATGGCCACCCGAATAGGGTGGCCATTTCTCTTTAAGGACTGAAACATGATGGATAGACGACCACCGCGCAAGGCGGGAAGCGGGCGACCAGGCGCGCGCGACCAGAAATTCTCGCGCGGAAAGCCGCAAGAGCGAAAGCCATTTGATCGCGATCGCAAACCATTTCGTTCTGATAAACCAAAGCCAAGGCCAGATCAGGCTCAAAGGGAAAAGTTTGATTTCCCACCCATCCCTGATGAAGTTAGCGCCGAGGATTTACACATCAGTGTCAGAGCGCAATTAAAAACACTTAGTGCGGAGAACCAAGAAATGGTTGCCCGTCACCTGCAGATGGTTGCTCTCTTGATTGATCAAGATCCAAAACTTGCTCATCGTCATGCTCTAGCTGCCGCCAAGAAGGCCGGACGAATTGCAGTGGTCAGAGAAACCTTGGGCGTCACCGCCTACACCACAGGTGACTACGCTCTGGCGCTAAGAGAATTGCTGACACATCGCAGAATCTCTGGCTCCAATGATCAGCTGCCACTAATCGTTGACTCTGAACGTGGTTTGGGTCGAGCTGACAAAGCTCTTGCTCAAGCAGCCGGGATTGATCGCAGCAAGCTGCCGGTCGGTGTTCGCATAAATCTTGCAATTGCTCTCAGTGGGGCCCGGTTGGATCTAGGCCAGGTTGAACTTGCCAAGCAAGAACTTGAAATCCCAGAACTTAGTCCAAAGAACGTCTTTGAACAATCGCCACTACTGTTCCGCTCTTACGCAGAAATCCTTCGGGAACTTGGTCAAGATGGCAGTCAGTGGGAAAAACTTGCCGACCAAGCAGAGCAGGCCATGAGTGAGACCGAAGAAGAAACGGTCAGTTTGCAAGAAGAGAAATGATGCTGATTGATAATTTTGATTCGCTCTTACTAGATCTCGATGGGGTTGTATACCGAGGAAGAAATTCAATTGCCGGTGCGGTCGAATCAATTCAAAAAGCCAAGGAGCTTGGGAAGAAAGTCGGCTACATTACCAACAATGCGTCGAGAACTCCTGAGCAAATCGCACAGCAGCTAGTTGATTTTGGTATTCCTGTGTTCCCTGGAGAAATCATTGGATCCGCTGAAGCTGCCGCAAAACTTTTGGCCAGCAAACTTTCTAGTGGCAAGGTTCTGGTAGTTGGTGGCGAAGGATTACGAACTGAAGTTGCCAAGCAGGGATTTGAGGTAGTTGACTCTGCCAGTGATCAGCCTGTAGCTGTATTGCAAGGGTTTAGCCCTGAAGTTGGCTGGCCACAGCTGGCCGAGGCCGCGCTTGCCATTCAAGCCGGGGCCATTTGGATTGCAACCAATCAGGACTGGACGCTTCCTTTAGAAAAAGGAATTGCACCAGGCAACGGAACTTTAGTTGGCGCTGTTCACACCGCCGTGGGGATTCTTCCAGAATTTGCAGGAAAGCCCTTCCGTCCGATTTTTGAGGCAGCACTCAAACAACTAGACATCAACAATCCTCTAGTGATTGGCGACAGACTTGACACTGATATAAAGGGTGCCATTGGCGCTGGTCTATCCTCCGCATGCGTCCTAACTGGAATTGCTGGCAGGAGAGAGCTGCTGGGTGCGAGATCTGATGAGCGCCCCAATTTCATAATTCAAGACTTGCGAGGGCTTTTTGAGGAGTATCCAACCGCTCAAACAGGCAAAGAAAGTTGCCGAATTGAAGACAGCGAAGTCGCGATTGTTGGGGATAAGTTGCTACTGGCATCGGGAAACCCAGCTTCCATTAACACCATTAGAGCTGCCACTAACTTAGTCTGGAGTAGTGGCAGACCTATTTATGGCCTGCAAGTAGCGGCAGAGTTAGTGAGTTAGCGTGGAGCAGTTTGAGGCAAAGTTGTCTGAGATTGAGAATCTGGACACGGCAGAGCAAGTTGCTGCCCTCAGTGCACTCTTAACCGAATTAGAAAATCTCCTAAACCAGTGAGATTAGACCTCGCATTGGTTGAGCGAGGGCTTGTTAGGTCAAGAAATCAAGCAGCTCGACTAGTTGTCGATGGCCAAGTCACTGTCAATGGCCAGGTTGTAAGTAAAGCCTCGTTTGAAGTAAGCGATGCTGATCGAATAGTTGTGATGCAGGAAAGTTATGTTGCTAGAAGCGCTCATAAGTTGCTATTTGCGCTCTCGCACTTTGAAATCAAGGTGCCCAGCTTCTGCCTGGATGTTGGTGCTTCAACCGGTGGATTTACACAAGTATTACTTGAAAGAGGAGCCGCGAAAGTTATTGCCTTGGATGTTGGCACCGATCAGCTTTCAGCGGAGTTAAAGCACGATCCTCGAGTTATCGAGTTATCTGGCGTAAACATTCGCGACTTTGATCCAATGTCTTTGCCAATTCCGACTGAGCAGATTCAACTCGTGGTAGTTGATCTCAGCTTCATTTCCCTAAAACTGGTGGCTAGTCAGATTCTTAGTTGCGCACCAAGTGCTGATTTTGTTTTCTTGATAAAACCTCAATTTGAATTGCAGCGAAGCGATCTAAATTCGCAAGGAGTTGTTTCTGACCCAGAGCGTCGAAGATACGGATTGGTGCAGGCTTTGGAGGGGCTTTCAGAGGCTGGCTTCAGGCTGCTTTCTCTTGCCCAGTCTCCAATGACTGGCGGTAAGGGGAATGTTGAATTCCTTGCCCACTGCCGAGCTGGCGAGCCCACAGAACTGAAGTCGTTGCTAGCGGGGCTGGATTAGCTGTGGAGGACAGGGCTTAGGCATCTGTTTTCTGGCTAATCTGGTAACAGAAAAGTGAGGCAGATTGAAAAACGTACTGATAATTAGCAGTGCCGTTGATAAGAGCGCTGCCTCGACGGCCATGGCGGTTTGTGACTTTCTGTCCACTAAGAATGTGACCTGTAATGTCCCATCCGATGACTTGGCCAGAATCAAATCCCTGGTGAGTTCATCAGATGGAATGACTGAATACAACGGTGAACAAGTTGATATGGCGATTGTGCTAGGTGGCGATGGTTCAATTCTTCGAGCGGCCGAAGTGCTGCGCCAAAAGCCTGCGCCGATTCTTGGAGTAAACCTAGGTCACGTTGGGTTTATGGCTGAGGCCGAAAAGGATGAGCTAGACGATGTTTTGGAGAAAGTTTTATCTGGAAAGTTTTCAGTTCGAGAGCGAACCACTCTAAATGTTTCAGTCTGGCAAGAGGGTAAGGAAGTCTTTAGTAGCTGGGCATTAAATGAAGTGGCAGTTGAAAAAAGTGCTCGGGAGCGAATGCTGGAGGTCGTGCTTGAAGTTGAGCAGCGACCACTTTCAAGCTTTGGCTGCGATGGGGTATTGGTTTCTACGGCTACTGGATCAACTGCCTACGCGTTCAGTGCTGGTGGTCCGGTGGTTTGGCCGAATGTTGATGCATTCGTAGTGGTCCCAATTAGCGCCCATGCACTCTTCTCCAGACCTTTTGTTATCGACAACGACTCTTCTGTGGCAATCGAAGTGCTTCAGCGATCCCACGGCGGGGGAGTAATGTCCTGTGACGGGCGAAGAACGGTTGAACTTTCACCCGGGGCTAGAGTTGAAATTACCCGTGGCTCGCAGTCAGTTGAAATGGTGACACTTACCGATGAACCGTTCGCTGATCGACTGGTTAGAAAATTCAATCTCCCAGTTACTGGTTGGCGCGGACCGGGGAGCGATGATTGATCGAAACACTTTCTATTCGCTCGCTCGGAGTGATTAGCGCCGCTCAACTGGAGCTTCAGCCTGGATTCACAGCGATAACAGGTGAAACGGGTGCTGGTAAGACAATGTTGCTCACCGGACTTGGATTACTCCTGGGGGAGCGGGCAGATTCTTCAGTTGTGAGAAGCGGTGAAAAACAACTCCTTGTTGAGGGTCGAATCATCTCTTCCGATCCGCAACTCCAAGAAAAATTAGCTGAACTTGGAGCAGAGGTAAGTGGCGGGGAAATCCTAATTAATCGAACAGTTTCAACAGATGGTCGATCTCGAGCAGCCATCGGCGGTGCTTCGGTTCCCATCTCCACATTGAATGCGGTCGCCCAAGAACTCGTCACTGTTCATGGACAATCCGAACAAATTCGCCTGAAGTCAATTGCCAAGCAACGTGAAGCCTTGGACCAATTTGGTGGCGAGAAACTATCTGCTGCCCTGAATGGCTATACCCTGCTTTACGGTCAATTTAGGGAGCTCGAGCAGAGATTAGCGCGCATGCGATCTTCTTCTGAACAAGATGCTTTTAAGATCTCAAAGCTCAAGGAACAGATTGCCGATTTGGAAAGACTCGAACCGAAGCTCGGTGAACTCGTGGCTATCTCTGAGCAGTTGACGCGACTTAGTAACGTCGAGGGTCTGCGCCTGGCCGCATCTGAAGCGCATGAACTCTTGGCCGGCGAAGAGTTAGACGCCAGAAGTCAGATTGGTCGAGCAAAGCGAATATTGGAAAGCTCCTCGGACAACAAGCTTAGAGAAATTGCTGACTTGGCAGCTGAGGCTACTGGGCTCATAAATGAAATTGCCCTTCAGTTGTCTACCTACTTGTCTGATCTAGAAGCAGACCCACAAACTTTGGATCAACTGCAGCGTCGCAAAGCAGAACTGGTGGCACTTGAGCGTAAATATGGAGCCTCCATAGATGAGCTGGCTGAGCAGTTGCCATCCTTGCAGTCGCAGCTATTGGATCTTGATAGTTCTGATGAGCAAATTGAGAAGTTAGAGGTGCAGTTGGCTGCAATGGAGTCGCAGCTAGCAGCGGCAGCCAAGGATTTATCTCAGGAGCGCAAAAAGGCAGCCAAGGAGCTGTCCAAGCGAGTAAGCGATGAGCTCTCGCAGCTGGCAATGGGAGATGCCCAGCTTGAAATTTCAATTGGGGAGCTGGTTGAATTCGAAGCGAGTGGGGCCGACCGAGTGGAGTTCTTGCTGGCTAATCGTTCAGGGGCTGAGCCGAGACCACTTGCTAAAGGTGCATCGGGAGGAGAGCTCAGCCGCATCATGTTGGCAATTGAGCTGGTTTTGGCTGGTAAATCGCCTCTGCCAACCATGATTTTCGATGAAGTTGATGCTGGGGTGGGCGGCGGAGCGGCTGTGGAGCTCGGCCGGAGACTTCGAGAACTTGCTAAGTCAACGCAGGTAATAGTTGTCACCCACCTGCCACAAGTAGCGGCGTTTGCTGACCACCAGATCAGGATTTTCAAGGATTCAACTGGAGGCGTTTCAGCCTCCAGCGTGAGCGTGCTCAACCAAATCGAGCGTGAGCAGGAATTAGCCAGGATGCTCTCTGGCAACTCTGATTCTGAAATTGCGCTGTCTCACGCGAAAGAACTGTTGCAACTGAGAAGCTAAATTCATGTCGTGACCCATCTCCGGGTCAAATGATGATAGATTGAAGTTCCATGGCGGTTAGCTCTGGAATTGTTCGACATGTGTTCGTTACCGGAGGCGTCGCCTCCTCATTAGGCAAGGGCCTCACCGCCGCCTCTCTTGGAAATCTGCTTAGAGCACGTGGTTTATCCGTTGTTATGCAGAAACTTGACCCCTATCTAAACGTGGATCCTGGCACCATGAACCCCTTCCAGCACGGCGAAGTGTTTGTGACGGATGATGGTGCAGAAACAGACCTTGATATCGGGCACTACGAACGTTTTCTTGATATCAATCTCACTGCAGCCGCCAACGTGACAACTGGTCAGGCCTACTCAACTGTTATCGCTAAGGAGCGGAGAGGAGACTACCTCGGCGCAACCGTTCAAGTCATCCCGCACATTACGGATGAGCTAAAACACCGCATGCGACTTCAGGCAAATCTAGATCCAAAACCAGATGTGATTATTACCGAAATTGGCGGCACTGTCGGTGACATTGAATCACTTCCTTTCATGGAGGCAGCAAGGCAAGTAAGGCAGCAAATCGGTCGAGACAATGTCTTCTTCGTTCACGTCACGTTGGTTCCTTATTTGCAGCCATCAGGTGAGTTGAAAACCAAACCAACTCAACATTCGGTCGCAACATTGCGCTCACTTGGAATTCAACCCGATGCAATTGTCTGCCGCGCCGACAGAGAGCTGCCTGAATCCATCAAGAACAAGATTGCCCAGATGTGTGACGTGGATCGAGAAGCTGTTGTCACTGCGGCTGATGCTGCGAGCATTTATGACATCCCAAAGGTCTTGCATTCAGAAGGATTAGACAGCTACATCATTAAGTCTCTGGACCTAAAAGCAAAAGAAGTTGATTGGTCTAATTGGCAACCAGTTTTGGATGCAGTGCATGAGCCAAAGCAAGAAGTGAACATTGCACTGGTTGGTAAATACATAGATCTACCAGACGCCTATCTTTCTGTGACAGAAGCTCTTAGAGCCGGCGGCTTTGCTCAGAGCTGCAAAGTTAAGATCCACTGGGTGAAGTCCGACGACTGTGAAACAGAAGCCGGAGCTTTAGCAAATCTCTCTGACATGGACGGAATTTGTGTTCCAGGTGGCTTTGGAGTTAGAGGCATCGAAGGAAAACTTGGTGCGTTGAAGTTTGCCAGAGAAAACAAGATACCTGTGCTCGGACTTTGTCTTGGACTTCAGTGCATGGTGATCGAATATGCGAGAAATGAAGTTGGTTTGGCTGGAGCAACCTCCAGCGAATTTGAACCAGGTGCGAAGTATCCCGTAATTGCGACAATGGCGGAACAGGTTGCCAAACTCGAAAATTCTGAAATGGGTGGCACCATGCGTCTAGGTCTCTACGAAGCCAATCTGCAATCGGGATCAATAGTTGAGCAGCTTTATGGAGCAAAGTCTGCTAGTGAGCGTCACCGCCACCGCTATGAAGTGAACAACAATTACCGTGAGCAGATTGCGGATAAAGGCCTTGTGTTCTCAGGAACGTCACCAGATGGCAATTTAGTTGAATATGTCGAGCTACCCAGAGATGTTCACCCGTTCTATGTTGGAACGCAAGCACACCCTGAGTTCAAGTCGCGACCAACTAGACCAAATCCGTTGTTCTTTGGACTGATCCAAGCGGCGATTGAGAGAAAACAGGCTCAACGCCTTTTTAGCGAGAACTAACTGATGAAGCCGCTTGATGGCTATCTTCGACACCTTGCTGTAGAGCGCGGGCTCAGTAAAAACACACTTTCTGCGTATCGTGGTGACTTACTTCGATACCAGGAGTTTCTTGTTGCATCAAATTCAGATGCAATCTCTGCTTCTTCAAATCAACTTGCTGAATTTGCTGCCCATTTAGTTACACTTGGACTCAAAGCTTCGTCCAATGCCCGAATCCTCGCTGCGGTTAGGGGGTTCCATAAATTTCTACTGCTGGAAAATCTTCGAACCGATGATCCAACAGTCAAATTGCGTCCGCCAAGACTTGGCAAGCGCCTTCCCAAGTCGCTCACTCAAGATCAAGTAATTGCGCTTTTGAAGGCAAGTGGGCCAGAACCAGACGAGGAAAGCACCGATCTAATCCGCTTGCGAGACAGAGCGATTTTGGAACTGATGTATTCCACCGGCACGCGTGTTAGTGAAGTGGTAGATCTTGATCTTGATGAGGTGAATGATTCAGGCCTGCTGAGAGTAAGAGGAAAGGGATCCAAGGAAAGAATTGTCCCGATTGGATCCTTCGCATCCAGAAGCCTCAATGCTTATCTTGTTCGCGCTCGTCCAACTCTTGCTGCTATGCGTGGCGAACCTGCTCTATTTCTAAATAAGCGCGGAGGAAGGCTCAGTCGCCAAAGCATCTGGGAAATCATCCAGAAATCAGGAGATGCTTGCGGAGTGGCAGTTTCACCCCACTCACTCAGACATTCTTTCGCAACTCACTTGATCGAGGGTGGAGCGGATGTGAGGGTGGTGCAAGAGCTTTTAGGACACGCATCGGTCGCAACGACCCAGATTTATACCTTGGTGACCATAGACACGCTTCGCCAGGTCTACGCTTCAGCCCATCCGCGCGCGCGGGGGTAGGCTAGAGGCAAATCAGGGAGGTATCGGTGGAGATTACAGGCAAATCTTTCCCCACCCCACCCAAGCTCACAAGCCATGGCCCAGCTCGGGTTATCGCTATGTGCAATCAAAAAGGTGGAGTTGGAAAGACCACGACCACTATTTCCCTAGCGGCAGCACTCGCTGAGTATGGGAGAAAAGTCTTGGTAGTCGACTTTGATCCGCAAGGCGCTCTTTCCGTAAATTTGGCATCAGAGTTTCAAGACGGGCCCACTATTTACGATTTGATTATGGATGCCAACAAGGATCCCAAGTCAGTTATTCAAAACACTGAAGTCAAGAATTTAGACATAATTCCCGCCAACATCGATCTCTCAGCAGCAGAGATGCATTTGGTGACAGAGATGGGGCGCGAGCGCGTTCTCGACAATATCCTCAAGAAAGTCAAAAACGACTACGACGTTATCTTCATTGACTGCCAGCCATCACTTGGATTATTGACCGTGAATGCCTTGACCGCGGCACATGGTGTTCTAGTACCGATGGCGACAGAGTTTTTCGCCCTTCGAGGCGTCGCGTTGCTAATCCAAACTATTGAAAAGGTAAAGGCGCGCACCAATCCACTGCTCGAACTGGATGGATTAATTGCAACTTTGCACGATCCAAGGACACTGCACTCAAGAGAGGTTCTTGAGCGCCTGCAAGAGGCCTTTCCAGGCAAAGTCTTTGACACGGCCGTAAACAGAACTGTGAAGTTCCCGGACGCAACCGTTGCCAAGAAACCAATTACCGTTTTTGCTTCTTCTTCAGAAGCTGCCGATGACTACCGTCGAATAGCAAGAGAGCTGATATCGCGTGGCTGTGCAGCTTGAGTCTGAGGTTGATTTTCAACTTCAGTTAGATAATTTTGAGGGACCCTTTGACTTACTACTGACACTCATTGGTCGACATGAGCTTGACATCACACAGGTGGCCCTTGCCAAGGTAACCGACGAGTTCTTGCAATACGTCAAACAACTTGATGCAAAGAAAGAACTGGATACTGCTTCGGAATTTCTAGTAGTCGCTGCCACACTTCTTGATTTAAAGTTAGCCAGCTTGCTTCCGCAAGGCGAGTTGGTAGATAGCGAAGATGTGGCATTGCTTGAAGCTAGAGATCTTCTGTTTGCAAGACTGCTGCAGTACCGAGCCTTCAAGGAACTATCAGCCTGGTTCAATACTGCTTTTGAAATAGAGGCGCAGCGCGTTCCTAGATCGGTTCGACTTGAAGAGCAATATCGCAATCTTCGCCCTGAGCTGAAGTGGGATACCACTTTAGAAGAATTCCACATGCTGGCACTTTCTGCCTTCACGCCAAAGGAAATCCCAAGTGTTGGGCTAACGCACTTACATGCATCGAAGGTATCAATCCGTGAGCAAGTTGGAATTATTGTTGACAGGCTTCGATCGGCAAAAACCCTCACCTTCTTGCAATTAATCGCCGACACCAAAGAGCGAGCAGAATTTGTTGCAAGATTCCTTGGAATTCTTGAACTGTATAGAATTGGCGCAATAGGTGTTCTTCAGCCAACCCCGTTTGGCGAAATAACTCTGAGCTGGGAAGCTGAAGCTTTTGACTTCCACCAACTCGATGGATTAGGTGTTGATTATGAGCAGTGATCTAGCTCTGCGTGGTGCTCTGGAGGCAATTCTCACAATTGCAGAAACACCTCTATCTATGGTGACTCTCGCTGGTGCGTTAGAGGCTCCTATTAACGACGTCAAACGTGAGCTTGAAGCACTAAAAGAAGAATACGATCAAGCTCACGAAGGCTTGGGTCGTGGGTTTGAACTTCGTGAAGTTGGCGGGGGATGGAGATTTTATGTTCGGCAATCCCACGACTGGGGAGTGCGTCAACTGGTAGCGAATGAAAATCCTGCCAAGCTCTCTCAGGCAGCGCTTGAGACGCTAGCAGTTATCGCCTACAGACAGCCCATTTCAAGAGGAGAGATTTCTTCAATTCGTGGTGTGAATGTCGACTCAGTGGTTCGCACGCTTCTGTCTCGGGGCCTTGTGACTGAGCTCTACACCGATAACGAGACTGGCTCAGTAATGTTTGGAACTTCTGAAACATTGCTCGAGAATCTAGGAATTAACTCCCTCTCTGAACTACCGCCCGTGAGCCCGCATCTGCCAAACCAGGATCAGATTGACTAACGAAGAGATTCGCCTCCAAAAAGCTTTATCAATTGCTGGTATTGCCTCGCGCCGCAAAGCGGAAGAGCTGATGCTGGCTGGCAGGGTCAAGGTCAACGGCAAGGTAGTCAGGGAGCTCGGCAGTCGAATTGATCCATCGACGGACTCTGTCATGGTGGATGGCCGTCCGGTCCAACTTGATCCAGAGCGTGTTTACCTAGCTTTTCATAAGCCCAAGAACATAATCTCAACCATGAGCGACGAGTTTGGGCGTCCTTGCCTGGCTGACTTTTTCCAAGGATTTGAGAGAGTGTTCAATGTGGGTCGCCTGGACTCTGACACTTCGGGTCTGATTCTGATGACAAATGACGGAGAGCTTGCTAATCAACTAGCCCATCCAAGCTTTGGTGTTGAAAAGCTCTACGTTGCCAAGGTCCAGGGCAAGATTCAAAGAGCGCAACTGCAGCAGTTATTGGATGGGGTAGAGCTTGAGGACGGACTGCAAAAAGCAGATCGAGTTCATCTATTAGACCAAAACGCCATGGAATCATTGGTCGAAATTGTCCTGCACAGCGGCAAAAACCGGATTGTACGCAGAATGCTTGAGGCTGTTGGCCATCCAGTGATTGAGCTAACTCGTAAGAGTTTTGGGCCTTTGCGGCTTGGAAATCTAAAACCCGGACAGTACCGAGAGCTGAGTAAACTTGAGGTCAGCTCATTATTGAGCGCTGTCAGCAAGCCACAGAATTGAGATAGACATTATGGCCGTTCGTGCAATCAGGGGAGCCATCCAACTTGATAGTGACGAGCGCACCCATCTTTTAAAGTCCACCGCTGAGCTTGTGACCAAAGTAATGCATGAAAATCAGCTTGAAACCGCTGATCTAATTTCAATTTGGTTCACCGCGACCCCGGATGTTGTGAGTGAATTCCCTGCCCTCGCGGCTCGAGAACTCGGCTTGGGGGATGTGCCACTGATGTGCTCAGTGGAGATGAACGTCACTGGTGCAATGCCCAGAGTCATTCGATTAATGATGCATGCTGAAACCGACAAGCCAAGAAGTGCAATTACGCATGTCTATCTCCGTGGAGCACAGGCGCTAAGGACTGATCTAGCACAGTGAAAGCCGACGCTATCAAAATTGTCGGGACTGGTTTAATTGGAACTAGCCTCGGGCTTTCTCTTGCCCGGCATGGAATAACCGCAGGGCTTAGCGATCAATCCAAGGCCAGTCTCCGACTTGCAATTGAATACGGAGCTGGCGAGGAGTTCTCCAAGGAACCACAGCTAGTAGTCGTGTGCGTTCCGCCAGATAACACCGCTGATGTTGTAGTTCAAGAGCTTGCTAAACATCCAAATGCAGTAGTCACCGACACGGCGAGCGTGAAATCTGAGATTCAAACCCGCGTTCGTGAATTAGCTGGTGACCAGGCTGTGCGGTACATCGGCTCACATCCGATGGCTGGCCGTGAAAAAGGGGGACCAGGTAGCGCTCGAGCAGACTTATTTTTTGCTCGCCCTTGGGTAATTACCCCGAATGAGCAATCAACAGCAGAGGCAGTCGATTTAGTAAAAGACCTCGCTTTACAAATAGGTGCTCTACCAATCTTGATGAGTTCGGCCGAACACGATCGAGCGGTTGCGCTGGTTTCGCATCTTCCGCAACTTGTCTCATCTCTGCTGGCCGCTCGTTTAATTGACGGAGAAGAAAGCGAGCTGAATCTAACTGGGCAAGGACTGCGCGATACTTCGCGAATTGCTGCCAGTGATCCAACACTTTGGCTGCAAATTCTTTCCCAGAACGCATCTGCAATCAGCCCATTGATTAGCAAGCTCAAAGCAGATCTAGAACAAATAGAAAGGTCTTTCAGCGACCTCTCTGCAACTGGCTCACTTGCCACGATTCACTCTTTGCTTGAGCGAGGGAATGAGGGAATCTCCAGAATTCCAGGAAAACACGGTGGCAAGTTGGTCAACTACCAGCAGCTGACGATTGTTATTGATGACAGTCCTGGGGCTCTCGCTTCACTCCTAACTTTTATCGGTGAAATCGGTGTCAACATCGAAGACCTGAAGCTCGAGCACTCGCCCGGCGCTCCAATCGGCCTTGTTGAAATTCAAGTGGAACCGAGTTCCGCTGAACAACTAGCAAAGCAATTGACTGACAATGGTTGGCGGATTGTCTAATGACCAAGTTTGTTGTAGCAGTCGACGGACCAGCTGGATCAGGTAAGTCCAGTGTTTGTAGGGAAGCTGCCCGCCGGCTGGGGTTTGGATATCTGGATACCGGTGCTGGCTATAGAGCCATGGCCATTCAAGTCCAAAGAAGCGGATCATTGGATGCAGCGCTGTCTAAATTTCAGTATGAGATTTCTCTAGATCCAAACATAGAGAAGGTAGCTCTGGCTGGATTAGACATAACTACCGAGATTCGCAGCTCTGAAGTGGCGGAGCAAGTGAAGTCGGTCGCGAAGGATCAGCGCGTGCGCGAGCTTCAGCGCCATGACGCTAGGGAAAGAATTGATATTTGCTCGCAGCCTGGAATCATTGTTGAAGGACGAGACATCACTACGGTTGTAGCACCTAGTGCGCAGGTTCGAATCCTCCTTACTGCATCGGAAGCAGTTCGCCTCAGCAGACGAGCAAAGGACCAAACTGAAGAAGCAGCTAACTTATTGGCTCGAGACAGTTCCGATTCGACGGTTGCCGAGTTTATGACTCCTGCCGAAGGAGTCAAACTGATAGACACCACCGATCTAGATTTCGAGAAGAGCGTCCAGGCAGTTATATCGGAAATTGAGGCGGTGCGCAGTGTCTGAAAACGATGAGCTCACGCCGCAATTAAAGGATGAATTATCGGAATTTGATCTTGAGCCCGATGATTTAGAGCTGTTAGATCTTGAACTTGGTGAAAGCGAACCTGGCACTTACATCCCATCACCCCCGGTCCTCGCAGTGGTGGGTCGACCAAATGTTGGCAAGTCTGCCTTAGTCAATCGCATACTTGGTCGGCGTGAAGCAGTCGTTCAGGATGAACCAGGCATCACCAGAGATCGAGTTTCTTATAAGGCAGAGTGGAATGGTAGGCCATTCACACTTGTCGACACTGGCGGCTGGGAAATCGACGCCCAAGGACTTAATCTCTCGGTTGCTCAGCAAGCTGAGGTTGCCGTTGAACTGGCTGATGCTGTTTTGTTTGTTGTGGATGCAATGGTTGGTGCAACTCAATCTGATGAAGAAGTTGTTCGGATGCTTCGCTCAAGTGGAAAACCGGTTTTGCTCGTAGCAAACAAGATTGACGATGCGCATCAAGAACCAGAAGTAGCGGGCTTGTGGTCACTGGGATTGGGCGAACCTTATGCTGTGTCTGCACTGCATGGCAGGGGAGTAGCGGATCTTCTCGACAAGGCACTCAGCATCTTGCCGAAGACTTCTTCGGTCGCTGGCGATGAATACGTTGGACCCAGAAGAGTTGCTCTGATTGGACGACCAAACGTTGGTAAGTCCTCACTTCTAAACAAAGCAACAGGCACCAACCGTGCTGTTGTGAGTGATGTCGCTGGCACTACAAGAGACCCAGTTGACGAGCAGGTTGAAATTGCTGGAAAGGTTTGGCGCTTTGTTGACACCGCTGGTATTCGAAGGAGGCTGCATCGCCAACAGGGGGCAGACTTTTACTCCGCCCTCCGAACCGCTGCAGCTCTAGAGAGAGCCGAAGTAGCTGTTGTGCTGTTCGATGTTACCGAGCCAATCAGTGAAGCAGACATCCGTATCGTTCAACTTGCTCTTGATTCAGGTCGAGCACTGGTGCTTGCTTTCAATAAGTGGGATCAGCTGGATGAAGAGAGAAGAATATATCTAGAGAAAGAAATTGAGAGGGATCTCGCCCACGTTGACTGGGCACCAAGAGTTAACATCTCTGCCCTCACAGGAAGGCACCTTGAGAAATTAGTTCCAGCATTAGAGCTCGCTCTTGAATCCTGGGACAAGCGCATTCCAACTGGAAAGTTCAACGCATTTTTGCAGGAGCTTCAGGCTGCTAATCCGCACCCGTTGAGGGGTGGAAAACAACCAAGAATTCTTTTTGGAACTCAAGCCGCGGCCCGTCCTCCAAAGTTCGTCATATTTTCTTCTGGCTTCTTGGAAGCTGGCTACCGAAGATTCATAATTCGTAGGCTTCGCGAGACATATGGCTTTGACGGCTCACCTGTCGAAATAGGGGTTCGAGTCAGGGAGCGAAGGCAGCGTTGAAAAAAATGGTGAATTTCTATTAGCCAATAGACTTCAACTCGACGGGCTGTAGCGCAGCTTGGTAGCGCACTTGACTGGGGGTCAAGGGGTCGCGGGTTCAAATCCCGCCAGTCCGACCAAGATTATTTTCATTCCGAGGCCTTCCAAGCTGGATTGCCTGACAACCCCTAGACTTGCCTTTTGCCCAAACAACCCTGACGGTAGTGATTTCCCATGGCCTCCAATGACCTCCTTCGTAATGTCGCGATTGTCGCGCACGTAGACCACGGAAAGACCACTTTGGTGGATGCCATGTTGCGTCAAACCGGTGCTTTCTCTTCACATGCCGCTGTCGGTGAGCGCGTTATGGATTCAGGTGACCTTGAAAAGGAAAAGGGCATCACAATCTTGGCCAAGAACACCACCGTCACGTATTCAGGACCCAGTGCTGGAGGCAAAGAGATTCGTATCAATGTAATTGACACTCCCGGTCACGCTGATTTTGGTGGCGAGGTGGAGCGTGGGTTGTCGATGGTTGACGGCGTTGTTCTGCTGGTTGATGCCTCCGAGGGTCCATTGCCACAAACACGTTTTGTGCTCAGAAAGGCCCTAGAAGCAAAACTCCCAGTGATCTTGGTTGTCAACAAGACCGACAGGCCGGACGCCCGAATTGATGAGGTCGTTGAAGAAAGTCACGATCTGCTGTTGGGGCTTGCCTCTGATCTGCATGACACAGTGCCAGACCTGGACGTTGATTCAATTTTGGAATTACCGGTTATTTATGCATCAGGCAGGGCAGGTCGAGCATCCTTGACGAAGCCTGCCGATGGCAGCTTGCCTGATTCTGAAAACCTAGAACCACTGTTTGAGACCATTTTGAAATATGTGCCAGCACCATCCTTCGAAGAAGGTGCACCACTGCAGGCTCACGTTACAAACTTAGACGCTTCACCATTCCTTGGTCGTCTCGCCCTAATTCGCATTTTCAATGGCGAAATAAAAAAGGGTCAACAGGTAGCTTGGGTTCGACAAGATGGGACAACTCAGCAGGTAAAAATCACTGAGCTTTTGGGTACCAAAGCACTGGATCGCTATCCCATTGAGCAGGCAGGACCTGGTGACATAGTTGCAGTTGCAGGTATTGAAGAAATTACAATCGGTGAATCGCTTTGTGATCCAAATGATGTAAGACCGCTGCCGCTAATCCAGGTCGATGAACCGGCCATCTCTATGACCATCGGTATCAACACATCACCTATGGCCGGAAGAGTCAAGGGTGCCAAAGTAACGGCCAGATTGGTAAAAGAAAGACTTGATCGCGAATTGATTGGAAACGTGTCAATCAAAGTATTGCCAACCAATCGCCCGGATGCTTGGGAAGTACAGGGTCGAGGAGAGCTCGCTCTAGCAATCTTGGTTGAGCAAATGCGCCGTGAGGGCTATGAGCTCACAGTCGGTAAGCCACAGGTAGTTACAAAAACAATTGCAGGCAAACTTCACGAACCATTTGAAGACCTCACCATTGACACCCCTGAAGAGTTTCTTGGTGCCGTGACGCAGCTATTGGCAGCCCGAAAGGGTCGCATGTTGAATCTAATCAACCATGGAACAGGGTGGGTGCGAATGGAATTCAAAGTACCTTCACGCGGGCTGATTGGGTTTAGAACAGAATTCCTTACTACCACCAAGGGTTCAGGAATTGCTAATGCCTTGGCCGCTGGTTATGAACCTTGGGCTGGCGACATTGTGACCAGGCAGAATGGATCACTCGTAGCAGACCGAGCTGGTGTTGCGACTCCTTTTGCAATGATTGCATTGCAGGAGCGAGGCATGTTCTTTGTCGAGCCAACTAGCGAAGTTTATGGCGGCATGGTGGTGGGGGAGAACTCTCGTCCAGAGGACATGGAAATTAATATCACCAAGGAAAAACAACTCACCAACATGCGTGCTGCCTCCGCAGATAGCTTCGTGGGCCTTACTCCACCTAAGAAACTTTCGCTCGAAGAGAGCCTCGAGTTTGCACGTGAAGACGAGTGTGTTGAGGTAACACCAGAAGCTATCCGAATTAGAAAAGTTGAGCTTGATCCAAATGTTCGTGCTCGTTTAGCTTCTGCTCGAAAGCGCAGTGCAGAAAACTAATCGCCTGAGGTTCCGTAGAGGCGATCTCCTGCGTCTCCTAAACCAGGGACGATGTAACCAACTTCATTGAGTTTTTCATCAAGCGCTGCCAGGTGAACAGTAACTGATTTGTTAGGCCACTTGTCCTCTACGTGTTTCTTCACAGCAGCGACCCCTTCCGGGGCTCCAAGCAAACAGATGCAGGTGGCAGCAGTTGCCCCGCGCTCGAAGGCATAATCGAGGGAGTCCATAAGGGTTCCACCGGTCGCCAACATCGGGTCAATCAAAAACACTTCCCGGTTATCTAGTCGCTCTGGTAATCGATTGGCATAGGTGATTGGTTGCAATGTGTCCTCGTTGCGCTTGATTCCCAAGAAACCCACCTCGGCATCTGGAATGAGTCTGGTAATTCCCCCCAGCATCCCAAGTCCGGCACGCAGGATCGGAATGATTAGCGGGGTTGGCTTTGCCAGCTGCTTGCCAGTGGTTTTGACCAAAGGTGTTTCAACTTCTTTGTCTATGACTTTTAGATTCTTGGTGGCTTCAAAGGTCAGCAGTGCCACTAACTCTTCAACCAGCTGGCGGAATTGCGCGCTGGGGGTATTTTTGTCTCGCAGCAGGGTGACTTTGTGAGAAATCAAAGGGTGGTTTGCGACAACTAGCTCCATGCAGATAACCCTATCGTTGCCAAGCGGGCTGGCTCTGGGCTGGGAAGTAGAATTTGGACATGAAGCTAAGCCAAGAGCTCAAGAGCATTCCCAACATGCTCAGTATTCTCAGGCTTCTGCTGGTTCCAGTGTTTCTGGCCTTGCTAGTCAATGATCGATTTCTCTGGGCTATCTCGGTTTTGGCTTTTGCCTCATTTACTGACTGGCTTGATGGCCAGATTGCAAGACGCTTCAATCAAGTCACCCAGCTGGGCAAGCTGCTGGACCCCTCAGCTGACCGGCTCTTTATTTTGGCGACTTTGATTGGGCTTACTTGGCATCAGATAATCCCGGCCTGGTTTGCTCTGGTGATTGTGCTCAGAGATGTCCTGCTCCTGACTGGGTTACCCTTCCTTCGCAAGACGGGCTACAAATCACTGCCAGTCCACTTTGTTGGAAAAGCTGGCACTTTTGCACTGCTATACGCGCTGCCACTTTTATTGATGGCTGACGTTTGGGTTTCGGCAGCCTGGTTAATCCAGCCCCTTGCCTGGGCTTTCGCTTGGTGGGGGATAGCGCTCTACTGGCTCTCAGGCTTCATCTACCTCTACCAACTGCAAACTCTGATTTCGCGCGAAAGGCAAAAATCCTCTAGCATTTAGGTTCTAGGGGAGGCTCAATGTCTAAAGAATTCAGCGGAGAAGACACCGCTAAATTTTCATCCGACATGGTTGTTGGCCAAGCCCCAACACTCACCCCAGAAGAGGCATCAGCTCTCGCAGCCCTTCCGGCTTACTCTGCGTTACTAATAGTTCACCGAGGACCGGGGGCTGGATCACGTTATTTACTTGACCAAAATCAAACAGTCGCAGGTCGTCACCCTGATGCAGATATTTTTTTGGATGATGTAACAGTTTCTCGTCGTCACGCAAGCTTTGATAGAGCTGGCAACATCTTCACAGTTTCTGATCTGGGTTCCATGAATGGAACTTATGTTGATTCCCAGCGCGTGGATAAGCAAAGGCTTATCAGTGGCATGGAAATCATGATTGGAAAGTTTCGGCTCACCTTTTATTCATCAGACAAGGATCACTAAATGGACAATGCAGTCCGCAAGCTTCAAGACCACCGGAAGCTCTACACAATCGGCCAGGTGTTAACAGTTCTCAAGCCAGAGTTCGGAGACCTATCACCATCCAAGCTGCGCTTTCTGGAGGATCAGGGACTTGTAACACCTGAACGCACTGACGCCGGCTACAGAAAGTATTCGGAAGCGCAGATTGAACGCCTTCGAATTGTTTTGTCGCTGCAGAGAGATCAGTATCTTCCTCTAAAGGTCATCAAGGAATATCTTGCTGAACTGGATGCTGGAAGAAAGCCGCTGTTGCCCAGCAGCAATTCGGTAAGCCTTCGCAAGGGACAAAGATTTTCCACGGCTCAGCTCAAGAGTGAAACTGGCCTGTCTGATTTAGCCTTCAAGGAAGCAGCTGATTTGGGACTATTTGGTCCGCAGCCACATTCATCACACGAAGTAGAGATTGCATTTGCACTGGTTGGACTTGAGCAATTTGGCATTCAACCAAGACACCTACGGGGTCTCAAGGCTGCCGCTGAGCGAGAAGTTGGAATCATCACTGGAGTTACTGAGCCGGTAGTTCGCAAAAAAGCGCCAGACTCGGCTGCCAAGGCCGCTCACCTCGGACGCGAAATAGCGGAACGTTTTGGTGCAATTAGGGCACATCTAGTGGCCGGCGCAATTGATCAAATCGAAGGTTAGCGACACGCGGGGGAGATAAACCCTAAACCAGTAGTTGAAGGCAAACTTTTATCTCGTCTTGAGAAAAGGAGATGCGTTGGAGATTCAATCACCAACCTTGTTTGACGATGGTGTGCCAGCTACTCCGCTGGGCTATCGAGGAACTTCTGCTGCCGCAGCTGCGGGTATTTCCTATCGTCAGCTGGACTACTGGGACCGAACTGGTTTGGTAGTTCCATCAATTCAGTCAGCTACTGGCTCCGGCTCACAAAGACTTTATTCATTCCGCGACATTTTGGTTTTGAAATTGGTCAAGCGACTGCTCGACACCGGTGTATCGCTGCAGCAAATTCGAATTGCAGTTGAGCAGCTTAAGGCTGCAGGCATTGCAGATTTGACCAACACAACCCTGATGAGCGATGGGGCAAGGGTTTACCTCTGCACCTCGCAAGATGAGGTAATTGACCTACTTGGCCAAGGCCAAGGTGTATTTGGAATTGCAGTAGGTCGCTTGGTAAGAGAAGTTGAAGCAACCTTGATTGACTTCGCTGCTGAGGAAGCTCAAATCCAGGATGAGCTGGCTGCGCGTCGCGCTAGGAAGATTTCCTAGACCACCAGCGCTTTTTCTTTGGTTTTATTTCCTGAACTTCAATAATTTCGTCGATGCCAGTTCCTCGAATAGATCGGCCAACCGCACCAACTTTTTCGCGATTACCAGCAGCTTGCTCTAGCTCGCTAATTGCTCCAGCCAAAAGCCAATCAAACCCTCTGGCAATTTCGGCAGCGCCATCGGCAGGCCAAGAGTGAATGGGCCTGGCGGCTCCGGTGGCCTGCTGGACTGCGGCTCGCTCCTCGAAGTAAGGCATCAAGATTTGGTCACCAAAAAGCTCTTTAAGTTCTTTTACTCGATAGTCGTGCTCGTGCGATTGGGGGCGGAAACGATTTACAACTACACCTAGTAGCTGAAGTCTGGGGGAGAGCTTGGCAGAAATCTCTTGAATTGCCTTTCGTGCTCGATCAGCGGCAATTACGGAATAGAGCGCTGGTTCGGTTACCAGGATCACGCGATCGGAAGCGACCCAGGCGGTGCGGGTTAGGGCATTGATTGATGGCGGGGTGTCAATGATGACAAGGTCGTAGTCATCCTCAATCCAAACTAAGACTTCTTCAAGCTTCCAAACGTCATTAACCGACGGAGCTGGATTATCGAGAAGCAGTGAACGAGGTGATCCAACCAGCACATCCATCTTGCTGTCACGGAACCATGCCGAGGGGACAATGGCTCGTTTTAGGGTTGCCACCTTGCCCGTCTGGAGGACTTCCGCCACTGAAAACCCTTGGTCAGAAGGGACAGCCAATCCTGAGGTGGCATCGCATTGCGGGTCTAGATCAATCACCAAAGTATTCAGACCCCGGTTTAGGGCCGCTGAGGCAAGCCCAAGGGCTACAGTGGTCTTACCCACCCCACCCTTTAGGGAACTCACGCTCAGCACATGCATTGCAATAGGCTACCTTTTTATCTGTTGCTAGTCATTCAGCCAGCGCCAGTTTCAGCGGAGAAGTATGTTTAAGAAGATTCTTGTCGCTAACCGAGGCGAAATCGCCGTTCGGGCATTTCGCGCTGCCTATGAGCTGGGCTATCAAACAGTCGCAGTATTCCCTTATCAGGACCGCAATTCGATTCACCGTCAAAAGGCAGATGAAGCCTATGAAATAGCAGCTGAGGGATCACCGATTCGTGCCTATCTAAGCGTCTCAGAAATTATTCGAGTAGCCAAAGAATGTGGAGCAGACGCAATCTATCCAGGCTATGGCTTTCTGAGTGAAAACCCTGAGCTGGCGCAGGCCGCAAAGGAGAACGGCATCGTATTTGTTGGTCCCACAGCCGGAGTTTTGGAACTTGCGGGCGACAAGGTAAACGCCAAGCTGGCAGCTATCAGAGCAGGCGTCCCAGTTTTGAACTCCACGGAATCCTCGAGTGATCCCAAGAAATTAATTTCTCAAGCGGGGGCAATTGGGTTTCCTCTATACGTCAAAGCGGTAGCAGGCGGCGGCGGAAGGGGAATGCGAAAAGTTGATCAGCCTCAGGACCTTCATGCAGCGCTTGAGCAAGCAATGAAAGAAGCCGGTGGCGCCTTTGGTGATCCCAGAGTCTTTCTTGAGCAAGCGGTTATCAGACCTCGCCACATTGAAATTCAGATCCTGGCAGACAATCACGGCAACGTCATGCACCTGTTCGAGCGTGACTGTTCGATTCAGCGAAGAAATCAGAAAGTCATTGAAATTGCTCCGGCCCCAAGACTTGATGAGGGATTGCGTCAACAGCTATTCAAAGATGCCATCTCGTTCGCAAAAGAAATTGGCTATCAGAATGCCGGAACGGTTGAGTTTCTGATTGAAACCGAAGGACCAAACGCGGGAAAGCATGTCTTTATTGAGATGAACCCACGCATTCAGGTCGAACACACTGTCACCGAAGAAATCACTGATGTTGACCTAGTTCAGTCTCAGCTCAGAATTGCCCAAGGTGAAACTCTTTCGGAGCTAGGACTTAGGCAGGAAGACCTTTCTCCGCATGGCTTTGCAATTCAATGTCGAATTACAACCGAGGACCCGGCTTCCGGATTCAGACCTGACACTGGAATGATCACAACTTATCGTTCTCCTGGCGGCGCTGGAATTCGTCTTGATGGTGGAACGGTAACAACGGGTGCCGAGGTTTCCCCTCACTTTGATTCAATGCTGGTGAAGCTAATCGCTAGAGGTCGAGACTTTCAGTCTGCTGTTCAGCGCACTCGCCGCGCACTAGCCGAGTTTAGAATTCGCGGAGTTGCGACCAACATTAATTTCTTACAAGCCGTAGTTGAAGACCAGACCTTCGCCAGCGGAGACCTTTCAACTCACTTCATCGATGAACGTCCAGAGCTGATGAAGGCTCGAGTTTCTCAGGATCGTGGCACAAAAGTCTTACAGTGGCTGGCAGAGGTCACGGTGAACAAGCCATATGGAGAACGTGGCGATAAACCAAGTCCAGAACACAAACTGCCATCGGTCGACTTTACGAAGGCACCGCTAGCTGGAACGAAGCAACTGCTGACAGAACTTGGTCCAGAGAAATTTGCCGCTTGGCTTCGGGGCCAGCAAAGAGTCCTGGTTACCGATACCACTTTCCGCGATGCTCACCAGTCTCTGCTTGCTACCAGAATCCGCAGCAAGGACTTAGTTGCCGTCGTTCCTCACGTTTCGCACCTCACGCCGCAACTTCTATCAATTGAGGCCTGGGGTGGTGCCACTTACGATGTTGCACTCAGATTCTTAGGGGAAGACCCTTGGGATCGCCTAGCAGCCATTAGGCAAGAGCTTCCCAACATTGCAATTCAAATGCTCCTGCGCGGCCGCAACACAGTCGGTTATACCCCATACCCAACTGAAGTAACCGATGCTTTTGTTGCCGAAGCGGCTTCCACCGGAATTGATATTTTCAGAATCTTTGATGCCCTCAATGACGTGAATCAAATGACGCCCGCCATCAAGGCAGTGCGGGAAAACACAGCAGCCATCGCCGAGGTTGGCATCAGCTACACAGCGGACCTGCTGAACCCGAATGAGAAGCTCTACACCCTCGATTACTATCTAAAACTGGCAGAGAAGATGGTGAATGCTGGAGCTCATGTACTTGCAATCAAAGACATGGCAGGCCTACTTCGCCCAACCGCAGCGAAGAAGTTGGTAACAGCTCTTCGCGAGAGGTTTGACTTGCCGGTTCATCTGCACACTCACGACACCGCAGGCGGCCAAATGGCAACTCTGTTGGCAGCTGTCGATGCTGGTGTTGATGCTGTTGATGTTGCGAGCGCACCAATGGCGGGAACTACTTCTCAACCTTCAATGTCAGCTTTGGTAGCTGCACTTGCCAATACCGAGAGAGACACCGGATTGGATTTGGATGCCGTGTGTCAACTAGAACCATATTGGGAAGCAGTCAGAAGGGTTTACGCACCATTTGAATCAGGGCTCCCTGGGCCAACTGGAAGAGTATATGAGCACGAAATTCCGGGTGGTCAATTATCAAATCTTCGTCAGCAAGCCATTGCACTTGGTTTGGGTGATCGTTTTGAATTGGTTGAACAAATGTATGCAGCAGCGAACCTAATTCTTGGTCGACCACCGAAAGTGACGCCAAGCTCCAAGGTGGTAGGTGACTTAGCGTTGCATTTAGTTGCGGTTGGTGCAGACCCTAAAGATTTTGAACAAAATCCAGACAAATACGACATTCCTGATTCCGTGGTCGGTTTCATGGCAGGGGAGTTAGGTGATTTGCCTGGCGGTTGGCCTGAGCCTTTCCGAAGCAAGGTGCTTAAAGGTCGCAAGATTGACATCAGCGTAAAGTCTGTAAGTGATGCGGATAAGCAAATCCTTTCTGGTTCCGATTCTGCTGCGCGTCGAACCAAATTGAATGAACTGCTTTTCCCAGCTCCGCAAAAAGAGTTTGAAAAAGTTAGAGCCAACTACGGCAACCTCGACAGTGTTGACACTATCGACTACCTATATGGACTTGATTTTGAGAACGAGCATGTGGTTGAACTGCGGAAGGGACTTCAACTACTGGTTGGCTTAGAAGCAATCAGCGAGCCAGACAGCAAGGGTTTCCGAACGGTCATGACAAAGCTCAACGGACAACTTCGTCCGGTCACTGTTCGTGATCGCAAGATTACCGTCGTGGAAGCCTCCGCCGAAAAAGCGGATCCAAACAAACCCGGCCATGCAGCAGCCCCCTTCACAGGCGTGGTGACACCAAGAGTCTCAGTGGGGGACCAGGTCGAACTAGGCCAACCAATAGCGTCAATTGAAGCCATGAAGATGGAAGCGACGATTGCTGCCCCAATTGGTGGCAAGATTGTACGGCTGGGAATTGCTGGCCCGACTCCGGTCGAGGGTGGCGATTTGATAGCAGTTATTGAATAGAGGAACATGTCGCAATCGCAAGACGATTACTCATCGGGGGAAAAGACCAATTTCGCTGATCTTGAGCTGGATCCGCAACCAACTGAGCTAAGCCAGCTGGTTTCCGAAACAGAAGCGGTGCCGGTCAGCCCTAACATTTTTGAAGAGGCTGAACCCGCCAGCATGCTCACAGCCGATCGTCTTTTGAAGGATGAAGCTCGTCCACTTGTTTTACCTGAAACTTTTTGGCGTCGCTTGGTTTACAGAATTACCTTCGGGAAGCTCAATCTCGGCGACAACAAGAAAGTTAGAGCCCGTCGAGCCCTCGATGCCAGAATTATGTCTGACCTCAAAGGTGAGACAAAGTTTGTACCAGTTCTGACACGCAAGGGTGGTGTAGGTAAGACCACAATTACCACCCTCATTGGCATGGCAATGTCACTGGTTAGAGAAGATCGAGTTCTTGCAATTGACGCAAATCCCGACCGTGGAACATTGGCAGAACGCGTCGAGCAAAAGAGCGACCGCACAGTTCGAGATGTGGTTCGACGGGCTGGTGGAATCAACAGCTTCACCGTATTTAGTGACTTTGTCTCACGTGATCGCACTCGTTTGGATGTTCTAGCCTCAGATACCGATCCGATGCTTTCGGAAGCGTTCAATGAGGGCGACTACAACGTAGTCGCTGATATTGCTTCGCGTTATTACAGTATTTGTTTGACCGACTGCGGTACTGGCATCGTGCACAGCGTCATGCGTGCTATTTTGCTTCGCGCCAATGGCCTAGTTGTCGTTTCCGGTGGAAGCATCGATGAAGCAAAACTTGCCAGCGAAACCCTAACTTGGCTTGAGTCCAATGGTTTTGGAGAACTTGTTAAAAATTCCGTAGTTGCACTCAATACGGCTACCTACGGAACCCAGCTGGTGAAGCTCGATGAAATTGAGAATCACTTCAAGACACGTGTGAGAGCAGTAGTAAGAGTTCCTTACGACCCGATGTTGGCAGCAGGTGCTGCAGTGCAATTCGACAAGCTACATCCAGCAACCAAGCAGGCTGCTCGAGATTTGGCTGCGCTAGTAGTTGATGGCTTGGTGGCTTGAGCGTAAGAGAAATCAGGCTCTTCGGGGATCCGATTCTAAAGACTGAATGCGACCGGGTCACTGATGTATCGAAGGTTGCCGAACTTGTCCAAGACCTAATCGACACAACCTCTCAGCCAGGTCGGGCTGGTGTTGCGGCGAACCAAATTGGAGTCGGACTCGCAGTCTTTTCGTACTTCGTCAACGTTAAAGCTGGCTACCTGATTAATCCCGAAATTGTTGAACTTAGTGGCGAGCTAGTTGAAGTCGACGAGGGATGTTTGTCTCTGCCTGGTCTTTGGCACAAAACCCCTCGCTATCAATTTGCAACCGTTCGGGGCTTGCAGCTAGACGGATCTCAAGTTGAAATTAGGGGCGAGGGTTTGTTGGCTCAGGTTCTTCAACACGAATCTGATCACCTAAAGGGAATTGTCTACATAGAAAAGCTAAACCCCGAGGAGCGAAAGCTGGCGCTTCGCTCACTCAGGGAGCAGCCTTGGTTTAGGCGTTAGCGTAGATTCTGTCTACGTGTATTGAGAAGTCTTTCAGCACCTGAGCTCGCTTTATTTTTAGCGATGGTGTTAGGTGACCAGAGGCTTCTGTAAGTTCAACATCCAAGATTTCGAACTTCTTGACTTGTTCAGCATTTGAGAACGTGGCATTGACTTCATCTACAGCCTTTTGAATTTCGGCCTTGATGGTTGGGTGCTTAGTCGCTTCCGCCAGTGTCAGGGTTTCGTTTATGCCGTTTTGTGAGCACCAAACCGGAACCATTTCTGGATCTAGCGAGATGAGAGCACCAATGAAAGGTTTAGCATCTCCAATCACAACAACCTGACCAATTAGGGGGTGCGCGCGCAATGGATCCTCGATTGGAGCTGGTGCAACATTCTTTCCTCCTGCGGTAACGAGAATTTCTTTCTTTCGACCAGTGATAGTTAGAAAGCCGTCCTCATCAAGCTCACCGATGTCACCACTTCTAAACCAGTCTTCAACAAAGGCCTCTCTCGTGGCGGCTTCGTTTCGCCAGTAGCCACGCATGATGTTGATTCCTCGCAGCCATATTTCACCATCTGGAGCAATCTTGATTCCAGTGCCTGGAAGTGCTCGACCGACTTTGCCAATCTTCTGCCAGCTCACTCTTCCTATCACTGCGGCTGCAGCCGTTTCAGTTAGACCATAGCCCTCTAACACAACTAATCCGATACCGCGGAAAAAGTGACCGAGGCGCTCTCCAAGCGGCGCTCCACCGGAGATGGCATACTTCACCTTGCCGCCCATTGCAGCTCGCAATTTTCCGTAGACCAACTTGTCAAAGACTCTGTGCTTTAGCTTCACAGAAAGTGATGGTCCCTTGGGATCATCAAGACCGCGTGAGTAATCAATTGCTGCTTGCGCTGCAGCTCGGAAAATCTTTCCTTTGCCACCAGCCTCAGCCTTCAGCTCGGCATTGTTGTAGACCTTTTCAAATACTCTTGGTACCGCTAGTAAGAAGGTCGGCTGGAAGATTGGAAGTTCAGCTGCAACCAGTTTCGTGTCGGGCAAGTGTCCCACTCTAATTCCAGCGTAGATACAGATGACTGCAACATAGCGACCGAGAATGTGGGCGAGTGGAACAAATATCAGTGAGTGCTGGTATTCGTTCGCAATTTCTGGAATCTCGGCAGCTGCATTTCGACAGTGATCTACAAAGCTCTTATGGGTTAATTCGCAACCCTTGGGGTTGCCCGTGGTTCCTGAAGTGTAAACGATGGTCGCAAGATCTTTGGCTTCAGCGCCTGCTCGCGCTGTCTCAAGATCCGCATCCGAAACTTTTTCACCGGCCTGGTGAAGATCTGAGAAGTCCTTGGAGTCAATTCGCCAAACCTTACCAAGCCTTGGGCAGTTAGCCTTCACCTTCTCAACGCGCTGAAGGTGATCGTCGTTTTCAATAAAGACTGCTACCGAATCAGAGTCGGAAAGAATCCATTGAATCTGTTCAGGAGAAGATGTCTCATAGATAGGAACCACTACGCCGCCAGCAAACCAAACTGCAAAGTCAATCAGCGTCCACTCATAGCGAGTGCGAGACATTAGTGCGACGGCATCTCCCGGCTTGATACCAGCCGCGATAAGTCCCTTGGCAAGGCTGCTAACTTCACCTAGGAATTCACCGGAAGAGACATCTCTCCAACTGCCATCCGAATTCTTGCGACTGAATAGCGAGTGATTGGGGTTCTTGGCTACTCGCTCCAGCAGGATGTTCGTTACATTTTCGCGGGGGTTCGATTCCACCCGCAGTGGCACGTCATAAAACTCCATTGTTTCCTCCCTTTGAGGTGTCTAAAACTTTATTGCTAAATCCAGCGCCATGGGCATTTTGAGAGGGTTGTTTAGGGCGTTTTTCGCCATTTGCTCAGCAGGGCCTAATATTTGTCTTTTCCAGCCGAATTAGAAGGGGCACCATCAATTGCTAAGCCTTGGGGTTGACATTGGTGGCACCAAAATCCTGGCTGGGGCGGTTAGCGAAAGCGGGGAAGTTCTCTCCGAGCACCGAGTTCCCTCGCCAGCTCAAAACCCAGAACAGATGGTTGCCACGGTTGCCAGCTTGATTGAAAAGGTAATCAGTGAAGTGGGTGAGGTAGCTGCAATCGGCGTTGCGGCTGCTGGTTTCATTAATCTTGAGGGTTCGAAAGTTCTCTATGCACCAAATTTGAATTGGCGCAACGAACCACTCCAGCAGAGAATCAGTGAGCGTATTGGCCGAAGTGTTGTTGTTGAAAATGATGCAAACGCTGCCGGCTGGGCTGAATTTAGATTTGGCGCTGCTAAAGAACACAACTCGATGGCGATGCTAACGCTGGGAACCGGAGTTGGTGGGGCAGTGGTGGATGGCGGCAGATTAATGCGTGGCGGCTACGGAATTGCTGGCGAGCTTGGTCACATCACAGTTGTCAGAGATGGACTTATTTGTGGTTGTGGCCGTTTGGGCTGTGTCGAACAATACGCATCTGGCACGGCCCTACTTCGCAATGCCAATGAATTAGCAGACTCCTCAGACCCACTGGGAGCCCGAATTAGGCAACTGCGAGATCAAGCAGGACAGCTCTCTGGCCATGAGGCATATCAAGCAGTTTCTGAGAAGGACCCAGGTGCCCTAATGCTGGTCGAGCAGGCAGCTGAGCATCTTGCCTCTGCCATGGGAAGTATTGTGGCGGTTCTCGATCCAGAAGTTTTTGTAATTGGTGGTGGACTCTCAGAACTAGGAGAGGCATTGCTGGAACCCCTCCTCAGAGAATTTGCCAAGCAGCTTCCGGCTCAGGGATTCAGGCCGCAGGCAAGGGTGGTAAGGGCTAAGTTTTCAAATCAGGCTGGGTTGATTGGCGCCGCGGAATTGGCGCGTGAATCTGCAGGTAAACTTTAGAGCCTGGAGAAAAATGACTTACCTAATTCTGAAGAACATTGTGTTGGGGCCAATCCTCAACATTTTGTTTCGGCCATGGGTCCGAGGCAGTGAAAATGTTCCAAGAAAAGGTGGTGCCGTGCTCGCTTCGAACCACCTGTCGTTTGTCGATTCCATTTTCTTGCCCCTAAAAGTAAAAAGACCGGTCACTTTTCTAGCCAAGAGCGACTACTTCACTGGCAAAGGCGTGAAGGGGGCACTGATTCGTTGGTTCTTCAAGTCAACTGGACAGTTGCCGATTGATAGAAGTGGCGGCAAGGCTTCGGAAGATTCATTGAACACCGGGTTAGGGGTTCTCGAGCGACAGCTACTGCTCGGCATTTATCCCGAAGGAACCAGATCTCCGGATGGAAAGCTGTACCGAGGAAGAACCGGTATCGCCAGAATGATCTTGGAAGCGCAAGTTCCAGTGGTCCCAGTGGCCATGATTGATACCGATAAGGTTCAGCCGCTTGGAGCGAAGTATCCAAAAATTCATCGTGTTGGCGTGAAGTTTGGACAAGAGTTGGACTTTTCTCGCTTTGCCGGCATGGAAGGTGAGAGAGTTGTTTTGCGAGCGGTGACAGATCAAATCATCTATCGCATAAAAGAGCTTTCTGGGCAAAGATATCAAGATGTCTATGCATCAACAATCAGAAACCGCATGGCAAGGCAAGAGGACTAAGAGGTAAAGGTGCAGGACTTTGGTTTAGACAACTTCCGTAATTTGGAAGCAAAGCAGCAGCCTACCTGGCCTGATGCCTCTGAGGTTGAAAGAGTAAGAGCGGAACTTGCCAAGTTGCCTCCTCTGGTTTTTGCTGGCGAGGTCGACACACTACGCTCGCGCCTTGCGCAAGCTGCGGAAGGTAAAGCTTTTCTTTTGCAGGGTGGTGATTGCGCTGAAACTTTTGTAGATGCAACTGCCGATCGTATTCGTAATCGCATCAAAACTGTTCTGCAAATGGCGGTTGTTTTGATGTATGGCTCATCTCTGCCCGTAATCAAAATGGGTCGCATGGCAGGTCAATTCGCAAAGCCTAGATCAAGCGATACCGAAACCCGCGGAGATGTAACTTTGCTCGCTTACCGTGGAGATGCGGTAAATGGATATGAATTTGACGAAGAGTCTCGCAAGCACGACCCAAAGCGACTTTTGCAGGCTTACCACACCTCGGCTAGCACCTTGAACCTAATTCGCGCATTTACAACGGGTGGCTTTGCAGATCTTCGCGAAGTACACGCCTGGAATAAAGGATTCACTGATAACCCAGCCAATAAGAAATACGAAACCATTGCTGGTGATATAGATCGCGCTATGCGTTTTATGGAAGCTTGCGGAGTGGACTCTGCAGAACTTAGAGCTACTGAGTTTTTTGTTTCGCACGAGGGGCTCTTGTTTGACTACGAGCGACCTCTGACTCGAATTGATTCCAGGACTCAACTTCCATACGTCACCAGCGGACACTTCATCTGGATTGGTGAGCGAACAAGACAACTCGATGGCGCTCACGTTGACTTTTTCTCTCGTGTTCGCAACCCAGTCGGTATCAAGTTGGGCCCAACCACTACCAAGGATCAGGTTCTTTCCTTGATTGACAAAGTTGATCCAAACCGCGAGCCAGGCCGACTAACTCTGATTAGCAGAATGGGGGCAGGAAAGATTCGAGAAGCATTGCCACCGCTGGTTGAGGCAGTCAGGGATGCTGGAGCAACCCCACTTTGGATTACTGATCCGATGCATGGCAACGGCATCACCACTAAGAATGGCTACAAGTCCCGTCGCTTCGATGACGTGATGGACGAAGTAATGGGCTTCTTTGAGGTTCACCGAGCAACCGGCACCCACCCGGGCGGCCTCCATGTAGAGCTCACCGGTGATGATGTCGCCGAGTGCTTGGGCGGATCTGAGCAAATTGATGAGAGCACTCTCGAGCAGAGATATGAGTCAGTTTGCGATCCTCGCCTCAACCACATGCAGTCTTTGGAGCTAGCATTCTTAGTAGCAGAGCAGTTGGTACAAACCACCAGGAGAACAGGTGATAACTGACCGAGTCAAGTCTTGGGTCACCCTAGAGGAAGCGGCGCAGCTTCTCTCAGTTAGTCCTTCAAAAGTTAAGCGTTATCTAGAAGAGCACGTACTTTTTGCGGTCAAAATTGAAAAGCAGCTGATGATTCCTGCAGAGCTCATCGTTGACCATGAACCACTCAGCAGCATTCGAGGAACCATGTTGCAGCTGCTTGACCTGGGACTAACTGAAGCTGAAGCAATTGATTGGCTTTATCAAGAAAATGATGAACTTGGCGAGACCCCAATGGCTGCATTACTGAAAGGTCACAAGGCGCCGGTGAGACGGGCTGCTCAAGCGTTGGGCTAAGCCTGGCGATTAATTACTTTTTCAGTCAGGTAGCTAAGCATTTTTCTTGCTTGAGAAGTTACTTCTAGTTCTGCGAGGGCTTCGATTGCTCGATTTGAGTGCTCTTCAATTAGGCGCTCTGTTTTGGCAAGAGCACCAGAATCTGTAATGGTTCTTCTCATGAAGTCCAGTTGTTCATCTTCAATCTCACCAGCCATAAGTAGTTCATTGAAAATCTTTGAAACGCTTGCAGGAACACTTTCGAGAGTGAGGCCAACTAAGACTGTTCGCTTTCCTTCTCGAAGGTCATCGCCAGCTGGCTTTCCAGTAACTGATGGGTCACCAAATACACCCAGCACATCGTCACGTAATTGGAAAGCAAGTCCCAGTGGAATTCCAAAACGACTTAATGCATTTAGCGTTTCATTGCTGGCACCACTAAGAGCAGCTCCAATCAGCAAAGGAGCTTCTAGCGAGTATTTTGCAGTTTTATAAAGCATGACCCGGTTTGCAATCGCCACAGCTTCACTTGGATTGCGAGTAGGTGCTGCGTTTTCTTCCAGCACATCCAAGTACTGTCCCGCCATCACCTCAAAGCGCATTTGTGAAAACTGAGTTCTGCAATTCGCTTCGTTGATCGGATCTACTTCTTTCAGGGCTGAGCCGAATAACTCAGAGCTCCAGGCAAGAAGCAAATCACCCGTTAGCACCGATCCGGCCACTCCAAATCGGGTAGCAGATCCTGAATAACCGTGTTTTTGATGAAGAGCTTCAAATCTCTTGTGAATGGATGGCTGACCGCGTCTGGTGTCTGACTGATCCAGCAAATCATCATGGACGAGGGCTGCAGCATGGAACATTTCTAGTGCGGCGGCAACCCCAACGATGGGGGAGTCCAATCTCAAATCTTGTTCGCTAATTTCCGTCGGCTGGTATCCAGCCCAGCTCCAGAAGCAGAAAAGCGCCCTGAATCTTTTGCCACCGGCCAGCATGGCCTGGGTGTAGTCAATAATTGGCACCAAATCGGGGGAGATTTCGGCTAATTGGGAGCGTTTTTCCTCGCAAAAGCCATCTAGCCTCTGCTGCACTAGTTTTAGCAGGAAATCTTGAGGCATACGGGATAGCCTAGCGACCCAAATTTGTTTACAATCAGTGAAAGGAGGACAATTGGCACTATCTGAGCACGAGCAAAGACTGCTTGAGGAGATGGAGCGCAACCTTCTAAAGGAAGATGCCGCCCTAGCGGGTAAGGCCAGCCAACTTGGTTCTACCAATCGCAGTGCTGGCAAGCTGGTAGCTGGCGTCCTAACCATGCTGATTGGCCTAGGACTGCTGATTTTTGCAGTCATGATCCAATTTGCCCTATTTGGGGTGGTTGCTTTCGTAGTAATGGTGATGGGACTGGTAATCGCCAGTGCCAATTTCCAATTGCCAACCTTCCCGCAGCCCAGCCAGCGTCGATCTGGCAGCTTCTTTGAGGACCGCTGGAATCAGCGCTTCAACGGCGAATAATCCATAGTTTTCGTTCAAAACCCCCGAGAAATCGGGGGTTTTTTCTATATCAAAATGTGACCAAATTATGACTAAATGTGTAGCAAAGTGGGGCAAAGTGGAGTAAAGTGGAGGGAATTAGGGAAGGGGAGGGCCGCAATGCTGCTTGGCACACATAGCCCCCGGTTGGACGACAAGGGTCGCCTGATTCTTCCCGCTAAATTTCGCGATGACCTGGCCGAAGGGGTAGTCATCACCCGCGGTCAAGAGCGTTGCCTTTATGTCTTTTCAAAGCGTGAATTTGCTGGTGTCCATGAAAAAATCCGGCAAGCTCCAGTCACCTCAGAGGAGGCTCGCAAGTATTTGCGAGTCTTCCTCTCTGGTGCGACCGATGAGATTCCTGACAAGCAGGGAAGAGTTCTCCTTCCACAGATCCTTCGCGAATACGCCGGGCTAAATAAAGAGCTCACCATCATCGGAGTTGGTGCTCGTGCAGAGATTTGGGATGCCACCAGCTGGCAGAAGTATCTAGCAAGCAACGAAGAGAAGTTCGCCACTCAAGCTGAGGAGGTGATCCCGGGCCTGTTCTGACCCTGCTTTCAAGTCCTTGGCCGAACCGGCTTTCTTCCCCTAAGTCGGAAAGCGTGAAAACCAAGCTCACGGCTCGGACAAGGATCTGGATGCAGGGATGGATTCCCAGAGATTATGAATCAAATCGCTAATCTGCATGAACCGGTGATGTTGCACCGCTGTCTTGAATTGCTTAGACCTGGCATTCAAAGCAACTCAGTTGTTATTGATGCAACCCTTGGGCTTGGCGGTCACACAGAAGCTTTACTAAACACTCACCCAGATCTAACCGTTATCGGCTTCGATCGCGATCCCGTGGCGTTAGAGCTAGCAAGCGAGAGACTCAGCAAGTTTGGCCCTCGCTTTCGTGGCGTGCTTGCCACTTATGACCAAATCGAAAGCGTATTGGCCGAACTGGGAATTAGCTCTGTTCAAGGCGTGCTTTTTGACTTAGGCGTTTCATCCATGCAGTTGGATTCAGCCGAGCGCGGGTTTGCCTATGCGCAGGACGCTCCACTAGATATGCGAATGGACCAATCCCATGGCGTCACGGCTGCCGAACTACTGGCAGATGGCTCGGAAGAAGAGTTGTCGAGGATCTTTAGGGTTTATGGCGAAGAACGATTTGCCTCACCGATTGCTCGCTCAATTGTGCGCAACCGAGAGGCAGCTCCGATTAGAACTTCAGCCCAACTCAACCAGATTGTCGAATCAGTAGTGCCAAAGGCACCGGGCAAGCAAACCGGCCACCCAGCCAAACGGGTCTACCAAGCGCTTCGCATAGCAGTTAATGATGAGCTGGCGATTTTGAGCTCTGCCATTCCACAGGCAATCGCGGCACTTTCAGTTGGTGGCCGGATCGTTGTCATGAGCTACCACTCGCTTGAAGATGCAATCGTGAAGCAAGCGTTTCAGAGCGCTGCCAAATCGACTACTCCAATTGAGCTACCCGTTGAACTTCCTGGATCAGGTCCACGTCTACGCGTCATCACCAAAGGTGTTGAGAGAGCTAGCGAGATCGAACTAAGTCAAAACCCACGTGCAGCATCGGCTCGTCTGCGCGCGGCAGAAAAGCTGGAGGCAGCCTAATGAGAATGATGATGCTAAGTGCAAACGAAGCTAAGAAGCTAAGGCCAGGGTTATTCACCGGCATTTTGTTGGTGTTCGGAATCGTGGTTATTCAGCTGATCCAGCTCGGACTAAACATGGCACTTACTCAGGATGCTTATTACCTGAGCAAGCTTTCGAGTGAAAAACGACAGCTGGCGACCGAGGTGCAGATCATTCAAGAGCAAGTGGACTCACTAGCCTCTCCACAGAACCTAGCTGATGCGGCTAATCAGCTAGGGATGGTTGCTAATCCTTCGTCCGTTTTGATTGACATTGTCAACGACAAGATTTACGGAGCCCCAAAACCAGCACAGGCAGTGTCCGGTGCAGCCAGCGCCAATCTAGTTGCAAACTCGGCCATGATTACGGTCAGTGATTTCACCGAAAGCCCCGAGACTGCCGAGGAGACCAGTGTGGCAGCCAAGTCTGACAAGGGCTCTGAAGTAACTTTGGTGGCAGGTCAAATACCAGCATCACCAACCAGGTAGGGCATCATGGGCAATCACGCAAGCGTGACTCGTCGCCTTTCCCTCTTCGCGCTTCTGCTCGTCCTACTAGTAGCCGCTCTCAGCATTCGGCTGGTCGATTTTCAGATTGTTCGTGCGGATGAAATCCGCGCTGAATCTCTGGAGAGTCGCAAAGAAACACGAACATTGACGGCCCTTCGAGGCAGCATTCTCGATTCAAACGGCGAGGTTCTCGCTCGAACTGTATTCAGATATGACATAAATGCTGCTCCAAAAAACGTTGGACCGGTTATTCGCTATCAGGACGGCAATCGAACTGAGATCTCTGTCGAAACTGCGGCCCAGGAGCTAGCGAGAGTGTTGGGGCTGAGCCAAGAAGAGGTTCTCACCAAGATTGCTGGCGATTCGGCCTATTCGAATTTAGCTAAAAAAGTTGATGCAACCATCTACAACGAAATTAGAGAGCTAGATATCCCTTGGATCTATTGGGATCGCTTTTCCTACCGCCTCTACCCAAATGGTGCAGTGGCGGGCAACGTCCTGGGATTTGTTAGCTCAGATGGGACGCCACTGGCTGGCCTGGAGCGTCAATACAACAGCTGTCTAGCTGGCGTCGACGGGCAAGAAACTTATGAGCGCTCAGCGGAGGGCGTGCGAATTCCAACGTCAAACATTGTTACTCAACCAACTCAAGATGGCGGTTCGCTCAATCTCAGTATTGATGCAAATCTCCAATTTTTTGCGCAGCAGGTATTAGCAAAGTCCGTAGCAGATCTTGACGCGCAATGGGCGAGTGCAATTGTGGTGGAGGCCAAGACTGGGCGCATCCTTGCAGCTGCAGAAGCGCCAACAGTTGATCCAAATGACCCCGGTTCATCTGATGCAGCGGATCGCGGAAGTCGCATTATGCAGTTTGCATTTGAGCCTGGTTCTGTCATGAAGGCCGTATCAACGGCGATGGTATTAGACAGCAAATCTGCCAGCATTTATGAGACAGTAAATGCTCCTGATCGTTTGAAACTGAAATACGGTGAATCAATTAAGGACAGCTTCAACCATGAGCCCTACCAACTGACTTTGGCTGGAGTGCTTCGCTACAGCTCCAACACCGGTATTTACTCATTTGGTATGAAGATTGATGAGAAAGTCCGCTTCAACTACCTACAAAAATTTGGCTTTGGCAAAACCACTGATTTAAATTTCGAGGGCGAGAGCTCGGGAATTCTTAGACCCTATGACGAATGGCAATATGCAGATCGTTACACCCATCTTTTTGGTCAGGGCGTAGCAGTTACTCCGCTTCAGATGGCGTTTGCCTATCAGGCCATTGCCAACGATGGTGTTCGCCTAAGCCCGAGCCTGGTTGACAGCTGTGTCAACAGTGATGGGGAAGTTGTTTATTCTCCTGAACGAAACAGCACGCGGGTAATTAGTAAAGAATCAGCCAACATGAATCTGCAGCTGATGGAGAAGGTAGTCCAATACGGAGGCGTTGGTCGCCTGGCTGGCATTCCGGGCTACCGAGTTGCAGGCAAAACTGGTACTGCTGAGATCCGTGAAGGTGCTGGATATGGCGAAAGATTCGCCATATCCTTCTTTGGAATTGCCCCCGTTGAAGACCCTCGCTTCATAGTAGGAGTCACCATCTACAAACCTGTCGGTGAGACAAACTCCGTCAAGGCAACTGGGCCATTCAAGGCGATTATGCAACAAGCGCTCAAGCACTACCGAGTTCCACCATCGACAACTTCTCCACGCGATGATATTCCATCCAATAGATACGGAAAAACCGGTGAGTAATCTAGGCTCACTGGCTAGTCGGTTTAGTTGCAGCCTGATCGGCGACGCTTCAATTGTGCCCAGTTCCATTGCAATCTCTTCCAATTTTTGCGAGGAGGGATCGCTCTTTGTTGCGGTCCAGGGAGAAAAGAGCCACGGCTTAGATTTTTTATCGGATGCAGTCGGTTTAGGCGCCGTTGCAGTCTTAACTGATAGGGCCGGCGATTATTCAGTGGCAACTCTGGTTCATCCACAACCTCGCCAAATTGCCGGACTGATAGCAAAAGAAATTTTTGAAACGCCAGATTCTGGTTTGTTTGGAGTAACTGGCACAAATGGAAAGACCTCAAGCGCTTTTTATCTCCAGCGACTCCTCACTGCAACTGGAACTCCAGCCGGTTTGATTTCTAGTGCTGCTCAGATTGTTGGTTCAGACCAGACTCCAAGTGAACTAACTACTCCTGAAGCGCCGAGAGTGCACCAACTTCTAAACAGAATGCGAAACCAAGGCCAAAATCATGCTGCGCTCGAAGTTTCTGCCCAGGCGCTCGTTCGTAATCGAGTGGATGGGTTGAAATTCGATATTTCAGGATTCACGAATCTTTCTCGAGATCACCTCGATGACTTTGGCAGTATGGACAACTATCTTGCTGCTAAAGCGCAACTATTCACAGACAAGTTCTCCAAAAAAGCAGTGATCAACGTCGAAGATGAATTCGGAATGAGACTCTTTAAATCAGTTACGATTCCAAAGGTAGGAATTGGTTCAGAACTTGATTACCAAGTGAGTTATTCAGGTTCGGAACTGACTGTCTCCGGGAAAACTAACATCAAGATTGCATTTGATCATGGCCATCTCATGGCTAAGAATTTTGCTCTGGCGGTGGTGATGCTAATGGAGTATGGAATCTCCGCCGCCGATTTAGCGACAGCTGCCAAAGTGATTGATTTACAAATTCCAGGTCGACTACAAAGGGTCAGCGAAAAAGAACCGGCTGTTTATGTTGATTATGCCCACACTCCCGCTGGGGTAGGGGCAGCCGTGCAAGAGATTCTGGCTAGACACCAGAGGCTCGTTGTTGTCTTAGGCGCATCTGGCAATCGCGATCAAGGAAAAAGACGCGAAATGGCGCTTGCCTGC
>VFQT010000991.1_pt1 | contig 37291 bp, 34 predicted proteins | sample 3512381 | NCBI WGS metagenome assembly VFQT01 (sample SAMN10412376, study PRJNA504923) | tailings metagenome | isolation source: Relicate 2 Philex TSF3 active mining site | place: Philippines: Tuba, Benguet | collected 2017-08-29 | reverse complement strand
ATGTCGGAGATCACATCGTCGATCGCCGTGGCCAGGTCGCCGATCTCACCGCGCACCTCGTCATCGACCCGCGGATCGAGCGCAGAGAGCCTCAGTCGCGACGCATAGAGGCGCTGCACTGCGAGGTCGTGCAGCCCGCGCGCCATTCGTGTGCGCTCGAGCGCCACCGTTCGCCGCGCCGCGAGCACCGGCGCACGACCGTCGCCGTCGACCCAGCCGAGTGTTCCGGCCCCGTCTCCCGAGCCCACCTCCACCACATGTCCGTTGGCCCGCCGCCAGGTCACCCACGATCCGGCGGCGTCGTCACAATCACCGAGCAGGCCCGACGATCTGCCCTCGCGCCACGCAGTCGACAGGTGCGCGAGGAACGCTTCACGCGGCGACGAACCGGTACCCCGTTCGTGCCACGCACGGTTCGCCCACACGAGCTTCGAGTCGGCGACGTCGCCCCACGCATCGAACACCGGCGAGTGCACCGCGAGACGGGTGTCGAGCACATCGAACACCGTCGCGATGTCGCGTGTGCGGCCGACGTTTTCGACCGTGATGTGCTCCATGTCGTGAACATACAGAAACTCGCGCGTCGCAATACCGAAATCGCGGGTAGTGGCATACCTGATTGTTCGATCGAAGTATTCGCATCAGAACGATTGTCGTTCGCGTCGACTCAAATGTCCCTGACCGTGCGACGAGTTCGTCAGTTCTCGTTCGACATCGTCGACGCATCGTCACGAGCAGTGCGATCGAGGTCGGGATGCAACACCGTGTACAAGAACAAGACGAGTGCGACGAGGATGAACGGCGCAAAATTGGTCGCGGCTTTGTTGAACACCGGATACAGCACGAACGCAGACAGAAGCGCCGTCCACAACCACAGAATCGCAACCGCTCGACGCGGGCCGTGCCCGAGTGCGATGAGCCGATGGTGCAAATGTCCCTTGTCGGCGGTGGCGAATCCCTGTCGCTTGCTCACCCGACGCACGATTGCGAACAGCACGTCGACCACCGGCACACCGAGAATGATCAACGGAATCACGAGCGGCGCGAGGAAGAAGTACGTCTGTCCGCTGAATGCCTGCGTCGTGGGATCGGCACGGCCACCGACCACGCTCGTCGAGACGGCCACGAGCAACCCGAGCAGGTACGCCCCGCCGTCACCCATGAAGATGGTGGCGCGGTTGAAGTTGTACGGGAGGAACCCGATGCAGATGCCGACGGTGATCACCGCCACCAACGGACCGATGTTCGGCTCGGTGAGAAGACCGAGGCCGGAGAGATGCCGCGAATACACGAAGAACGCGGCTGTTCCGATGGCCACGATGCCGGCCGCGAGTCCGTCGAGTCCGTCGATGAGGTTGACCGCCTGCGTCATCACCAGCAGCCACACCACCGTGACGATCGGAATCCAGTCGTCTGACAACTGGATGACCCCGAGGAACGGCACACGGAAATAGAACATGGTGACGCCGAACCAGACGAGAACGAGTGCCGACACGACCGTCGCAACGACACGAGCCGGCGCCGACACTTCCTTCACGTCGTCGCGTGTACCGACCGCGAGAATCACGAATGCGGCGAGCGCGACCCCGAGCGGTTCGGAACTCGCCCGGAACAACGGCGAGAAACGATCCATGTTCCACGCGAGCGCCATCGCAGCGAGAAATCCCACGAACATGGCGATACCACCGACGTTCGGAGTCGGCACGGTGTGCACCTTGCGCTCGTCGGGCATCGCGTACCAACCCTGACGACGGGCGATGGCGCGCACGACGGGTGTCGTCGCCGCCGTGACCGCAATGGCGAACCCGCCGACGATCAGGTACCCGGTGGTGTCCCCCATCAGGAGCCGAGCCTAATGAGACGGCCCGACGGGTCGTTCGGGTGCACGGGATGCGTCAGAACGGGTTCGGGTACACGGGAAAGCGCGCGCACAATGCCGCCACCTTCTCGCGCACCGCTCTCACCGCGGCTGGATCGTTGCGGTGACGCAGCGTCTCGGCGATGAGAGAGGCGATCACCGGCATCTCTGCTTCGGTCATGCCCTGTGTCGTCACCGACGGCGTCCCGATGCGCACGCCCGACGTCACGAACGGGCTGCGCGGATCGTCGGGAACCGTGTTCTTGTTCAATGTGATGCCGGCTTCGTCGAGTACCAGCTGGGCGTCCTTGCCGGTGCACTCTGCATCGAACGGTCTCAGGTCGACGACCATCAAGTGGCTGTCGGTCCCGCCGCTGACAAGGCGGAAGCCTTCGTTCGCGAGAGCAGCCGCCAACGCCGAGGCGTTCTTGACGATCTGGTGCGCGTAGACCTTGAACGACGGATCGAGCGCCTCACGGAAAGCGACCGCCTTCGCTGCGATCACGTGCTCCAGCGGTCCGCCCTGACTGCCGGGGAACACGGCCTTGTCGATCGCTTGGGCATGTTGTGCCTTGCTGAGAATGCAGCCACCGCGCGGCCCGCGCAGTGTCTTGTGGGTGGTGAAAGTGACCACGTCGGCGAACGGAACCGGGTTCGGATGCGCGCCACCGGCCACCAGGCCGGCGAGGTGCGCGATGTCGAACAACAAGAGTGCACCGACCTCGTCGGCGATGGCGCGGAACGGCTCGGGGTCGAGCCTCCGCGGGTAACTCGTCGTGCCCGCAACGATCATCTTCGGTCGGTGCTCGAGAGCGAGGCTGCGCATCTCGTCGAAGTCGATGCGCTCGTCGCCGGCCTTCACCCCGTACGACACGAAGTTGTAGAAGATGCCGCTCGCGTTCACGGGAGATCCGTGGGTGAGGTGTCCGCCGTGGTCGAGACTGAGCCCGAGCACCGTGTCACCGGGCTTGAGCAGGCCGAGGTACACCGCCATGTTCGCGCTCGCGCCCGAGTGCGGCTGCACGTTCGCATGCTCGGCACCGAACAACAGCTTCACACGTTCGATGGCGAGCGACTCGACCGAGTCGACGATCGCATTGCCGCCGTAGTAGCGCTTGCCCGGGTAGCCCTCGGAGTACTTGTTGGTGAAGATCGACCCGGTCGCGCGCATGACCGCGGGCGAGGTGAAGTTCTCGCTCGCGATCAGCTGCAGACCGGTCGTCTGCCTGATGCGCTCGTCTTCGAGCAGACCGAAGACCTCGGTGTCGGGGTTCGAGTCGGAGGGAAACGGCATCTAACGACCTGCCTCTTCTGCTTCTATGTCGGCCAGTTGTGCCACGCGACGCTCGTGGCGTCCCCCCTCAAATTCCGTCGAGAGGAACGTGGCGAGAATCTCCTCGGCGAGGCCTTCGCCCACCACTCGGGCGCCCATCGAGAGAACGTTTGCGTTGTTGTGCGAGCGCGCCATTCGGGCGGTGTAGAGGTCGTTGCACAGCGCCGCGCGGACCCCGCGCACCTTGTTCGCCGCCAACTGCTCGCCCTGGCCGCTGCCGCCGAGCACGATGCCGAGGTCGGCCTTGCCGTCACGCACCGCGCGGCCGACGGCGGCGCAGATGGGCGGATAGTCGCAGCTCTCCGTGGAATGGGTACCGAGGTCGTCGACCTCGTGCCCCTGTGCGGTGAGCACCTCGACGAGGTGGCTCTTGAGGGGAAAACCCGCGTGATCTGCGCCGATGGCAATGCGTGACATCACGACCAGAGTAGTGGGCAGGGGGTTCGAGCGACCTAGCGTTCGGGCATGACGATCGACCCACGCACACCGGTTCTCATTGGGGCCGGGCAGATGGTCCAGCGCACCGACAACATCGACGACGCACTCGATCCCGTCGCGATGATGGTCGAGGCGATCCGCCGTGCGGCCGCCGATGCCGGTCTCGGGTCGGTTCCCGATGCCGATGCGATCAGAGTGGTGAGCCTGCTCTCGTGGAAGTACGGCAACCCGGCGCGTTTCATTGCCGACGATCTCGGGCTCTCACCGCGCGAGACCGGTCTGTCGGCAATGGGCGGCAACACTCCGCAGACTCTCGTCAACGCGGCGTCGCGCCAGATTCTCGCCGGCGAATGCGACCTCGTGATCCTCACCGGAGGCGAGACGACGCGCACGAGGGCACGCATGCGAAAGGCGGGCATCGAACCCGAGTGGCGATTCACCGACGAACAACCGGTGCTCGTGTCAGAAGACCTCGTGATGAACATGCCCGAGGAACGCGAGCGCCAGATCGTGATGCCGATCCAGATCTATCCGCTCTTCGAAACTGCCCTGCGCGCACGCGCCGGACGGTCGGTGGCCGACCACCAGGTGCACATCTCCGAACTCTGGTCACGGTTCAGTCAGGTGGCGGCGACGAACCCGTACGCATGGACGCAGCGCGCCTACACCGCAGAAGAGATCCACACGCCGACGGCGACGAACCGCATGATCGGGTTCCCCTACCCGAAGATGATGAATTCGAACAACGACGTCGACATGTCGGCCGCTCTCATCCTGTGCTCGGCGGAACGCGCAGAGTCGCTCGGTGTGCCGCGCGACCGATGGGTGTTCCCGCACGCCGGCAGCGACGCACACGAGCACCCGTTCGTGTCGCATCGTGAGCACTTCTGGAAGACGCCGGCGATCGAACTCGCAGGGCGCCGTGTGCTCGAACTGGCCGGCCTGGGCATCGACGAGATCGGCATCGTCGACCTGTACTCGTGCTTCCCATCAGCTGTTCAGCTCGGCGCGCAGTCGCTCGGACTCTCGCTCGACCGCCAGCTCACGCGCACCGGTGGACTGCCGTTCGCCGGAGGACCCTGGAACAACTACGTCATGCATGCCATCGCCACCGTGATGCGCGAGTTGCGCGAGAACCCCGGCGAGACCGGGCTTGTGTGGGCGAACGGCGGATACGCCACCAAGCACGCGTTCGGCGTGTACTCGACCACCCCACCGGAGCGCGCGTTCTCGTGGGACTACCCACAAGACGAGATCGACGCGCTCCCCCGCCGAAGCCTCGCGAGCCCCGCCGACGCAGCAGGTTCCGCCACGATCGAGGGCTACTCGGTCATGCACGATCGCGAGGGAACACCCGAGCGAATCATCGCCTCGTGTCTGCTCTCCGACGGTCGCCGCGCCTGGGGCGACTCGACCGACGCCGATCTCGGTCGCGCCATGTGTACCGACGAATGGGTGGGACGAACGGTCACTCTCGACGCTACGGGCACGCTTCGGCCCGAGTGAGTCGACGCGCCGTGAGCGACACATTTCCCCGACAACACGCGCGCACCCAACGACTCACCCTCGGCGAGCCGCGTTCGTTCACCGTCTCACCCGACGGCACACGGGTCGTGTTCGCCCGTTCGCACGGTGGATCAGACCCGGTGAACACCCTGTGGGTGCTCGACGTAGCCACCGGACTCGAACGCGAAGTGCTCGACCCGCGCGTCCTGCCGGTCGACGGCGGCGAGGTGACAGCCGAGGAGCGTCGGCGACGTGAACGTGCGCGTGAGGGGGCCGCGGGAATCGTCACGTACTCGTGCGATGCATCGGTGACCGGTGCCGTCACCGTGGTGGGCGGGCAGGTCGTGCATGTGCGCCTCGACGACGGCACCGTCACCGTTCCCGCGATCGAACCGGGCGTCTTCGACGTGCGACTCTCCCCCGACGGCACCCGCATCGCGTACGTGCGAGGACGGGCCCTGTGCACATCGACACTCGACGGAGATGAGCGCGTCGTGGCGCACGAATCGGCCGACACGGTGTCATGGGGAAGCGCAGACTTCATCGCGGCCGAAGAAATGGGACGCCAACGCGGCTATTGGTGGTCACCAGACTCCCGCTGGTTGGCTGCCTGTCGTGTCGACACCGACCCCGTCGCACGGTGGTGGATCGCAGACCCCGCCCACCCGAAGACCGAACCTGTTGTTCACCGATACCCGGCGGCGGGAACCGCGAATGCACTCGTGTCACTTGCGCTCGTCGACATGGAATCTGGCGACCGCATCGATGTCGACCTGGGCGACGGTTGGGAGTACCTGAACTCTGTCTCGTGGTCGCAAAGCGGCCTCATCGCACAGGTGCAGACTCGCGACCAACGGGTGGTGCACGTTCGTCGCATCGACCCCGCCACCGGCGACTCCGAAGTGATCTTTTCCGACTACGACGAACACTGGGTCGAGCTGGTGCCGGGCGTGCCGACACTCGACACTCGCGGTCGACTCGTCACCTGCGTCGACCGCGGCGGGCTGCGGCGAATCTCTGTCGACGGAGAGGTAATGACACCCGACACCATGCAAGTGCGCGGGGTCTCGCACGTCGGCGAGACGATTCTCTTCACCGCGAACGACCCGAACGTTCCGCGGCGACTCCGTGCATGGCGTCTCGACACCGACTCGGGTGCGCTGAGCCCGGTCTCTGCAGACCTCGGAGTTGCATCAGTCACGGGCAACGAATCGACGACCGTCGCCCGGCATGCGTCACTCGCCGACGACCGTGCATCGTTCCTCGTGGTCTCCGAACACGGCGGAACCGAACTCGCGAACCTCGCAGAGACCCCGCTCGTGTCGCCGAACGTGACATTCCACGAGGTCGGACCGAACCGCATTCCTGTTGCGGTTCTCGTGCCACGTGACGGGTCGACACACGAACTCCCCGTTCTCTTCGACCCCTACGGCGGCCCCCATGCACAGCGGGTGGTGGAAACGACCGGGGCGTTCGCGACCTCGCAATGGTTCGCCGACCAGGGCTTCGTCGTCGTTGTCGCCGACGGTTCTGGCACCCCGGGCAAGGGATCCGACTGGGAACGAGCAGTATGGCGAGATCTCGCGACGCCGGTTCTCGCCGACCAGATCGAAGTGGCCCGTGCGCTTCCCGCACTCGAACCACGTGCCGACATGTCTCGGGTGGCGATCAGAGGTTGGAGTTTCGGTGGTTATCTTGCCGCGCTCGCGGTGCTGCGTGCACCGGAGGTGTTCCATGCGGGCGTCGCCGGAGCACCGGTGACCGACTGGGCGCTCTACGACACGCACTACACCGAGCGCTATCTCGGTCGTGTGCTCGACGACGAGGCCTACACCACGACGTCACTCCTGACCGACGCTGGCCTACTCACGCGACCGTTGCTGTTGATCCACGGACTAGCCGACGACAACGTGGTCGCCGCCCACACCCTTCAACTGTCGTCGGCGCTGCTTGCTGCCGGGCGTGCACACGACGTGCTGCCGCTGTCGGGAGTGACCCACATGACACCTCAGGAAGTAGTTGCTGAGAACTTGCTACTGCACCAACTCGACTTCATCACGACGTCACTGTCGAGTCCTCGCGACTAGGAGAACGCGACTCTACGGTTTGTTCGACTTTCCAAGAATCTTGGAGCCCGCAATCCTTCACACACACCGAAATCATCCGTCTTGTCGATGACAGGTAGATCAGCAAGAGACAACTCGGGTGTTCTCGCATCTACTTGCGATAGCCCCGTAAATCGGACGGTGCAGAAAGTGTTAAACTTGGCGCAACCCTGTCACGGACGGAACAAAGCGAGCCACGTCAGTGGGCCCATCAAAGTGTCGACGGCGAAGATTAACATCTCGCCTTGCGAGCTCGGCTCAAGTCCAGCTTCACGTTTCTTCTTCATTCGATAGTTCCCGCCGAGAGCACCAATTCCCAGCCACCCGACCGCTACAAGAAAAAAATCCACTATTTCCCCCCTCCCGGAAGCCTAGGCAGTCTCTTTGGGCTCAAAGAGTTTTCTCTTCAGTCAAATGGCAATCAAAACTTGAACCGTTGACCAGTCGGGAGTTCGCTTAGGCCCGGTCTGGTGAGCCAAGAAACAACAAACGTGCCTTCTTCGCCGCGGTCGCATTGCTACGTGTCATCCAGATTGCAACGTCGAGGAGACGCAATTCGGTGACTCTGGAATCGATTGGGGCGCCGTCAAGTTTTTGGATGCGACTGACCAGATCTGGATTTCGTCGTAGTGCCTCGGCCAAGCCAGCGAGATGGTCCCAGCCTCGACTTGCGTAGAAACCTTCAACTAGCGAGTCCGAGATGGGGGCAAGTCTCGGTCGCTTGCGAGCGAGCAGCTTTGTCGCTTTGGTTCTCGCGACTCCAGGCAGTTGACACAAGCGTTCGTAAGCGATCTTGAGTTTCTCAAGATCGTCCTCACTGGCTTCCCACAGATCGACAGCCGTTGGAATCGAGGAAAGATCATCATTCAGAAACTCTTCACTCAACAGCGAACGCACTGCCCCAGGCCCGAACCGAACGTCAAGAAGCGATACAGCAACCAAGTCATCAGGGACAACAGCCTCACGAGGGTTGTCGCCGAGTTGGTCGAACAATCGTCCGGCAAAGCCGGTTGCGGGCGGCCCCGAGAGATAATGCGTGACCAAGTCCCCTAGTTTTCCAATGCCTAGGAGCCTCTGAATCACTTCTGAAATGGTTTCCATCGTCGGCTCGAATTCACCCATAAGACCCACATAATTCCATTTCACGTTTGTACGATCACCACTCGGTCGCGACCCGACAGATCACGGTGAACTCGCGTCTCGCTCAACCCTGCAGCGAGACAGAGCGACACGACGGCATCGGCCTGGGTGTGGCCGATCTCGAGCGCGAGTACGCCACCGGGCGCAAGCCACTCTTTCGCCCCCGCGCAGATGATGCGGTAGGCGTCGAGACCATCGTCGCCGGCGAACAATGCGAGGTGTGGTTCCCACTGTCTCACCGAATCGTCGAGGTCGGCGTCGTCGTGTGCGATGTACGGCGGGTTCGACACGATCAGATCGACCCTGCCACGAAGGTCATCGGGCAACGCGTCGAACCAAGATCCCTGTGCGAATCGCGCCCCGACCCCGTGGCGGCCGAGACCGGCGGCGTTCGCACGCGCGACATCGAGAGCATCGTCGCTCGTGTCAGTCATCCAGACCTCCAACGACCCGATCGGGGACTCGTCGAGGAGCGCGAGACCGACCGCTCCCGACCCAGTACCGAGATCGACGACCGTCGCCGGCACGTCGGTGACGTCACGGCGTGACGCGAGTACGTCGAGTGCAACCTCGACGAGCGTCTCTGTATCGGGGCGAGGGATCAACACGCGTGCATCGACCATGAGGTCGAGACGTCGGAACGCCCACCGCCCCATCACGTACTGCAGCGGCTCGCCACTCAGATGACGCCGCAACATCGCCTCGAGATGGAGACCTGACCGTGCCGGCACGAGTTCGTCTCGCATCGCATCGAATTCGGCCGTCTCAGCCGCTCCACTGGCGTGCTCACACAGCCACTTGGCGACGGTTCGGTCACCGACGATCTCGGCCGTCGATGCGAGCAACTCGGCCCAGGTGACGGCGCCGTCCGGCACCGACTCGTCAGGCATCGCCGGCAAGTTGGCGGGTACGCAGATCAGCGGCCAGTGCGTCGACGACCACGTCGAGTCCGCCCGCGAGTACGTCCTGCAGTTGGTACACAGTGAAACCGATGCGATGGTCGGTGACGCGGTTCTCCTTGTAGTTGTAGGTGCGGATCTTCTCTCCGCGCCCGCCGCCGCCGACCTGTGCCCGTCGCTCCGCCGAGGCCTTCGCATCTTGTTCGTCTTGGCGCAACTTGAGGAGCCGTGACCGCAAGACCTGCATCGCCCGGGCCCGGTTCTGCAACTGGCTGCGCTCGTCTTGCATCGCCACGACGAGACCGGTCGGCTTGTGGGTGATGCGAACCGCGGAGTCGGTGGTGTTCACGTGCTGACCGCCCGCACCGGACGCCCGGTAGACGTCGATCTGGAGGTCGCCGTCGTTGATCTCGACGTCGACTTCCTCCGCCTCGGGCATGACCGCGACGGTCGCCGCCGAGGTGTGGATGCGTCCCTGGGCTTCGGTGGCAGGCACTCGCTGCACTCTGTGCGGCCCGCCCTCGAACTTCAGGCGGCTCCATGCGTCGTCACCCTTGAACAGCAACGTCGCTTGGTTCACGCCACCCATGTCGGAGCGGTCGAGCTGGATCGTCTCCACCGACCAACCGTTGCGCACGGCCCATGCGAGGTACATCTCCATCAGGTCGCCGGCGAAGAGATTCGCCTCCTCGCCGCCTTCGGCCCCGCGGAGTTCCATGATCACGTTCTTGCCGTCGTTCGGATCGGGCGGCAACAGCAGGACCTTGAGCCGTTCCTCGAGAGTCTCGACCAACGTCTCGGTGTCGGCGATCTCGGCACGCAACGCCTCGCGCTCGGTCGCGTCGGCGTCCGACAGCAACGCACGACCCACCTCGAGGTCTCCCTTGGCCGCGCGCAGCGAGCGGATGCACTCCACGAGAGGAGTCATCTGCTTGTACTTGCGTGATGCCTCTCTCAGCCGCGCCTGGTCGCCGAGAACTTCGTTGCTGCCCAGACTCTGTTCGAGTTCGACGTATTCGTTCTCGATCGACTCGAGGCGGGCATCCACCCCCGGAAGGCTACGGCAACGGTGCCGTCAGTCGTCTGGCATCGCCTTCCTGAAAACGAACGACGCACTCGACGGCAGGTACCGGTACTCGCCCCACGTACGCCAACGACCCTTGTCGAACCCGTCGCCGCGAACCACCGCCTCACGGCGGCTGACGTCGGGCGAGACGACACGCTTTCCGAGTGTGCGACCGTCGTCGACGTCGACCCACCCCCACTGACAGCGATAGTCACCGCCCCACGGAATGGCGAAATATGCGCCGTAGTCACGGTTCCCGAGGTCCCGATCGGGTGCGTAGGTCACGAAGAAATCGATGACCCCGTCGTTGGTGTAGTCAGCCGAGTGAACCGACACGGGCTCACGACCCTGGCCCCCACCCAACAATTGCGATTGGTCGACCCACACGCGCCCGTCCCAGAAATAAAAGGTCACGCTGCCCTCCGTGAGCATCATCTTGTAGAGGCCGCACTCACTACGCGAGTAGTCGGAGACATCGAGAACTTCGTACGACGACACGAACTTCCTCCATGCCCTCGCAGCCTCTCCCTTCTTCCACGGCACGGTGATAGGCACCGGCACCGACGTCTGCACCGCGATGGTCGTGCCGGAGACAGCACCATCGAGTGCCACCTCGGTGACCGGCTGCGATCCACCCGGCACACGGGTCTCGGGGTCGGAGACATCCGACGAGCACGCAGCCAACGCGAACAACGACGCCGTGACCGCACTCCTGAGCACTCGTGACACGTCACGACGCTATGCAGGCGTCACCGGAACTTGGGCGATACCCCGCTCAGACCCGAACGACTGCGGTTCGCACGTGCGATGCGGCGGCGAGTCGTTCGATCGACGGCACCACGTCGCGCGAACGCAATGCCACCACGACGTGCTCGACTCCCTCGCGGTCTGCCGTGTCGACAGCGAACGGCACCACGTCGAGATCAACCCCCGATGCAAACACGGCGATCGCATCACGACCGTCGACGGTCGTTCCACGGGCAACACACGGCACGGCGTCCTTCAAGTTCTTGCGCGCGACGGGCGGTTCCACGGGTGTCAACGTGGCAAAACCGGCACGTGACGGTTCGTTCACCACCTGCCACCTGAGCAGACGCTCAGCGCCGAACTGGTTGAACGGGTGCGGTGCGGCTCCCTCGGTGCGGTGCGGTGCAACGGCATCGATGACCTGTCGCAGCGCATCTGCCGTGGGGAGGTGACCATGCACCATGGCGAACGCTTCGCGGTCGTGTGTGCCGATGCCCACCTCGAGTCGGGTCTCCCCCGTCGTCTCGTCGTCGACCACCCTGCACATCTCGAGCCCGGCCACTTCGCCCACGACCACTCCGTGCTCGACGTTCACCTCGGCCCCTGCCGACTCGATGACTTCGGTGAACCGGAGGTGTTCGGGCTTTGGCGACACCTGCGGCAGATGGGGGTCGGCGATCGCGGGCAACAACGACCGCTCATCGACGTGCCAGACCTCGACGTCGAGGTCGAACATCGCGGCGCGGCGTGCGAGGACTCCCGAGTCGCGTTCGACGAGGATCTTGACCGGTTTGTGGCCGTGACCGACATGCGAGAGTGACCACGCAAGAGCGCGTCCGAGCGCGCGCTCGGTCTCGGATTCGACGAGAAGCCAGATCGCATCGTCACGAACCAAGGCGGCTCCCGGTTCGAAGACTGCGGCGTCGCCGGAGTCGTCACCACCCATGTGGTCGCGCACGAGTGCGCGCAACTTGAGCGACAGCAGTCGCGACCGGCGCTCGGCATCGGCGCCGGTGACCAACGGAACTAGTCCTGCTTCTTGGTGGTCTTGCGGGCGCCGTAACGCTTGTTGAAGCGCTCGACGCGGCCGCCGGTGTCGACCAGCTTCTGCTTGCCGGTGAAGAACGGGTGGCACTCGTTGCAGAGTTCGACGTTGAAGTCGGAGCCCTTGGTGCTGCGCGTGGTGAAGGTGTTCCCACAGGAGCACTTCACTGTCACGTCGCTGTATGCGGGGTGGATATCGGTCTTCATGTCTGAGATCTCCTGCTGGCGAGTCGTCGCGGGCGGAATGACGAGTGTACCGGGGTCAGACGCCGGGCGTCTTGGCCACTTCGGCCAGGAACTCGTCGTTGGTCCGGAAGGTCTTGAGGCGCTCCATGAGCATCTCGAGGCCCGGGGCGGGGTTCCCCTCCTGGGCGAGACCGCCCAGGACCCGGCGCAACTTGATGACCAGTTGGAGCTGCTTCCGGTCGAAGAGCAGCTCGTCGTGACGGGTGCTGGAGCCGACCACGTCGATCGCCGGGAACACCCGTCGCTCGGCGATGCGCCGGTCGAGGCGCAATTCCATGTTGCCGGTTCCCTTGAACTCCTCGAAGATCGCCTCGTCCATGCGGCTGTTCGTCTCCACGAGCGCGGTCGCGAGGATCGTCAACGACCCACCCTCTTCCACGTTTCGTGCGGCGCCGAAGAACTTCTTCGGCGGGTACAACGCGCCTGCGTCGATACCACCCGACATGATGCGCCCGCTCGCGGGGGCCGCCAGGTTGTACGCACGCGAGAGGCGAGTGATGCCGTCGAGGATGATCACGACGTCTTCGCCCATCTCGACCATGCGCTTCGCCTTCTCGATCGCGAGCTCTGCCACGTGGGTGTGCTCGTCGCTCGGCCGGTCGAAGGTGGAGGCGATGACCTCACCCTTCACGGTGCGTCGCATGTCGGTGACTTCCTCGGGTCGCTCGTCAATGAGCAACACGATGAGTTTCACCTCGGGGTTGTTGTTCTCGATCGACTGGGCGATCGTCTTCATCACCGTCGTCTTGCCCGCCTTCGGGGGCGACACGATGAGACCGCGCTGGCCCTTGCCGATCGGCGAGATGAGGTCGATGATGCGCGCCGTCATGTTGAGCGGGTCGCGCGGGTCTTCCATGCGCAACTTCTCGTCGGGGAAGAGCGGAGTGAGGTCCTCGAAACGCGGACGATTCTTGGCCTTGTCGGGATCCTTGCCGTTCACCGTGTGGATCTCGAGCATCGCCGGGTTCTTCTCGTTGCGACCGGCCGGACGGCTGAGTCCCGAGACGTGGTCGCCCTTGCGCAACCCGTACTGCCGCGTGAGCTTCACCGGGATGTACGCGTCGTTCCGTGTGGGCAGGTATCCGCCGACGCGCAGGAAGCCGTAACCCTCGTCGCGCAGGTCGAGATACCCCTCGACCTTGACGGGCTCGGTGCTGATCGGCTCCGAGTCGTCACCGGCGTCGTAGCGATCATCGCCCTGCGGGCCTTCGTCGCGACCACCGCGACCACGACGGCGACGGCGACGGCCGCTACGGTCGTTGTCCCAGTCGCCCTGCTGACGCTGCTGGTTGTGCTGGCGCTGTTGGCCACCCTGCTGACGTTGACCCTGTTGGCCACCCTGCTGACGCTGACCGTTGCCGCTGGCCGGCTTCAGTTCGCGTCCTTCATGACGGGCGAGCTCCACTTCCCACTCGGCGAGTGGTTCGCCGTCGGGGCCGAGGAACACCTGGTCGTCTCCAGCCGACTGGGACTCGGACTCACCACGTGATGCGCCGCGCGAACGCTCGGCAGGCGCAGCATCGTCGTCGGACTCGCCGGCGTCGGCGATCTCGACGGTCTTCGGGTCGGCTTTGGCTCCGCGTGCGGCACGGGGCTTGGGTGCCGGCTCGGCGGTGGCGCCGGTCTTTTCGAGGATCTGGTCGACCAGAGTCGCCTTCGACGACCGGGCGCTGGCCTTGACGCCGAGTGCTTCGGCGATGGCGATCAACTGTTCTTTGTCCTTCGATTCGAGAGCGGACTTCTCGAGGGCTTCTGCAGCCATTGTTCTCCTGCTTTCCGGCGGTCTCCTTGGCGGCCGCCGTGGGAATCTGCGCACACGCCACCGGCGAGGTCGCACTGGGGAATCTCGACCCTCTCGAACGAGACGGGGAGAACTCGGCGTACCGAGCGCTCTCCACTCTATACGCGCAATTGGTCTGCCGCAACGACCGGGCGGAGTCGATGGACGCACCCGCGACCACCCGATGCCGTGCCCCGCCGAACCCTGACACAGGTACTTCGTACCATAAACCACCCCCAAAACCGACGAAAGGAAGCCCGACATGACTCCCACTCCCTCACCCACCCTCACCCAAACATCACTTCCGGTGTTCGTGAACGACGACTTCGCCGCATGCGGTCACGCCTTCGACACCACTCGCAAGGCACTCGAGATTCGTTCCTCGCTCGGCTCCCGCCCGATCGACGGCGTGGAGCTGAACGACCCCGCTGACTCGTACGAGAACGCAGAACGCATCGCATCGGTCATCCACTCGGCCGAGTACCTCTGCGCGCTGCGCACCGGCAAGCCCGGTCACCTCGCGACGTCACAAGGCTTCAAGTGGGACACCGACATCTGGACGATGGCACGGGCGCACCTCGCAGGCATGATCGCCGCCGTCGACGCCGCAGTCGCGTCGGGCGGCACCGCGGGCAGTCTCAGCTCCGGCATGCACCATGCGTCGTACGAATCGGGTTGCGGCTACTGCACGCTGAACGGCGTCGCAGGAGCGGCAGTACGCGCGCTCGAGCTCGGAGCAGAGCGAGTGCTCGTGCTCGACTTCGACAGCCACGGTGGTGGCGGCACATGGGACATCATCGGCCGAGTCGCTCCTGGCCGCATCGTGCAGGTCGACGTGACGGTGTCGCCGTTCGACACCTGGCGCTCGACGTCGCCGAGCAAGTTCATCCGCACGAGCGCGGGCGACTACCTGCCCGCGATCAGACGCGCGCTCTCCCATGCACGCAGACAGGGCGGCTTCGACTTGGTCGTCTACAACGCGGGGATGGACCCCATCAACAGCGGTGTGTCGGTGGCCGACATCGTGACGCGTGAGCGCATCGTGCGCGACTCGGTCGACGGAACACCCGCCGTGTTCGGACTCGCAGGTGGCTACACCTGGGGCCACGACATGTCGGAGGTTGTCGACTGGCACCGGCTCACCCTCGGCGAATGGGCCTCACGGGTCACGTCTCCCGCCCGGGCACCTCGGGCTCGGTGAGCTCGAGCCATCGCAGTACCAGATGAGACACCAGTCCGCTCGCGGCGGCGGCCTCGAAGTTCCCCTCGATGAAGCGGTTACTGCGCACGATGCGAGTCATGTGCTTGCTCACGGTGTCGAGATCCATGCGGGCGACGGCCTCTGGGCCGTCTGGCCACGGTTCCTTCCACTTCGGCCAGTCGAACGGCGCGACCATCGAGAGGTCTCCGACCACGGCATGCAGTGCGCCCCACAAGATCTCTCCGCCGGGCTGCAGAGCCGCCGTTGCGATCTGACGGGCACCGGTGCGCACGTCGAGGTCGGGAAGCACACTCGACATTCCTTTGGCGGGTTGCGGTCTGTCGGTCACGGGCACTCCAATCCTTCGGTTGCGACGAGATGTTCGCCGAGCGGCCCGACGCAGTCGGGGCACACGGCATCGAGGTCGATGTCGGCGGGATCAATGCCCATGAGCGTCAGGTCGAGCGAGGTCAACTCTTCGACGCGCACCAACATCTCGCGCTCCCTCGCCCGACGCCGCTTCCCCCGCGTTGCGAACCGCCACACGAGCCACCACTTCACCAGTCCCATATAGAGACGATATTACCCTTTTCAATTTTCGTTCCACCCGGCCGCGGTGGAGGTTCTGGTACGGTTCGGGGGTGCGAATCCTTCCCGGTGTCACCTTTTCCTGGAAACGAGCCCTCGGCATCACGGCCCTCAAGCGCCGTATCTCGAAGACCACCGGAATTCCGCTCACGAAGGCCGGCCGTCAGGCGAAACTCGGCCGATGGCTCGGCATGAAGTGATGCCCCGCGGCGCGAACTCATGATGCGACGACGATTCTCTGCCGGTCTTTCGGCGGCTGTGCTCTGTTTGACCGGCCTGACCGCGGCCTGTGGCGGCAACGACAGCACGTCGCGCGAGATCGACCCCGACTGGGCAGAGTTCTGTTTCTTGGCGACCGACCTGCTGGCCAAGACCCAGTTCTCGCACACGCCCGACCCGACTGCGCTCGAGTCGGTCTGGAACGACGTGTCGAGGGTGTTCGGCGACATGGTGAAGGCGGCACCACTCGACGTGGCCGGACCCGTCAAGGTCTTGGCCGACAACTGGGAAGCACGCAAGAAGATCTTCGCGGCCTACAAGTACGACATCACCGAGATGGCATCGGTTCCGGACGTGGCGAAGCAACTCGACGCACTCACGACGGGCGCCGACGTCACGGAGGCCAACGAAAAACTGTCCGATGCGACGATCAAGCGTTGCAACGTGCAACCCTGAGATTCTTCTGTCAAGATCCGCCCCACGTTGACGCACCCCTGCGGTACGTTTCGGTCGTGAGAGAGACCTCGCAGCCTCACATCTCGATCGATCCGGCTCCCGCATTCGACCGAGGAACCAAGTGACGCCCTGGAGTTTCGGCGGCGGATGCCTGGGTTGGACCTTGTGGCTGGTCTTCTGGACGATTGCACTCTTCATGCTCGTCTTCGTGTTTCCGATCGTGGCGATCGGATGGATCATCATCATCGTTGCGGTCGCGGGAGCGATCGGTGGCGGCGGGGGTGCATGAAATCTCGACCAACAGAGAGAAAGGGAAAAGCATGACCAGCAGGACTCCACCGCGGTGGCAACCGAGCGAGGTACTGCACACGGCCTTAACAATCGCGGCCGCGGCACATGGAGGCGAAGCCCGAAAGGGCACCGACATTCCCTATCTCTCTCACCTGATGGCGGTCTCGGCGCTGGTCATGGAACACGGCGGAACCGAAACACAGGCCGCAGCCGCACTTCTCCACGACTCGATCGAAGACACCGACCTCACGGTCAAGTCACTCGCGGCAATGGTCGGTAAAGACGTCGCCAAGATTGTCGCAGAGTGTTCCGACACGAAGAGAAGACCTAAACCACCGTGGCGTGAGCGAAAAGAGAAGTACCTGAAGGCACTCGGAGACAAGGATCCATTGCGGCCATCGATACTCGTGGCGCTGGCCGACAAGGTGCACAACGCTGAGTCATCAGTGAGCGACACACGTGCGATGACGCTCAAGGAGCGAAAGGCATTCTTCGACACTCGTTTCAACGCCGGCTGGAAGGACCAGAAGTGGTGGTACGGAAGTCTCGTGAAGGTGTTCGACAAGAAAGTCACTGACCCGGCTGCACGCCCCCTCGTCGAGCGGCTGCGCCAGGCGTATGTCGACATCTTCGAAACCGAACGGCCGACCTCCTGAAAGGACACGAATGACCACACCCCACGAGACGAACCCACATTTCGACCTCATCCGTGCATGGTTCGACGCCCGCGGCGCACGGCCTGACTTCGCCCCCGACCTCGACGAGCAGATCGACCAGCGTCGCTACGAGGGAGTCGAATACTACTTCGGCGAACCCACGTGCCGACCAGACGAGCACGTGGCCGAGGTGGCCGGGCTCGTCTCTGTCGACCGTGAGCACGACGCCCGATACTTCGAACGGTTCTCATCGAATGTCACCGGTCCGGAACGCGAGCATGCGTATTCGGTCGAGTACGTCACGTCGCCGCAGTACGCCGTGTGGGTGGCGCGGCGTTTCACCGAGACTGAGCTCACCGACGGGCTGTTCGCAACACGCATGGAAGAGTTGGTCTCGCTCACCGAAGACATGCGACGCGACCTCGGAATTGTTGCTTCCTGACGTTGTCGAACACCCGGGAAACCCCTATTCTGGTTAATTAGAGACATGACTACACGAAACACGACCCCACACAACGGCCGCGTCTGCGAAGGCTGCGGAACCCCGATCGCCCCGGTCATCTACGGCTACCCGAGCCGCGAACTCATGGAGCAGGCCCAACGCGGAGAAGTCCGCCTCGGCGGGTGCATCGTTCCGTTCGGCACAGAACGACGGCTGAACGACTCGTTCTGCGGGACGTGCACGTGGGAGAGAATCTTCGGCATGAGTGATCTCGAGGACTTCGAAGCCGCCCACCTCCACGGCGTCGGTCAATACCCGCCCTTCAGCACGGCCCGTGACGAGCTCGTTGCCGGACGCAAGGAAACTCATTGGATCTGGTACGTGTTCCCGCAGATCCTCATGGGATCGAGCGAGATGTCACGCCGCTTCGCGATCAATGACCGCCATACGGTCATTGCGTTCCTCGACCACCCAACTCTCGGGGTGAACTACCGGGAGGCACTCGACCTCGTGGCCCGACACGTTCTCGACGAGCGTGGCGAGACGCCCGCCTGGGAGGCCCTCGTGAGGGTGATGGGCTCCCGCGTCGACGCGAAGAAGTTCATCTCCTCGATCACCCTCTTCGGCGAGATCGCCCGTATCGACGGCGAACATCTCGACGTCACCGCGCAATGCGACCGTTTCCTCGCTGCCGGCCTGCGGGCCTGCGAGGACACGCTGACAGCGATCAAGCGTGGAGAGGTCTGACACACCCCTGTCCCATAATGGTCATACCGACATAAATCCACCCGGCAACGGGCGGTACGACCAGAAAGGACCTGTCACCATGACCACCCCGACCACTCCCGACTCTCCCCTCTCGACCGAGACGCTCCTCGTCGACGAGACCTGCGAGGGCTTCACCCACGACACCAGCGACGCAGATCGGTTTCCGATGTCGCTCCAGCTCGACCTGCGACCCGAGAACCCGGCAATGCTGCGCGACCGTGTCGTGCACGTGGGCGACAACGTGTTCCTCGCGGGTGCGATCGAATTCGACCGTGACCGCGCGATCGACCTCCTCCGCGAATGGGAGGCAGCGGGCATCACCCATTACCTGGCTGTGCACCGCGAGTTCGCGGCGATGCAGTTGATCGAAGAGAATTCGTCGATCGAGGTCATCCACATCGGCGTCGACGACGACCTCGGCACACGCGATCCGCGCTGGTTCGATGCGGTCACCGAGGCGAGCGAGGCCGTCCTGGCCGACCCCTCAGCGAAGCTGGTCGTCACCTGCTATCTCGGTGTCAACCGCGGTCCGTCGGCGGCATTGGCGATTCTCCTGGCGCGAGGCTGGGATCTCCTTCCCGCGCTTCGTGCGATCAGGTACGCACGACCGATCGCGAACATCGTCTATGCACCCGATGCTGCGCGCTGGTGGGCAGTGCGAAACGGCGGCACCGCACAGGACGCACTCGACGCAATAGTCGAGGTGCACCGCTGGTTCGAGCGCAACCCGCTCGACGCGAGCTGGGTGATCCGCAACATCTACGCGTCGTCTCGCGGCCCGCTCTACTGAGCGGACCATCCGCGGGGCACCTTCAGCGGCGCGAGGCGACGAATTCGTCGACGAAACGCTCGACCGCAGCGAGGTCGTTCACGAGACGGGTCGTAGTCTCGGGTCGGTCCATGAGGTCGGCGAGATGCTCCGGAAGCGTCGGGCGCGTCCCGGTGGCGCGCTCGACCGCATCGGGGAACTTCGCCGGGTGGGCCGTTGCCATCGTCACCATCGGTACGGCATCGTCACGCCACTCGCGACCCGCCTTCACCCCGACCGCGGTGTGGGGGTCGAGCAAGACACCCGTGGCCTCGTGCACCCTGCGCATGGTGTCGAGCGTGTCGTGGTCGCTCGCACGTGATGCACGGAACACCGGCGCGATCCACTCGTTCCACTGGTCGGGTTCGACGAGCAGGCTCCCCCGCTCCCGGAACATCGCCATCTGAGCCGCCGTCACTTCGCCGTCGCGGTCGTTCATCTCGAAGAGGAGCCGCTCGAAGTTCGACGAGACCTGGATGTCCATGCTCGGGCTGAGCGTCGGGTGCACGCCCCGCGCCGACATCTCGTGCGTCTCGAAGAACCTGGTGAGAATGTCGTTCTCGTTCGACGCGACCACGAGTCGTCTGATGGGGGCACCCATGCGCCGCGCGATCCACCCGCTCAGCACGTTGCCGAAGTTGCCGGTGGGCACGCACACGTCGATCTCACCGAGCCGGCGGGTCGCCTCCACGTGGTACACCACCTGGGCCATGACACGGGCCCAGTTGATCGAGTTCACCGCCGACAGGTTGTGCTGGTTGCGGAACGGCGCGTCGTTGAACATCGCCTTCACGAGATCCTGACAGTCGTCGAAGGTGCCCTCGACGGCCACCGTGCGCACATTCGGCGCGTCGACGGTCGTCATCTGGCGTCGCTGCACGTCGCTGACACGGCCGTGCGGGTACAAGATGACGATGTCGACGTTCGCGCACCCTCTCACACCGTCGATCGCCGCGCTTCCCGTGTCGCCACTCGTGGCACCCACGATCGTCACGCGCTCGCCACGCGAGGTGAGCACGTGATCGAACAACTTGCCCAGCAGTTGCAGGGCGAGATCCTTGAAGGCGAGGGTCGGCCCGTGGAACAGCTCCATGAGGTGGTGACCCGGTTCGAGCTCGGTGATCGGCACGACGTCAGGGTGGCGGAACCCGGCATAGGCCTCGCGGCAGAGACGCGTCATCGTGTCGTTGTCGAGATCGTCGCCCACGAACGGCGCGGTCACCGCGGCGGCGAGGTCGACGTACCCAGTCGACGGCAGCACGGGCAGCGGGGGCCACTCGACCGGCACGTAGAGCCCGCCGTCGGTGGCGAGTCCCTCGAGAACGACGTCGGCGAACCCGAGCTCGGGCGCCGCACCGCGGGTGGAGACGTAGCGCACTCGCAGACCGTGCCTATTCGCCGACGACGCGCAACAGACCCGACGTACGGCGCACCACGGCGAGGTCGCGGAACTTGCGCACGCACGCCTGGACGTCGGCCTCGCGGGCACGGTGCGTGATGAACACGAGTCGGGCATCGGCACCGATGCCCTCCTGCTCTGCCGCCCTGATGCTCACGCCGTGCTCGGCGAACACACCGGTGATCGAGTGCAGGACGCCGGGCTTGTCTTCGACGTCGAGACCCACCAGGTACTCCGACGATGTCTCGTCGATCGGCACGACCGGGAGACGCCGGAACGACCCGATCGCGCCGTGGGTACCACGCCGGAGGTTCACCGCCGCGTCGATGACGTCGCCGAGTACCGCCGATGCAGTGGGGTACCCACCGGCTCCACGGCCGTAGAACATGAGCGACCCGACCGCATCGCCTTCCACGAAGACTGCGTTGTAACTGTCGCGGACGCTCGCGAGCGGGTGACCCACCGGAACCATGGCCGGGTGCACTCGCACCGCCACGGCTTCGGGTTCGTGCTGGATCTCGGCGATCGCGAGCAACTTGACGACGTAGCCGAGCCGACGCGCCACGGCGATGTCGGCGGCGGTGATGCCGCTGATGCCCTCGTGGTAGACGTCGCCGGCCACGACCCGGGCACCGAACGCGATACTGGCGATGATCGCCGCCTTGGCCCCTGCGTCGAATCCCTCGACGTCGGCCGTCGGGTCGCGCTCGGCGAAACCGAGTCGTTGCGCTTCCGCGAGCGCAGCCGAGTAGTCGGCACCCTCGTCGGTCATCTTCGTGAGGATGTAGTTCGTGGTGCCGTTCACGATTCCCATCACACGTGTCACCGGCTCACCGCGCAGCGACTCGCGCAGGGGCCTGATGAGAGGAATGCCACCGGCGACGGCGGCCTCGAACAACAGGTCGACACCGGCTCGGTCGGAGAGAGACCAGAGCTCGTGGCCGACGTTCGCCAGCAGTTCCTTGTTCGCGGTGATCACGGGCTTGCCGCGCTCGAGTGCAGTCGCGATGAGCTCGCGCGCCGGTTCGATGCCACCGATCACCTCGACCACGAGGTCGACGGAGGGGTCGTCGACGACCGCTGCGCTGTCACGGGTGAGCACGCCATCGGCCAGCGCCACCTCGCGTTCACGGCTGACGTTGCGCACCGCGACGCGGGCGACCTGGAGGCGGATTCCGGTGCGCTCCTCGATGGCATCGGCCTGCCGTTGGACGAGGTCGATGAACGCGGCACCCACGTTTCCGCACCCGAGCACACCGATGCGCACGATCTGGTTCGTTGTGGGGCTCGCCATAGGGAAACCAGCCTAGGGCTGGGCGCACTCGACCGAACGAGGATTTCGCGCCGGTCTTCGTCTACAACGTGACGACACGGGCCCCGAGTCGACCTGCGATCTGGGACTCCCGTTCGTGGCACGTGAGGTAGATCACCTGCCGTTGTTCGGAGACGTTCCGGAGCAGTCGCATGATCGGTTCGACGCGGCGATCGTCGATTGTCACGAGTGGGTCGTCGCAGATCAGCGGGAGAGCCACTGCACGGCCCTGCGAGTCGACCATCTGGAATGCGAGTCGGAGCGCGAAGTAGACGAGCGCCCGGGCTCCCGTCGACAGACGACCCACCGGGATGCGTCGACCCGAACGATCGACCATCAACTTCGGGTCGCCCGTGGCACGGTCGACGTAGAGAGAACCGAACTCGGGATCGACCGACATGATCAGATCTTGTGCGGCCTCGATGACCGGACCTTGGTTGCGCAACTCGTACTCGCCCACCACCGTCTCGATCGACTCCAGCGCAGCGGCGAACACCGCGTATTCACGCACGAGGTCATCGATCTGGTCGTCGATGCGACCGAGTTCTTCGGTGAGGTCTGCGACCAGTTCGCCCTTCAGGAGTGTCTGGAGTTCAGTTCGGCGTGCGCCGAGTTCGCCGTCGATGGCCGACCGCCGCTCCTCGAGTTCCCCGATCGATGCCTCGAGCGAGCGTGCTTCGGCCTCGAGCATCTCTTTGTTCGCCGACCCGAGAAGCTGACGCACCTGCGGTCGGTCACCCATCGCAATGTCGGCGTCGTTCCGGCGTTCACGCGCGGCACGCTCGAGACGCTCACGTTCGTCACGAACCTCGACGTACTCGCGCGCGCGGTCGGCCACCACCGACGGCGACGACACGTCGCTGAGCCGTGCGACACCGCGCGTCGTGTCGACGAGTTCGTTCTCGAGTGCGCTGCAGTGCCCGAGCAGGCGTGCGTGCTCGGCCGCACGACCGATCGAATCTGCATAGACGTCGAGCCACGAGTCGACGCCCACTTCGGACACCTTCGGCAGACCGCGCTGCTCGAAGAGCCGCCCGTAGGAGACCTCCGCAACCGACACACCCGTCGTGCACTCGGCAACTCTCTGGTCGAGTCCACCGGTGAGCGACTCGAGCCGTCTCACCTCTGCGAGCGCCCGCAATGCTCGGTCGAGATCAGCAATGTGGGCACCGGCTCTTTCGGCGGTCACGGGCGGCAACCCGAGACCGACGAGCGAATCGTTCACCACTGCGAGCTTCGCCGCGAGATCGAGACGCGCGGCATCGAGGGCTGCCTGTGCGATGGCAACCTGGTCGGCCTCGACCCGAGCCGGGACGGTCGCCCGACTCGCGACCCCACCGCCCCAGAAACGACCAATGAGCACACCGACGACGAGCCCAATGACACCGGCCGCGGCCGACACCGTCATGTTCACGAAACCACCGCCGACTGCGCCGATCACACCGAGAACCGCGGGAAGAAGGCTTCTCCATGCCCCGCCGCCGACCGACTGTGTGTCACCGGTGGGGTCGCCGGGAGTCGGCGACGCGAGGCGCGCAGCTTCCAGTGTCCGTTCGCAGCGACCGACCTCGCGTGTTGCCTGATCGACCGCATATGCCGGGTTCCCGAGCCCTGTCACCGTGTCGACGTCGAGGATCCTCTTGCGGAGCATCTCGCCGTCGAGTGCGCCGTGGGCGAGACACGTGTCAGCGTGATCACGTGCCGCACGAAGTTCTTCGTCGTGGCGGACACGTTCGATTTCTGCATCGCGCAGGTCGTTCTTCTTGCCCGAGAGCAATGCGGCCGCGTCGCGGAAGACCTTCTTGTCGTCGTTGGTGAGGACGTGCCCGGCGAGCGTCGCCGCGTCGAGACCGACTGCACCACACGCCGAGGCAACGTCGGGCTCTGCGTCGGCGACCTCCGCCCGTGCCTTCTCGATTCGAGCAGCGAGGTCGACGACGGCGTCGAGATCTCCCGCGATCGCTTCGACATCGGCAGGAAGTTCCACGGAGTCGTCGAATGCACGCTCGGCCGCACGTGCGGCTTCGTTTCGGCCAAAGACGCCGATTGCGGTGCGGAGATCACCGAGTCGCTCGGATTCGGCAGAGATCGACGCACCGACCGACGCACGCTCTTGTTCCATGCGGGCGATCTCGCTCTCGATGTCACGGATGCGACCGGGGCGCGCGACGGCCTCGTCGAGTTGCTTCTGAACCGTGGCACGACTTCCGCCTGCCTTCGTCAACTCGGCGAGGTCTCTCTTCACTCGGTTGAGGTCGCTCGTGAGCGACTTGACGACGGCCCTCGGGTCGACCGACGAATCGATGGCGCCGGTGGCGTACTTGGCGAAGAGTTCCACGAGGCCGCTCTCGGATGCAAGTAGGTGAGCCGTCTCGGATCCGATGCGATAGAGGAGGTCGTATGCGGCCGGAGTGAGCGCACCCAACCGAACGAGCAGTTGGGCCCCGTCGAGCGCAATTGAGCCCACCGTGCCCCGCCGCGGCGGTTGCTGACCCTTGTTCGGAATGTCCTTCGGTGCCCCGTTGTCCAAGATGGTGAACGACCCGGCGAGGTCGAGGGGCTCACCAGCGAGAGTGCCGAGCAGACGGCCACCGACGACGGCGTCTTTGTCGCCGAACCGTGCGGCGTCTGCGGTCTTGCCGATGGGGCCGGCGATCATCCAGGCAATGAACTCAGCCAGAGTGCTCTTTCCTGCCTCGTTCCGACCCGACACCACGACGAAGTCGTGGCCCAGACCGTCGAGGGCGAAGTCGTTCAAGCCGCCGAAACTGACATCGGCCACCGCGCCGACCGACAAGCGACTCATTGTGCGGCCCACAATCGATCGATGAGCACGCGCTCGGCACGCGACAAGATGTCGTCGCGATCGACGCCCGACTCGACGAACTTCTTCACGTCTCGTGGAAGGCCACCGCTGGAGACGACCGGTGCCGCGGCCTCGGCACGGCGCGCATCGAGCACCCGCAGTGCCTCGGCCGCCACCGAGTTCGAGCGCCTCACTTCGCTCGGGTCGACCGGCTTCCTGGTGCTCACGACCACTTTCACCACTTGGCCGTGACCGATGAAGTCGTCGCACGCCGCCGACAGAGTCTCGTACAACTCGTCGGCCGAGAGTGCGCCGTGGACTGCGGTGGCACCGGTGAACTCGACCACGAACACCGACGGGCGGCCGTCGTTCTGGTCGACCTTCGCCGCGATCACTTGTGCGGCGCCGTCGATCGCCTGCTCGACCGTCGTGTAGGTCTCACACGGCACCTCGACTCGCTCGAAGCGGGCGCGATCGCACGGAACGAACTCGGGTTCTCCGATGGTGCCCGTCTCGTCGACCGGCACGATCATCACGCCCTTGGCGCCGCACTCGCTCGCTTTCGTGCTGCGACCCTGCAGATTCCCCGGGTACACCCACCAGTTGTTGGGCCCGCCGTTCACCGAGCGCAAGTGGATGTGCCCGAGTGCCCAATAGTTCACGGGAGACGCGAGGAGCTCGTTGGCGGCGCACGGTGCGTAGTCGCCGTGCTCCCGGGAACCTCCGACGTTCGTGTGCAGCACCCCGACGAGCGGCGAGCCGCGGAACCCGTCGAACATGGTCGCGAGGCGACGAGTCTCGTCGGCCCTGAGATAACTGATGCCGGCAACGGTGATGGTGACTCCGTTCGAGAGGGTGACCGCGTGCGCTTCGACGGTGTCGTGCGGGAACACCGTGACGTTCGAGGGGAGGTCACGGATGTTCGCACGTTGCTGCGCACCGAGGGGATCGTGGTTTCCGTGGACGATGAAGACCGGAATGCCGGCTGCTTCGAGGCGGCGGAATCCGGCATTGACGCGAATCTGCGCACCGGGGTCGTTCTCGGCGCTGTCGTAGACGTCGCCCGCGAGCACCACGAACTCGACCTTCCTGTCAATGGCGACTGCGACGAGATCGTCGAAGACGCGCTTGGCCTCGGCTCGGATGAACTCGGCCTTGGCGGGATCGATGCGTCGACCGAGGCTCTTCAGCGGGGCGCCGAGGTGGAGGTCGGCGGCATGGAGGAAGTACGCACGGGCCATGACGGCGAACTATAGAGAAGCCGTGTGTCGGGAACTTCCCTGACGGTGCGCCTACAGCACGTCGAGGCGCACGAGATCGTCGAGGGTCTCGCGGCGCACGACCAGTCGCGACTGCCCACCCGACACGAACACCACTGCAGGCCGCGGAACCTTGTTGTAGGTGTTCGACATCGAGTACCCGTAAGCCCCGGTCACCGGGGTCACGAGGAGGTCGCCGACCGTGATGCCCTCGGGAACCTCGGCGTCGTCGATTATGACGTCGCCGCTCTCGCAGTGTTTCCCGACGATGCGCGCCCGCGCAGTGCGCTCATCGGTGGTGCGACGCGGATCGAATGCTTCGTACCCGCTCCCGTAGAGCACCGGACGCGGGTTGTCGCTCATTCCCCCGTCGACTGCGACGTAGGTTCGGATGCCGTCGATGTGCTTCACGGTTCCGACCGTGTACACCGTGACCGCCGCCTGGGCCACGATCGCCCTGCCTGGTTCCACCATCACCCGCACGTCGCCAGCGAGCCCCGAGGTTGCCCGACGCAGCACACCCGACCACTCGGAGATGGTCGGAGCGTGCTCGGCGCCGGTGTAGGCGACCCCGAGACCGCCGCCCAGGGTGAGTTCGGCGAGACCGAGCGGCGCGAAGAAGTCGACCATCACCTGCGAGGCCTCGGCGAAGTTGTCGACCGCGAACACGTTCGACCCGATGTGACAATGGATACCGACCAACTCGACCGCGGTCGACGCACGTGCACGCTCGACTGCGCGGACTGCGTCGCCGTTCCCGAGATTGAACCCGAACTTCGAGTCGTCCTGACCGGTCGAGACGTACTCGTGCGTGTGAACGTGCACCCCGGGCGTGACACGCAGCTGGACCCGCGGCACCGATCCTGTCTCCCGGTGGAGCGCCTCGAGTCGGTCGAGTTCGTCGAACGAGTCAACCACGATGTGTCGCACACCGGCTTCGACTGCGGCACGCAGTTCGTCGTACGACTTGTTGTTGCCGTGGAGAACGCATGCCGACCCGGGAACACCGGCCGCGAGCACCGTGTGCAGCTCTCCCCCTGTGGCGACGTCGAGCAGCAGTCCTTCCTCGTGTGCGAGGCGCGCCATCGCGCCGCAGAGGAACGCCTTCGTCGCGTAGATCACCGAATCGCGGCCGAACGCCTGCACCGCTTCACGGCAGCGCGCACGAAGATGGTCTTCGTCGTACACGAACAACGGCGTTCCCCAGGTGGTGGCGAGTCGATCGATGGTCACTCCGCCGATCGAGAGCGACCCGTCGCTCGCCACCGTCGCCGTGTCGGGCAGGAGCCGCGTCTCGATCGCAGTCACATCTGCTCCGGCGCCGTGATCCCGAGCAACGAAAGCCCACGTTCGAGCACCCGCGCGGTTGCGTCGCACAACACGAGACGCGAGGTGCGGGTGGCGTCGTCGGTTGCGCGAAGCACCGGACAGTGCTCGTAGAACGTCGTGAAATCGGTCGCGAGGTCGTAGAGGTAGGTGCACAGCTTGTGCGGGGCCATCGACTCGATCGTCTCGGACACGGCTGCATCGAAGCGGAGGATTCGCAGTGCCAGCGCTTTCTCGCGGGAGTCGTCGAGACTCGGCGCGAGACCACGCACGGCCGCACGGTCGGTTCCCGCACGCCTGAAGATGGAGCAGATGCGCGCGTGTGCGTACTGCAGATACGGCGCCGTGTTGCCGTCGAACGAGAGCATCCGGTCCCAGTCGAAGATGTAGTCCTTCACCCTGTCGGTCGACAGGTCGGAGTACTTCACGGCGCCGATGCCGACGGCACGGGCCACTGCTGCACGTTCGGCGTCCGACATGTCGGGGTTCTTCTCGGCAACCGCGGCGGCGGCGCGTTCGATCGCCTCGTCGAGCAGCGCAGCAAGCTTGACGGTGTCGCCCGACCTGCTCTTGAGCATCTTGCGGTCGGATCCGAGGACGCTCCCGAACGCCACGTGGCGGAACACGTGACGATCGTCGATCCAGCCCGCCGAACGTGCGACCGACTCGACCATTTGGAGGTGCTGGGCCTGCGGGGCACCGACCACGTAGATCATCTCCCGTGCACCGAGTCGCTCGACACGGTCGATCACACACGCGAGGTCGGTCGTGGCGTAGTTGTACCCGCCGTCGCCCTTTCTGATGATGAGTGGCAACGGTTCGTTGTCGCGGTTGGTGAACCCCTCGGGGAAGACCACCTGGGCACCGTCACTCTCGGTCAGCATTCCGGCCGTGGCAAGTCGATCGACGACCTCGGCGAGCAGATGGTTGTACGCGCTCTCCCCCATGAGGTCGTCGTCGGTGAGCAACACGTCCAGCACGCGGTACACGGAATTGAAGTAGCGCGTGCTCTCGGCAACGAGTGTGCGCCACAAGCGCATCGTGTCGACATCGCCGCTCTGCAGTGCCACGACCCGGTTGCGTGCGCGTTCCTTGAATTCCTCCGACGCCTCGAACTTGCGACGGGCCTCTTTGTAGAAGCCGTCGAGGTCGCCGACACCGAGTTCGTGGGCCGCCTCTTCCTCGCCGAGATCGACGAGGTGCTCGATCAGCATGCCGAACGGAGTTCCCCAGTCGCCGATGTGGTTCTCGCGCACCACGGTGTGGCCGATGAAACCGAGCATCCGCACGAGCGCATCACCGATCACCGTGGACCGAAGATGACCGACGTGCATCTCCTTTGCCACGTTCGGAGCGGAGTAGTCGACCGCGACGGTCACGGGTTCCTGCGCCGGTGTGACGCCGAGGAGATCCGACGACATGGCGCCCGCGAGTTCGCGCGCGAGAAATTCGGGCGAGAAGTGGAGATTCACGAAGCCCGGCCCGGCGATCTCGGTCGAGGCCACGATGTCGGAGAGGTCGCCGGCGGCGGTCAACACGCGTTCTGCGACCTCTCGCGGAGATGCGCCGAGAGACTTCGCGAGCGCCAACGCACCGTTTGCCTGCGCGTCGGCACGGTCACTCGGCCGAACGACCGGATCACAGGCACCACCGGCAACGTCGGCGAAGGCCGGAGCGAGCCGACGCGAAACGAGGGTGTAGGGGTCGGCCATGGCTCTCACATTCTGCCCGTCCTGAGGCGCCGGCAGCCGTTTCGTTTTGCGTGCGACACACGAGAACGACCCTGGCTCACCCCACCCGACCTCGCCCGGCCGTTCGCCGGTGCCCCCACCTAGACTCGGGTCACCGCACGCACTGCGTCTCGCTCACGTAGCTCAGCGGATAGAGCACTTGCCTCCGGAGCAAGGGGTCGCAGGTTCAAGTCCTGCCGTGAGCGCCATACCGGTCGACTCCGGTTCAGCCGCCGCTACGACGTGAGTCCGCCGAGACCCACGAACGAGCGGGAGAGTTCGATCTCGCCCATGTGCCGCAGGCCGTGCTGGTAGAGCCAGCACTCGACGCCGTCGAGCACGGTGATCCCCTCGGTGCCGGCCACCCGCGCCGAGAACGTGTTCGCAACGTGGGGTCCGAACGGTCGCGGCAGGATCAGCCGCTCCAGTTCCGCAGGATCAAGCGCGGCGAGCCAGGCCTCGGTCCGTGCGAACACCGCGTTCATGTAGTCGACGAATGCGTCGAAGTCGCCGATCTGCTGGATCTGCATCTCGTCGACGGTGCGTTCCTTGCCGTGGTCTCGCACCGCCGGCGCAATCGCGTCGAGGATCTCTTCGTTGCAGATGAACGGCTCGCCCGACAGCATCATGAACGACGCATCGTGCATGTTCACGTAGTGGAACAACGAGAAAGCGATCGGAACCGTACCCTCGCGCTCGCGATGGTTGACCTGGTCGAGCGACATCGTCGCGCATGCTTCCTCGTAGAGAGAGAACATCGCCCGGAACCGCCGGCGCAGTGAATCGAGAATGAGTTCGTTCGACATCGAGACCCCCTTGTCGTCGTGACATTGTCGGCCATCTCGGACATCCGGCCGGTACCGAGCCGGAACAGGCTCGATTCTCCGCTCAGGCGAGCGCTGATTTCACCAACTCGGCGATCAGCGCCCCGTCTGCCGACGACCCGGCCCGCTCGCGCACGGCCTTGACCACCTGGCCCATTGCCTTCATGCCGGTCGCCCCGCGGGCGGCTGCCGCCGCCACCTCGTCGGCGACCAGCGCATGCAGTTCGTCGGTGCTCATCGCAGCTGGCAGGTACCGACCGATCACCTCCGCCTCGGCCGATTCCTTGCTGGCCGCCTCGTTGCGACCCGCCTGGGCATAGACCTCGGCTGCTTCGTGGCGCTTCTTCGACTCCTGCTGGAGCACCCGCACGACCTCGTCGTCGCTCAATTCCACGGCCGAGTCCCCAGCCACCTCGGCGTTCGAGATCGCCGACAACACCATGCGCAACGTCGATTTCACCGTGTCGTCACCTGATTTCATCGCGGCGGTGAGATCGGCCTGAATCTGAGATTTGAGGGTGCCCATGGTTCCCAAGTCTGCCTGATTGGACTATTTTCAATCGGGACTGAAATTTCGACAGTCTGCACACTGAGGAGGCTCACTCATGTCGTTGTCATCTCGTCGCACTCGATTGCGCGGCGCATTCATGGTCGCGGTGGTCGCGGCCGGCTCACTGGCAGTGTCGGCCGCGCCGGCATCGGCCTCCAACGCCGTCACGATCAAGGCGAAACTCGGCGCCTCGTACCGACTGTTGGCCGTGACCAAGTCGGGCAAGTCGTTCGTCGCCGCACCGAAGAAGGGCACCGTCACCCTGAAGGGCATGACGAAGACCGAGACCTCAGGCATGACACTTTCGGTCATCAACACCAAGGGCACCTACGTCGGCCCGGTGATGCTCAAGTACCTCGCGAAGAAGAAGGCGACCACCGCTCCGAAGTCGGCGACTGCGGGCTACATCAAGATGAAGCGCGCGTCGAAGTCGACCGTCGATCTCGGTTCGATCAAGGCCGGCGCGAATTACGCCTACGTGACGAAGGCACCGGCGGTGACCGGCAAGTCGGTCGCGGTGTCGAAGGGTGTGCCGCCGGCACGACAGAACTTCGGCAAGGGGTCGAGCGTGAAGTCGGGCGGGGTGCGCTCGATGGCCGATCCGACAGAGAATGCGCTCGGCGACGATGCCGACTCTGACGGTCTCCCCGCGTTCGCCGACGTCGACGACGACAATGACGGCAAACTCGATCTCGTCGACGACGCGTTCTACCAGACACCCGTGAAGGACGACGGCTCGAACCAGGGTCAGGCCTCCATCTTCACCGCGCTGGTGTGCGGCGGCGACTGCGTCAACCTGAACGCCTACGGGGTGCAGAGCCCTACCGGTGCGGCAGGTCAGCGTCTCGACAAGATGATCAACACCTTCCAGGGTGTGTTCTTCCAGTTCCGCGACGTCACCAAGACCTTCCCCACTCGGTCGTCGCGCGACTTCGGGTACTTCAACATCGACTGCACGGGCATCGAATGGTGCGCGGGAACCTCGAGCAAGGCAGTGACCATCTCGCCCGACTACGACGCGAACGGTTCGCAACGTGCCGACAATGCCCTGCCTCTCGCATCCGGAGAGACCAACTACTCGGCACTGTGCGGATCTGGTGTCATCGCCAAGGACCCCGTCGCCGCGAACAACCAGTCGTACACCGGCCCGGCGAACTGGCCGTTGAACGATGCCGGATCCGGCACGGCGTTCGACCGCCTGATGGACGAATGGGTGTTCCGCACCTGCGACCCCGACGGCGACGGACTTCCAAACATCATCCCCTCGAAGGGCACGATCAACTCGGGTTCGCCGTGGATGAACGAGATCAAGCCGCGTCTCTCGGGGTCGAACGGCATGAAGGTGGGTGACACCATCCGCTACAACGTGACCGATTCGACGAACAAGACGGTGTTCTCGAGCACACAGGTGATCTCGGGCGTGATCCAGACGGCACCGTCGGTGCGCACGTGGAACGGCACGACCCTCCACCAGCCCGACGGCACCTATGCGATCTCCTCGATCGCGGCAATGACGAATGCGGCATCGAACCCGAACAACTCGGCCACCGTCACGTTCTGGCGCCCGCAGCGTGCCCCGATCGGCACCGAGTCGACCTGGCAGGACGTCGGTGGTCTCGCCTACATGATCGGAACCGACGGCAAGACCTGCACGATCAGCTCTGCCTCCACGAGCGACGGTCGGACCCTCACGGTCAAGACCGGCGACCGCGGCATGGCCGTGATCGACGACGCCACCGATGCGGCACCGAACGCGGCCAACTTCATCCAGGTCACGTTGACCAACCTCTCCGACTGCATGTCGGGGCCCGGTCAGATGTCGGTCTCGGCGATGGACAAGTCGGGCAACTCGACCCACTTCAAGTGGCAGCGCCCGCAGGGACAACCGCAGAACCCACCGCCCTCACAGTGACGAGCCACTGACGAATCACGAGAACCCCGGGGCGAAGGTCCCGGGGTTCTCGCATTTTCCGGGTCGATCGCCCGGTCGTGGTCGGGCGGCTCCGATGTGCGACATTGGACGACGTGCCAGACGAGTTCTTTCCCGCACCACCAGACGGTGCAACCCTCATCCACGACCGCCGCTACCAGGTGCGCACGTACAAGTTGTCAGACGACGTGATGTTGCTGCGTGGCGTCGTGTGCGACGAGAAGCCCGCGGGGCTCTACATCGACGACGACCCCGACCCATTGTGGATGCACCACATGATCGTCGACCTCCACGTCGCATGGCCGCGGTTCGAGATCGTCGATGCCCGGGTCGAGTTCCGCGAGCACCCGCACAGCGGGTGCACGAACATCGTTCCCGAGTACCAGAAACTGATCGGGCTCTCGATCACACGGGGCTTCAACGCCAAGGTCAAGGAGTTGTTCGGCGGTCCACGTGGTTGCACACACATCGGCGCGCTGCTGCAGGCGATGGGTCCGGTGGCGATCCAGAGCGGCTGGTCGATGCGCATCGGGTCGACCCCCGAGGACACCTCGCACCTCAGTGCCGAGGAGATCGACGAACGCCGACGTCGTGGCTATGCGATGAACCTCAACACCTGCCACATCTGGGACGAGAACGGCGAGATGGTCGCCGACATCCGCGCCGGACGCACGATCGAGGTTCCGCTCTCGGTGAGCAAACGTCTCGCGAAACTCGGCCGCGACGAGGCCGAGTGGGAGAAGATGCGCGGTTGACGCCGACGATCACGCCGCGAGAGCCGCGAGCGTGAACGTGACCGAGAGTGCGCAGAGCACGAACGCCGGCACGGTGTGCCGAATGCCGTCTCTCACCCTGACATGTGCGGTGGTGGCGATCGCGAAATAGAGGAACAACGCCGAACCCGTTGCCACATGGAGGCCGCGCACCGCGAAACCGGCTGCGAGTCCGACCGTGGCGGCGATCTTCACCACCCCGAGGAGACGCACCTTGTCGGCCGGCACTCCGAGGCGCGACATGGTCGCGAGAATTTGGGGCAGTCGGCGGAAGTCGGCGATCGCAGACGCGACGCACACGATCCCGAGAACTCCGGCGAGAACCGATGCGAACGCGCTCATGCGGCTCCCCTCGTGGCTGCGACCCGCTTTTCGTGGTCGAGCAGCCAGGTCTTGATCTCTAATCCCCCTGCGAACCCGGTCAACGATCCGTTCGCACCGATGACTCGGTGGCACGGCACGATCACCGGAATCGGGTTGCGACCGTTCGCCGCACCGACCGCGCGCACCGCGGTCGGTCGACCCATGCGACGTGCTTGCTCTCCGTACGAGATCGTCTCGCCGTGGGGAATCTGCGACAGCACCGTCCATGCGGCGTGCTGGAAATCGGTGCCGTCGACGTAGATCGGCAGGTCGAATGCGGTACGCAGGCCACCGAAGTACTCGTCGAGTTGCCGCACGGCGTCAGCCAACACGCCAATCGGTGTCGCGTCGACAACGAGAGCCTCGTCGGCGCCGGAAAACCCGACCGACACCACCGCAGACTCGGTGGCTCTCACCGTCACGACACCGATCGGGGTCGACAGTTGTGCCATCGACACTTGCGCCTTTGTCGTCGACACCACATCTCCCACGAACACGCCCCCACAGTAGGTTCCGCCGGCCGGTCGACCCTCGGTGGCTCCGATCCGTCATGGGACCCACCCTTGGTTGTACGGTACAAAAATCGAATCTGCACCGTTTTCTCTGACTCAGCGAGACGTCCGCCTCGTGTACGCGGCGATGATGGCCGCCACGGCCCTGTCGGCCCTCAATGCCTCGACCGTCAGCACCGCCCTCACCACCATCGTTGGCGACCTCGGGGGCATCCGCGCCTACACCTGGGTGTCGACCTCGTACATGCTCACCTCGACTGCGGTCACCCCCCTCTTCGGCAAGTTCAGTGACCTCTACGGCCGCAAGAGCCTCGTGCAGTTGTCGATCGCGGTCTTCTTCCTCGGGTCGGTGCTGTGCGCGCTTGCCCCGAGCATGGCGGTTCTGGTGGCGGCGCGCGCGGTGCAGGGCATCGGCAGCGGAGGCATCCAGGCGATGTCGTTCGTGGTCATCGCCGACATCGTCTCGCCACGTGAACGCGGCCGCTACGTGGGCGCCTTCACTAGTATCTGGGCCGTCACGAGCGTGCTCGGGCCGTTGGTGGGTGGCGTGATCGTCGACAACGCATCGTGGCGTTGGATCTTCCTGGTGAACCTGCCGATCGGTGTGGTGGCCCTCGCCATGATCCACCGGTACCTCCGCCTTCCGGTCATCCGTCGCGACACGAAGATCGACACTCAGGGCGCGTTCCTGCTCACCGCCGGCGTCGCGTCGATGATCCTGACGATCTCGTGGGCCTCCGAGTCGTACGGCTGGGGCTCGGGGCAGGCACTGGGCATGATCGCTCTCACTCTCGCGCTCATCGCCGGATTCCTGTGGTGGGAGCCGCACGCCGCCAACCCGATGATCCCGCTCCATCTCTTCCGCAACCACACCATTCAACGCGTCGTGCCGATGGTGACGCTCGTGTCGGCCACGATGGCGCTCGTCGGTGCCTTCATGCCGCTGTACCTGCAGTCGGTCACCGGGGTGTCACCGACGAACTCGGGTCTGCTGCTCGTACCGATGATGGTCGGTCTCACCGTGGCGAGCACACTCGTCGGCAAGTGGACGGTGCGCACCGGGCGCTACCGCATCTATCCCGTGAGCGGCACGCTCTTCTTGATCATCGGGCTCGGCTGTCTCACGTTGCTCGACAACTCGACACGCGGCATCGTCACCGCGATGGTCGGAATGGCGTTCATCGGCATCTGCACCGGCGCGTCGATGCCGGTCTCGACGACGGCGATCCAGAACAGCGTGGACGTGCAGAACATGGGCGTGGCGACGTCGTTGTCGGTGCTCATGCGGTCGCTCGGCAGCACGATCTCGCTGGCCGCGTTCGGCTCGTTGCTGAACGCCCAGGTCATCGGAAAGGTGAAGGACGAATACCTGCGCCAGCCACGGCGCATCAACGACCTTCCGGAACCAGCCCGCAGCGACACGATCGACGTCGTGTCGGCGGCGATCGTCAACGTCTACCGATGGGCGATCCCGCTCGCGATCCTGGCGTTCCTGTTTGCGTACGCGGTGAAGGAGATCCCTCTGCGGACACACGCCGCGTTCGAGGACCCGTCGGTCAAGGCGGCAGCAGTCAGCCCCGGCGACGGAAACCCCGCCGACTGATCACTTGCCCGGCTGGGGCTCCTTCGGCAGACCGAGCACACGCTCACCCACGATGTTCCGCTGGATCTGGCTGGTGCCACCCCAGATGGTCTCGGAGCGCGAGAAGAAGAACGCCGACATCATGCCGCTCACCGGGTAGCCGTCGCGACGCTTGTCGCGGCCAGTCCCCGGCCATCCGCTCTCGCCGAGCGCGGTGTCGATCAACAACGAATCGGTGCCGGCGATGTCGAGCGCGAGCTCCATCGCTTCCTTGTGCATCTCAGTCCAGAACATCTTGTTCGTCGCGCCGAGCGCAGCGACGCCGTAGTCCTTCTTGTTGGCGAGGGTCGCCGACAACGACCGAAGACCGTTGATCCGGAGGATCTGGATCTTCGTGAAGTAGGTCATGAGTCGCTGACGGATGACCGGATCGTCGGCCTTGCCGTTCTTCTTCGCGGCCTTCGCCATCGCCAGGTACTCGGCCTCGAAGCGGCGGTACCCGGTGGTGGCGCTCATGCCGCGCTCGAACGCGAGCGTCGAGTTGGCAACCTGCCAACCGTTGTTCACTCCGCCGACGACGTTGTCCTTCGGGCACCGTGCATTGTTGAAGAACACCTCACAGAATTCGGCGGTGCCATCGGGCTGCACGATTCCGCGGACCTCGACACCGGGCTGGCGCATCGGTACCAACAGGTACGAGATTCCCTTGTGCTTGGGTGCGTCAGGATCGGTGCGGGTGAGCAGGAAGCAGTAGTCGGCGTGGTGACCCTGGGTGGTCCACACCTTCTGGCCGTTGATGACCCACTCGTCACCGTCGAGCACGGCGGTGGTCTTGAGGCTCGCGAGGTCGCTGCCGCTGTTGGGCTCAGAGAAGCCCTGGCACCAGCGCATCTGGCCGCTCAGGATCTTCGGGAGGAACTCCTTCTTCTGCTCTTCGGTGCCCCACTGAAGGATGGTCGGACCGACCAGCGTGTCGCCGAAGAAGTCGGCGCGCATCGGAGCCTTCGCGTTCGCGAACTCCTCGGCGAGCACGACGCCCTGCATCGTGGTGAGACCCTTGCCGCCGTACTCCTTCGGCCATGTCGCACAGATCCAGCCGCCCTCGAACAACTTCTGCGGCCACTCGTCGTTGAACTTCTTGCGCTCCTCGGCGCTCATCTCGAATCCGGCATCGAACCAGCCCTTCGGCAGGTTGTCCTTCAGCCAGGCGCGGATCTCGCCGCGGAAAGCCTCGTCTTCGGGGGAGTAGGTGAGTTCCATGGTCGGCAAGTCTGCCGAATCGCGAGCCGTTCCGTCGCACCGGTCGCGTGTGTCCGTTCACACACCGTTCACAG
>VFQT010000990.1_pt1 | contig 37298 bp, 47 predicted proteins | sample 3512381 | NCBI WGS metagenome assembly VFQT01 (sample SAMN10412376, study PRJNA504923) | tailings metagenome | isolation source: Relicate 2 Philex TSF3 active mining site | place: Philippines: Tuba, Benguet | collected 2017-08-29 | reverse complement strand
CCATTATTGGAAGTTGTTGGCAACAGATCGGGAGTAGCGCCTTGGCAGTAAGGCCCGAGTTGCGTAAATAGTGGTGTGGTGTTTGGGTTCACCACGATAGCCATTGTGGCAGTAGTGGCACAGATTCCTGGCCCTGGTGTTGGCGTAAAGGTGTAGTTGGTGGTAACGGGCGCCGTAGTAGCGACGTTATTGATTGCTGGCGCCCAAGTACCAACGATGCTGTTATTGGAAGTTGTTGGCAGCGCAGCGATACTCTCGCCGTTGCAATAAGGCCCAACTGCTGTAAAGGTGGGTGTGGTGTTCCCACTGACGGTAATGGTAGCGGTTTGCCCACTGACACTACTGACACAAGCGCCTACACCCACGCTAGAGACGCTATAGGTAAAAGTGCCAATGACATTGGTTGGCACCGGCACACTGACCGCAGTGTTGGTGCCTGCGGTGGTCACGGTTTGGCTAGGCCCACCATTGATGGTATAGGTAAAGGTATAAGGCGCAGTGGAGTTGCTGCCTGTAAAGGTAATGTTGGGTTGCGCACTGTTCTCACAGACGGTAGTAGTTCCGGAGATCACGGCAGTGGGCAGCGTAGTGACCACAATGGTCATGGTGGTCGGCACCGCACAAGTAGCTGGCGCGCTAGAGCTAGGCGTAAAGGTATAAACAGCGCTTCCGGCTGCGGTGGTCACGATGCTTGCTGGCGACCAAGTTCCGGCGATGCCATTATTGGAAGTTGTTGGCAACAGATCGGGAGTAGCGCCTTGGCAGTAAGGCCCGAGTTGCGTAAATAGTGGTGTGGTGTTTGGGTTCACCACGATAGCCATTGTGGCAGTAGTGGCACAGATTCCTGGCCCTGGTGTTGGCGTAAAGGTGTAGTTGGTGGTAACGGGCGCCGTAGTAGCGACGTTATTGATTGCTGGCGCCCAAGTACCAACGATGCTGTTATTGGAAGTTGTTGGCAGCGCAGCGATACTCTCGCCGTTGCAATAAGGCCCAACTGCTGTAAAGGTGGGTGTGGTGTTCCCACTGACGGTAATGGTAGCGGTTTGCCCACTGACACTACTGACACAAGCGCCTACACCCACGCTAGAGACGCTATAGGTAAAAGTGCCAATGACATTGGTTGGCACCGGCACACTGACCGCAGTGTTGGTGCCTGCGGTGGTCACGGTTTGGCTAGGCCCACCATTGATGGTATAGGTAAAGGTATAAGGCGCAGTGGAGTTGCTGCCTGTAAAGGTAATGTTGGGTTGCGCACTGTTCTCACAGACGGTAGTAGTTCCGGAGATCACGGCAGTGGGCAGGGTAGTGACCGTTGTTACAATTGTATTTGATGTTCCAGTACATCCTGCAGCTGTTACAATTACTGTATAAGTTCCGGCTGTACTAACCGAAATTGATTGTGTTGTTTGCCCCGTACTCCATAAGTAACTATCGAATTGTGAGGTACTTAAGGTAATTGATTGCCCCTGACAGATATTCACGGAACTACTGGCTGTTATTACTGGTTGCGGATTTGGAATGATCGTTACTGTTTGAACTCCGCTATTGGCAATACAGCCATTGGCATCAGTTACTGTAACGGTATAGTTTCCTGCTTGATTGACATTTAGCGTATTCGTTGTGGCATTAGCAAGTACTGAACCATTTAGATTCCATACGTAGGTTCCACCGCCAGTTGCCGTTAGAATTACAGAAGCATTGGCACAAAATGTCAAGGGCCCATTGGCACTTATTGTAGGAGTTGGGAGTGGATTGACAACGACCGTCATGGTAGCCGTATTAGCGCATTGCCCGGAAAGAGGGGTAAATGTATAGGTGGTAGTAGCTTGGTTATTTATACTTGGCGACCACGTACCCGCTATTCCATTCGTAGAAGTGGTTGGTAAAGTAAATGTACCATTGGTACAAATGGGTTGTATCTGTGTAAAAATTGGATTCAGCGGCACACTGAAATTAACTACAGAAGCAGGTGATGTACCTTGGCAACCATACGTATTGGTAACAGTTACTGTATAGCTTCCAGCGGCATTTAAATTGATGCTCTGATTGGTGGACCCGTTGCTCCAGAGATAAGAACTGAACACCGAGGTGGTGAGGGTGAGCGTATTTCCAACACAAACTGTGGTTGGCCCCGGTGGTGTAATAACGGGTTGAGGTAATGGATTGACAACCACACTGGCATTGACGGACGCTCCGCTACAACCATTAACAGTTGGTGTAATGCTATATTGAAGTGTTACAGGGCTTGATGTCAAATTACTTGCCGTGCCATTCAATGCAGTTGAGGGCGAAGCAATACTTCCGCTGAGTGTGGTAGTCACACCAGTAGGCAATGGATTGGGCGCAATTAAATTCCACGCATAACTGGCAGGAGGAGAGCTGATATTCGTCGAAAGTGGCAAGCTGAATGCAGCATCTGAGCAAACGGCTGCAATAGAGCCAATTGTGAGTACGGGAACGGGTTTGATAGTCAGGTAAATGGTATCCTTTGCAGCATCGCAGGGCCCGGCAGGATCATTGGTTGTCAGTACTAACCCAACGAGACCGTTAGTAATATCTGCTGTACTTGGTGTGTAGGTGGTGGTCAATGAACTTGAATTAGCGAATGAACCAGAACCAAGTGTACTCCAAGTGCCACTGGTTGCAGCCCCTCCTATTGTCGCATTTAATGTATAATTACTTCCTGCACAGATAGCGGTATCTCCGCCGGCATTAACGAAGGGCGTGGCGTTTAAACTAATGGTGGTTTGATCTTCTACAGCTGGGCAAGGCGCACTCACGCCTAAGGCGGTCAGTGTTAAAATGATGTTTCCCGATTGCCCTGATGGCGGGGTAAAGGTAGCACTAAGGTTATTTGCGCTTGGTAAAAAAATCCCGCCGCCGCTCGAAGACCAAATCCCGCCTGTTGCCCCACCGGTTACGCTCCCACTTAATTGGATGGCTTGACCTGAGCAAGTTGGGCTGTATGTTCCTGCTTCAACAGTTGCTTGCTGATTAACTGTAATGGTTGAAGTCTCAGTGTCGGTGCCACATTCATTTGTGGCGGCAAGGGAAAAGGTAAAATTACCAAACGTGGCGTAGGTAATTGATCCAGGATTCAAGATGGTTGAAGAACTTGGTGAACTATTACTAAAATTCCACAAATAGCTTGAAGAAGAAGCGTAGCAATCGTTTACTATTGCTTGCGGGATAAATGACTGACCTTGGCATATGGGGCTAGGTGGTGTTAATGTGACGATTGGTGGCCCTTTAACGGTAATCGTTTGGGTGATGGTATCATTGACACATTGAGGCCCGGGTACACTTGGGTTAAGAGAAGAAATCAGGCGAATAGTATAAACGCCAGGACCAGTAAAATTAAATTGAGGTGCATTCGAATTGGAATTGGTGCCGTTTGCATAGTTCCAAGCAGGCGTACCACATGTGCCTAGGGCATTGGTTACACTCCAGTTTTGAAGAATTGTTGTACCAGCGCAACCTGCTAAACTCGAGTTATTTGTTGTGCTTACTGCTAATGGCGCACAGCCTGTGGTAAAGCTTGCCGCAAAATTTGCTTGCACGGCTGGAACCACACAAACCGTTTTGATCATGGTATCATTTCCGCAGGAGTTATTTTTGACAATGAGTTTGATGGTGTAAGTGCCGGGCTGATTATAAGTAACCGTAAAGCTTGCAGGACCAGGATTTGAGGTGGAAGCAGAACCTAAGTTGCTCACATTTGCTGTATTTGTGGTAGTGGGTCCGAATGCTGCAGGACTGTGTGTCCACCAACGGTGATAAGTTGTTGTACAGTTGCCAGCTGTATTCACATAGGTGCCCGGGTCAGATGTATCAGTGTATGTAACTTGAGTACCCACACAGATGATATCAGAGTCAGGATTGCGCGTAAAATTGGCATCAGGGGCTTCACTTACATATACATCAGAAGGATTTGTTTCATTATAGCCTGGGCATGAATTGGTCGCTCTCACCCTTATTTCATTAGGTTGCACAATATTGCCAACACAAGGCGTGAAGGGATAAGTGTGCGATACTTTTTGTGGGTTGATCGGTAGATTTGGATAGGTGTAAACGTCTTGAGAACTGAAGGTAGTGCCGTTGAAATCCCAATCAATTTGGTAGGTAACACCTGGCGTTTGCTCCAGAAATGCCAATGAATAGGTACCTGGATCACAGGCTGTTGAAGAAGCTGAAGTAATCGATAAGGATGGCGTACCAATTTGGACATAATAAACTCTTGAAAATATACATCCACCAAAATTGACTGCAAAAACAGAATAGTAAAAACGGGCCGAATTTGGATTGTATGTGATATCAATAAGACCGGTGCTGCAATCTATAGGATTAGAGGTAGGTACTTCGGTATGTGTAATGGATGTAACTTGAGTACAATTCAAGGTAGGTGTAATGTCAAAAGTTACGTCTTGATTGAGACTCAGATTGACCGGGCAAATACTAAAAGCCGGAACACCAGCAATGGTCGTGGAGCTCCAACCTGCTGCTGCCGAAAAAGCAGAAAGGCTCAAGGCGGGGGTGCTCGGTGGAATAGAGGTGGCAGTAACATCAATGGTTTTTGAACTAGAAGCCCCGCTTGGCTCACTCAGAGTGAGTGTAATTGTGTAGGTGCCATTCGGAAAGGTAATAGGAAAAGGGGTTCTAAGGGTCGAAGAAGTTGAACTTAATGGTGTACCACTATTTGTTGTGAAGGTCCAATTGACATTAGTTGTAGGAGAAATATTACTTCCTGTAGAGATAAATGTAAAAAGTACACTAGAACCAGCACAAACGCTCAGTTGATTGTTGGAATTATATAGTGGATTGGTTGAAAAATTGGCATTGAGCTGCCCCCAAGTACCAGAAGTAATTGCGAAAAAAGTAAACAAGAAGAACAGTACCTTTCTCATCCTTTTACAAAGTTCAGTATTTAAACGTATGTTATAAAATGAGGTTGCTCATGTTTTTAACAATGATTAGTTCTAAATGTGCTGCAAGGCAACCCAAAGCATGGATCCAACTAATATCATTTTTAATCCGGTCCCTAAAAGAAAACCAAGAAAAGCACCTTTTGCTGACTGCCAAGCATTTTGATTATTTGAACCGGCTATTAGTTCACCAAGGTAGGCCCCGAGTAAAGGCCCCAGTACGATGCCCCAAGGGCCAGCAAAAATTCCAAGTAATACGCCTGCTGTGGCACCCCATTGGCCTGCTTTGCTGCCCCCAAATTTTTTGGTGGTCCAGATAGGTAGAAAGTAGTCTAGAAATACCAAAGCAATGACGAGCACAGCAAAAACAATAAGGATGTTGTTGGAAACCGTTGCATTACCAAAGAAATGAAGCAACAGAAGTCCGGCAAAAGATATTGGAGGACCTGGTAACAATGGCAAAAAACTACCGAGTAAACCAGACAGTATCAAGATAAATCCGAGAATGGCAATCAACAATTCCATTCCTTGAATCTACGACAAAAAATTTAAAAATGAAAACTTAATTTGAGTTGGGCACCTGCAGTTTGGTAATTTAAACTAGGGAGCAGTAATTCATTGCTGATCATGGTGTGCTTCGCCCATAGGCCTTTGTAGATCAAAATTTCGAGATTGAAATAATGGAGGTCTTTGCCGATGAAAGAAAAACCATGACCAATTCCAAGATTTAAACTAGAAACATTGATTTCAAACTCCTTTTCAATTGTTGTTACTTGCGGCGGCATTGTTAAATCTGGGACATAAAAGTACTCTAGGTCGGTTTGTCGTTGAAAACCAACGGTAACCGGAATGTAGCGGGCCACATTGTTCTTCATGGCGTCATATTGAAAGCGATAGTTGGCATTGTATTGCGAAAACATGCTGGGACCACCAATTGCTTTTAAATCAAGACTTGCACCCAAATAATGTTGGCGATGCACATATTTGCCCATACCCAGATTTAGACAAATTGGCGTATAGAAAAACAGGCCATTGCCTGAACTCTGCAAATAGTAATCATCGGCAACAAAGCCCGGATCGTAACCAGCCATCATGGTATTGAGCCCCACATTGAAATCGAATTCGTCAATTTTACGTGGCCTCACGAGTGAATCCACATTTTTAACCCGTTGTTGGTAAATTTTGTCCTCTTCGAAATAGTCATACATTTCACGTGACAGTGAGTACATGCGATTGTATTGGTCTTTAAATGTAAGATCGCCGTCTTTTTGATTGAATTCAATGATTTCACCGAAAAGCACCTTGCCTGATTTGAGGTGAACTACGTCGTAAACGACCTGTTTTTTGGTCGCTTGTCCTAAGGCTAAAAGCGGAAAAAGTAGAAATATAAATAAAGTTTTCATCGACTTAAATTTAGTTCATCTGATAGATACGATAGGCATAAGGCGTTAAGGTTAGCGCGCTGCTTAGGTTTTCGCTAATCCCTGAAATAAGGTTATTGAAATTACCGGTAAGCGCAGGTGGAAGTGTTGCATTTATCGTTGCATTGCGCACATTTACCAAAATAAGAACTGACGACGATCCGTTCGTTTTTTTCCAGCAAACCAGGTCATTTGAAAGCTGATAGGCCGATATAGTTGAACTGCGGGCAGCGCTATTATTGTTGTAAATGGTATACAATTTTTGATACGCTGCAAGCATATCGGCATTGCTGGTCCAGTTAATTGTCGAGTTAGTAAAGAAAGGGGTGGTTCCTGTTTTTCCAACTTCTTGTCCGGTGTAGAGTAGCGGCACACCTCCAGAAAAAATAGTAACAACGCTTGCCGCAATTGCGCCATTCTTTCCATTGAAAAGTGACATAGGAGAAGCATCCCAGGCAGATTCGTCGTGGTTGGTTGTAAATCGTATTTTTCCTTTGCCAGAAGGAATGTTACCATATTCGAGTTGATTGGTGGTTGTGAGCGTGGAAGTTGCCGCGCCATTCCAAACGTTTTTGAGTGTGGTGTAATAATTCCAGCCGTAGGTTAAATCGAAGCCTGCTTGATAATGATCGGAGCGGGTCCCCTCTGCAAGCATCAGCACATCTCTCTTTGGCAAAGACTTGAGCGCCGCAATGGCCTCACTCCAAAAATCGAAGGGCACGCCGTCTGCGTAGTCGCAGCGAAATCCGTCTACGTTTGCTTCTAATACCCAGTATTTCATGGCATCTATTTGGGCCTTTCGCATGGCATTCTGGTCAAAATTGAGGTCGGCGACATCATTCCAATTGGTGCCAGGTGGTATGATGATTTGTCCGCTTGCATTTTGTGAATACCATTCGGGGTGAGCACTGATCCATGGATGATCCCAGGCGGTATGATTGGCCACCCAGTCTAAGATTACCGCCATTCCCATGGCATGAGCTTGGTCTGTGAGGGCGCGCAAGTCGGCAAGCGTCCCGTATTCAGGGCTTATTTTTTCGTAATTCTTTACGCTGTAAGGCGAACCTACGCTGTTGACGGTTCCTTGCTCATAAATAGGCATCAGCCAAATGATATTTGTGCCGAGGCTCTTGATGTGTTCCAATTTAGAAATGACACCTTGTATGGTTCCTTCGCTGGACTGCGCACGCAAATTCACTTCGTAAATTGTTGCTTTGTCAATATCTGGAACATTGCTAAGCGGTGTGCCGTATTGCTGCGGCCCTGTTGGAATGGGTTCAATGGGGTCCTCGCCACAAGAAACGAGTAAAATGAAAAAAGCAAGGACGGATGTGATTTTCTTAGTCATAGTACGAAATTAATCATAATGACCGTAATTTTATCGCGTGGCGAAGTACAAAACAATTCAGACAAGTGCAGAAGGTTTTTACAAAGAAAAAGGCTCTAAGTTTTTGGCTTTTGCTGTTCCGGTATCAACAGAGCAAGAGATCAAGGAGTTTATTGCCCAAAAACGCAAAGAGCATCACCAAGCAGTTCATGTTTGCTCGGCCTTTCGCTTAGGTGCAGATCATAATTTGTATCGGTCTTCTGACGACGGCGAGCCTTCGAATTCAGCCGGCCCGCCGATTTTAGGTCAAATTCAAGCTTTCGATATAACTAATGTACTCGTTGCTGTAGTCCGCTACTACGGCGGTACTAACCTCGGCGTTGGTGGTTTAATTAATGCGTATCGCACAGCGGCAAGAGAAGCGTTGGAAGCTGCTCAAGTAGTCGAAAAAGAGGAAGAGGTCGAACTAACGCTTACGTTCTCTTACCAAAAAATGCACTTGGTGATGGACTTTCTTAAAAAAGAAAAAATCCAGATTTTAGACCAAAGTCTAGAGACATTTTGTGTAGTTAAAATATTGGTTTCAAAGCAAGTAGAGGCAACAATCAAAGCAAGGATTGCTCAGATAATCGGGGCTACACTCAACGGCTAATCTTTACCGCGGCATACGGGAATTCTTCCAAAAGTTCTCCTGAATAATAGAAATCATAAGCCACACCTCCAAAAGTGTATTCTTTGTCTCGGATCATGAAATTGGAGCCTCCCACAGCAGGATTTTTTTTAGGTTTCGACTTGTTATACCCTAAATTGAAAATCGAGGCTAAAATCTCTGGACGTTCGTCAATAGGGTGACCCGCATTTTTCCATTGCGTCGCTATCTGTCGGATAAATATTCCGGCATATAAATAAGAGTAATAATGATCTTTGTATTGCACGAGTCGTTTGACCCTCAAGCTGAGTGTGTCGTTGTGTTGGTTGTTGTAATTGCGCGTTGAATCGTAATCGAGGAGGTGTTCATATTGGGCGCCACAATAATAAGGGCTACCCGGATCTTTCAAATAATTCTCAATGTTGCGTGCGGTGTGTTCTTTGATTCCGGTTACGCCAAATGACATATTCGTTTCGAGCGCCAATGTTTTAAGTGGCGCCACAAAATCTTTAAAGCGCTCTCTTCTGGAATTGAACAAGCGAACTTGTTCCCCCACTAAACAAGCGACGATCATACGCGGCTCTACCCCACAGGCAGCTGCTGCGGAGTCGATGTAGCGCTTGTCTTTGGCAACGGCTTCTTTAAAATAACTCCATTCAACATAATTCATCCATTCAAAGGCGTTTCCACCTTTGGCGCGCTGGTTGCTTTGTTGTTTGGCCAATAAGGCCTTTAAGCGCAATTGATACGATTTGTTTTCTTTGAGTTTGAGGTCAACAGCGGCTAGCATTTGCAGTGCTGTTTTTTCGGATTTGGATTGCGCCCAGGCATCCAAAATGATTTTGGCATTTTTCGGATAATATTCATTTACCAAATTGATACGCTGTAAAATTTCATTCCGGTATTTAACCAAAGAAGCACTGTCTACCCTAAAGTTTTGGTTGTATTTGTCGTGCATCGACTGAAAGTAGCGGTTGTTGTTGTCCACTAAACCTTTGTCGTCGGTAAGTCTTAATTTGAGTGCTACGAAGATACCAACAAGCACTACGCCATATGCGGCAAATCCGTAAAGGGCAATGTTATAAGGGATTTTAAACCATTTGCTTTTGAAGACGCGTTTCATTTGTTGAGATAAGAACGGGCTTTATACGCAATGTATATACAAAAGTTACAAGTTGCGAAAATCACAACAAAAAACCAAGCACTTGTAAAATTCGTTTTCTATTTTGCGATTAACACAAGTAATATTGTAGCATGATGCAGCTCGCTACCAAAAACGATAAATCAAGGGTTATCCGGATTTTTCAAGAGGCTTTTATTGACAATCCTCATATTTTATATCTATTAGGTAATAAAAGACTAAAGCGAAAAATAGCCATCATGACCAGGCATGTCATACGGGTTGCAATTAAACGAGGAGGAATTTACTTCTCTGAAGATAGAGAAGGCGTGCTTGTTGTTTTTGAAGCATCCAAATTACAGCTTACTTTCATCGAAAAATGCAGTCAATATTGGATGGCCTTGCGCTGCTTTGCTTGGCGTCGTTTACCCGCAATCTCACGCACTGAAAAACAAGTCCAACTGTTACGCACATGCCAACCCCATGATTTATATGTTTGGTTTTATGCGGTTTCAGATATGGCTTTAGGGGGCCCTGCGGCCCGAGAACTCATGAAAGATCTCTTTAGCTTAGCAGATCGGCAAAATGCATCAATTTATGCGGAGACAAGTCTTTCTAGAAATGTGCTCATCTACGAGCGTTTTGGCTTTGAATGTTACCATCAGAAAGGTTTTAACGGTTTTGATTTGTATCATCTACGCAAGCAGCCTACCAAAGACTAAGCGCATTTTATTACCTTTGCTTTTATGGCACTCATTAAAGCATGTAGAGGTATCACACCACAAATTGGTCCCGATTGTTTTTTGGCAGAAAATGCAACAATTGTAGGAGATGTTCAGATGGGTGAACAATGTTCGGTGTGGTTTTCGGCGGTAGTTCGGGGCGACGTCAATAGCATCAGAATGGGCAATAAAGTCAATATTCAAGATGGTGCTGTTTTACATTGCACTTTCGAAAAGACGAGCGTCCAAATCGGCAACAATGTTTCCATTGGCCACAACGCATTGGTTCACGGTTGTACCATCGAAGACAACGTGCTCATCGGAATGGGCTCAATAGTCATGGACAATTGCTACATCGAAACGAACAGCATTGTGGCAGCTGGAGCTGTGCTCACCGAAGGCACGCGCGTCGAGTCTTGGTCTATTTACGCGGGTATTCCAGCTAAGAAAATCAAAACACTCTCTCCCGAGTTATTTGCCGGAGAGGTTCAGCGCATTGCCAATAATTATGTGCTCTATTCAAGTTGGTTCAAAGAGAACCCTTAATTTTACTTTCAAACTTGTTTTAATGAAATACGATCGCATAGACAACGCATTATATATTGCCAATCGTCAAAAATTTACGGCGCAAATGGCAGCCGGCACTTTGGCTGTTTTTAATTCAAATGATATCTATCCGGTTTCTGCCGATAGCACCTTGCCTTTTGCCCAGCACCGCGACATCCTCTATTTGTCTGGTGTAGATCAGGAAGAGTCTATTTTAGTTTTGTTTCCAACGGCCAGTAACCCGGCCCACCGCGAGGTTTTATTTTTGAAAGAAACCAGTGAGCTTATTGCCATTTGGGAAGGAGAGAAACTGACCAAGCAAACTGCTTTTGAAACCTCTGGCATCCAGACCGTTTATTGGCTGCAGCAGTTCCCTACTATTTTCAAACAAATGATGGCTGAGGCGAGTGGCATTTACCTCAACACCAACGAACATTTACGCGCCAATACTGAAGTTCAAACGCGTGAAGACCGCTTCATTAAGCAAGTCAAATCAGATTATCCTGCCCATCAAGTATATAAATCGGCGCCAATTATGCACAAGATCCGCTCCATCAAAGAAAAGAGCGAACTAGCACTCATGCAAACGGCATGTAATATTACCGAGGCTGGTGTACGCAGGTTACTGAATTTCATCAAGCCTGGTGTCTGGGAATACGAAATCGAGGCCGAATTGGCACATGAATTTTTGCGCAAACGCTCAAAAGGTTTTGCCTATACACCAATTATTGCCTCCGGTAAAAATGCCTGTGTGTTACACTATATCGAGAACAACCAACAATGCCAAGATGGCGATGTCATTTTACTAGATGTTGGCGCAGAATACGCTAACTACAGTTCTGATCTCACGCGTTGTATACCTGTTAACGGTCGTTTTACTGCACGTCAAAAAGCAGTTTATAATGCTGTATTACACGTTAAAAATGAAGCCACCAAGTTATTAGTTCCAGGCACTATTATGGCCGAATACCACAAGCAAGTGGGGCTGCTCATGGAAGAACAATTGGTTGGGCTCGGTCTCATTTCCATGGAAGACATCAAAAACCAAGATCCTGCTTGGCCAGCCTACAAAAAGTATTTCATGCATGGCACCTCCCATTTTTTGGGTCTCGATACCCACGATGTGGGTTTGTGGCATGAGCCAATTGCTGCCAATATGGTCTTTACGGTAGAACCCGGCATTTATATTCCTGAAGAAGGTTTAGGCATCCGTTTAGAAGATGATGTTGTTGTTCAGCCGAGCGGTGCGCCGTTCAATCTAATGGGCAACATTCCAATTGAGGCTGAAGAAATTGAAGCCTTGATGAATGCATAATTAGATGCTACATTATCATCTTCAAGGAGAAGGTCCGGTCTGGGTCTTCTTGCATGGGTTTTTGGAATCGTCCACCATGTGGGCTGCTTTACCATTGGAAAAATTACCCATCCAATGCGTTTTCATCGATTTGCCGGGTCATGGTCAGTCTGAACTGTCAGATGGCAATCCATCCATAAAATCCATGGCGTATGAAGTAGAAAAAGTACTTCATTTCCTAAAGGTAGACCAATTCACAATCGTGGGGCATTCCATGGGCGCTTATGTCGGTCTCGAACTTGCACAATGCCATGGCTTTCAAAAGTTAATTCTACTTAATTCCAATTGCTGGTCGGACTCCGAACAAAAAAAGCAAGATCGCTTGCGCGTGGCTCAGTTAGTACAACATGCAAAGTCACACTTCATTAGAGAAGCCATTCCAAATTTGTTTGCTATGCCCCAGTTGCATCCATTTTTTATTGAAGGCCTCATGGAGGAAGCAAATAAAATGACACCAGAAGCCATTGCTTATGCTGCATTGGCCATGCGCGAAAGAGCGGATTTTACCGAATACGTCAACGCTAACCCTGACCGATTTATTTTTATTCACGGCAAGTTAGACCGTTTGGTGAGTGTATCAGAATTGCAATCAAAAATCAAGGGCCCAAAAATTCACATGCTGGATTGTGGTCATATGGCGCATGTAGAAGCGGTAGAGGCACTAATCGAAATTTTAAACTAAATCTTGGTGTCGCCTACCACTTTTATGGTATTTTGCATTGTTATTCATTGAATACCATTTTTGAGGTATTGTTTAGAATGAGTCTAAATAACAATTTTGCATCGTTTAAAATTCAATTTGACGATGCAAAAAATATACAAATTTTTACTCCTAGCGGGGGTCGGTTTATTTTCTTTTCAAGGCCTAGCGCAAGTCCCAGACAAAACCCAAGACATAGACCAAATATTGGTCCGTGGTGGAAAAACCAATGTGTATTTCAAAGATTCCAACGGGGTAGTAGCTAAGTTGCCGCTTAAAAACTTAGAGAATGCACAGGTTTACCAATCTATCCCTAAACAACTTATCGAGGACCAATTAGCCTCTGAACTCTCTGATGTTTTAAAAAATGCAACAGGCGTTGCCCGTTTGTGGGAGTCTACTGGTCGAGGCGGCGATGGTGCAGAGTACTACACCATGCGCGGTTTTGCAGTGCAACCCACCATGATTAACGGAGTGCCAGCTTATAACAGTGGTGTGCTTGATCCAGCCAATACAGAAAGTGTGGAGGTGATCAAGGGACCATCCGGAGCCCTGTTTGGAAGCCCAATGATTTCTTATGGAGGCTTGGTGAATATCACTACAAAAAGACCATTCGAAGGCAGTGGTGGTCAATTTGCTTATCTCATGGGTAGTTTCGGACAAAATAGACTTACCGCAGATTACAATACACCCATCACCGAGAATGCTTTTGCTCGCGTTAACGTGGCCTATACAGAGCAGGGTTCATTTCAAGATGCTGGCTTTCGAAAAGCTATTTTTGTGGCGCCTTCATTCAAATTAAAAGCATCTGAAAAACTCACCTTCTGGATAAATACAGAATTCCAATCAGCCAAAAGTGCCAATGCACCTATGCTTTTTTTGAGCAGATATGCACCGCTATCCTATACTTCGATCGATCCGTTTTTGCCTTACTACGCGCGTTCCTTTACTTCAAATGAATTGAGTATTGAGAATCCAGCATTCTCATTACAGTCTCAAGGAGTTTATCAAATCAATAAAAATTGGAAAAGCCAAACCATTGTTTCGCGCAGCAGTGCTCAAACAAATGGTTATTACCAATACCTCTGGGATTTTTCAGATGGAGATACTTTCGGGCGCTATATTTCAAAGCGCAATGGCCAAACGCATATCACCGATATACAGCAAAATTTTATTGGCGATGTTACCTGCGCTGGTATGCGTCACCGTATACTTGTAGGTCTAGATGCTTATAGGTCAGAAATATCCAATGCGAGTACAGGATGGGTGAGCAATGGCGCTGTCTCGTTGAGTACTGGGATAGACACAGGTACGCTGACCCAAGTGGGTGTAGATTCTTTACTGGTGTCCTCTTCGGAAGGCGTAAGTACTGCAAGTAGCCAAGTTTTAAGTACCTACGTTGGGGACGTCATTAATTTAACAGAGCAATTATCTGTAAGTGCTACCTTACGCCTCGATCATTTTAGCGGCCTCACTAATTATTGGTCAACAGAAGAGGTTGAAAGCCAATTAGCGCTTTCACCAAAATTCGGACTCGTATATCAGCCCGTAAAAGATAAAGTAGCTCTATTTGCGAATTATATGAATGGCTTTTTAAATCAGGCTCCAGTGCAAGTTGCCGATATAGATGGCTCCAACGTGCATATGCAAACTTTGCGTCCTGAGCATGCCAACCAAACCGAGCTTGGTTTAAAGTCAGATTTATTTAAAAATCGTTTGGCATTAACACTTTCGGCTTATCAAATTATAGTTTCAGATAAAGTCATGACCGATCCGACGAATATCAATGGGTTTATTCAAGGTGGTGAGGTGTTGAGTCAAGGGATTGAGTTAAGTATTGTCGCAAACCCATTCAAGGGGTTCAATTTTGTTGCCGGCTATAGTTACAATCAATCTGAGGTTACCAAGGATGATCCTGCAAACGGGTATTTAGGATTGCGTCCAGAAGAAGCAGGACCACAACAATTAATCAATTATTGGCTGAGCCATGCTTTTGTAGAGGGCAAGGCAAAAGGGCTTTGCATCGGATTAGGCGGTAATGCAGCTAGTGAGCAACTTACGCTCAACAGATCAAATACTGGGACTTTTGCTTTGCCTGCTTATCATGTCCTAAATGCTTCTGTAGCGTATAAAGCCAATAAATACACTTTAACATTGAGAGCAGATAATCTTACCAATACGCGCTATTATAGTGGTTGGTCTACTGTTACCCCACAGCAATTGCGTGCTTTGACACTTGGATTTTCATTTCGTTTTTAATGGTCTACAAAACACTCCTCAAACTGCACAGGTGGCTCGGTATCATTACTGGGCCAATTGTGTTCGTTATTGCCGTTACTGGTGCCTTGTACGCCTTTCAAGAAGAATTCCAAGATCTAACGCAGCCTTATCGTTTTGTACAAATTAAAAAGCAAGCGTTTTTGAAGCCTAGTGTGTTATATGCAAAGGCAATTTCGCTGCATCCCTCTAAAAAAGTACATGCCATTCTCTATGATGAGCCCGGACGAGCTGCCAAAGTGATTTTTTACAAATACGATGCATATTACCGTATTGTATTTTTAAATCCCTACACTGGAAAAATTCTGGCAGATACAAACCAAGAAGCCGGTTTTTTTTCATGGATATTGCGTGGTCATTTTAACTTGTGGTTACCAGAATGGCTAGGCAAACCTATTGTAGCATGGGTTACTTTGGCTTTTGCCCTTGTGGTTATTACGGGACTTTTGGTTTGGCTCAGTAGAGGCAATTGGAGTCCAAAAAAATGGCGCTTCAAACGAACTAAAAACCTGAAGCGGCGCAATTACGATTTGCACACTTTAATCGGTTTTTATACCAGTGCATTTGCCCTCGTTTTTGCCACTACAGGATTGGTTTGGGGTTTTGTATGGTTTGAGGAAGCTTACTATAAAGTAGCATCATTTGGAGATACTTTTCAAGCATATAGCGAACCTGTTTTGTCCGCTAAAATTTCAGATCCAAACCAAATGGTTGTCATAGATCAGTTATTTGAACTGAAAAAACGTCAAATTAAAACAGGTCAATGGTTAGAATTTCATATTCCAGAACAGCAAAATGGGTCAATTGCTTTTAACGTCAATTTAGACCGACAAACGTATGGCCAAATTGATTACCACTATTACGATCCGCTACAAAATCGAGAATTATCAGTAGACCATCATTGGGGTCGTATAAAAGATGCTGGGTTTGCACAGCGCTTACAACGCAGTAATTACGATATTCATGTTGGCTCCATTCTTGGAATTTGGGGCAAATGCTTGGCTTTTTTGGCAAGTCTTTGTATTGCGGCCATGCCAATAACTGGCTATTTGATCTGGCGGAATAGAAAGAAATGATTAATTTAGTCATGACAATAAATGTCATGACATGAATATTCAAGAAATTTACAAGCAAAAAGGCTTAAAAGTGCACCAATTAGCGCAGCTGATTGATATCGACGCTAGCCTCATGAGCCGTATTTTGAATGGCAAACGCAGGCCTACGGCCCTACAGATTCAAAAAATTGCATCTGCGCTAGACTTTCCTTATACCGACCTATTGAAATATTATTTGTCCGAAGAAATTGTTGCCCTCGTTCAGCCATACCCACAATTGGCAAACGACATTTTATATTTTGCCGAGAAGCGCATCAACTATTTATTGCAAGAATCGGTTGCGCAGGTTGCCCAACCCTCAAAAAAAATCAAAGTCAAACTTGCTGAACTGACAGCCATAGCCGAGCAGTGGCGAAAAGCCAAGCCGCTTGATGAGTTGCAATTGCGAAAGCTGCAAAACTATTTTTATACGGCCTACACCTATGAGTCCAACCGTATTGAAGGCAATACCCTTACATTGCAAGAAACACATTTGGTCATTAATGAGGGCATTACCATTGGTGGAAAAAGCATGCGTGAACATTTAGAAGCGATTAATCACCAACAAGCCATCCATCTCCTTGATGAATTTGTTCAAAAACAAAGCCGCTTGAATAGCCATGTACTCCTGCAAATCCATCAGTTAATTTTAAAAGGAATTCAAGACCAATATGCAGGTAAGTACCGGAGTGTCCAGGTCATGATCGTTGGAAGCCAACATGTATCCCCTGCACCATATTTGGTTGATAAACTCATGGAGGAATATTTTCTTTTCTATGAACAAAACCTAGGCAAGTTGCATCCGGTGCTTCTCGCAGCCGAGATGCACGAACGCTTGGTTACCATTCATCCGTTTATTGATGGAAACGGCCGTACTGCACGTTTGGTCATGAACCTCATTTTGCTGCAGCATGGCTATCCTATAGTCAATATCAAAGGCGGTAAAAAAAGTAGATTGGCTTATTACAATGCACTAGAAAAAGTCCAGCTTCACCACGATTCAACAGATTTTCAGCAGCTTGTCATCGACTACGCAATGTCTTCCTTGAAAGCTCATTTGGAGTTGGCAAGCTAGTGTTATTGGAAAGTTGCTAAAAATTCATTTGGGGTAAAAACAGGTAAGGCTGATTTCTTGTAATCATGTATGTTTCGTGTGATGATTCCATCTATTTTATTGCTTTGAATAGCAGAATAATACTGAAGCGCATCTTCAAAATCGGTGAATTTGGAATCCAAAGCTGCCAATACTTGTTTTTGCTCTATTGCTAAAATTGAAATGGTGTTCAATAATATTTGTAGTCTTTCGACAACATAATGATGCGATGCATTTCTGCGCAGAATGTAATAAGTATTCGCAACAATGACGGGGGTAACAAACGCACGAACTTGTTTTTGTTCACATTTGAGTAAAAGTTGAAGACTGTCGTCTGAAAATGGCTTACGATCTAAAAAAAAATCTAACAAGACATCTGAATCTATTAGTATTGATTTCATTCAGAAAGGTATTTTTTGGCAAGTGCCTTGGCTAATTCTTCTTTGTAGTCGCCAATTTCATGGTCTTTGAACGCACCTTTTAACTGATATAAAACAGAAGGTTCTTCAAGTTTTTGACTTTTAGACTGAACCAAAGAGCTTAGGTAATTTTCAACAAGCTGTGATAAGCTTTTGCCATTTTCTTTTGCGTAAGCTTTGGCTTTCAGGATGATACTTTCTTCAATAGATAGTGTAAGCTTGGTGTTCATACGTATAAATTACAAAACAAAAATACGTACAAATCCCAATTGAATAAAGTAAAATTACGGACCAATACATAATTTTAACTAATTTGAGCCATTACCAGCCAATAATGAAATCCATCTTTTTTGTCATATTGTTGAATACTACAAGTATTGCTATTTCTCAAGTACCTCTAACAAATGATGCCAGTTTTCCAGGTGGTTATGAAAAATTGTCTGAGTTTATCAATGATGAGTTGAAATGGGACGAAATTGATAAATGGGCAGAGATAAATAAAATACAAGTAAATACAACGTTGCAGGTCATGTTTGTAGTAGATAAAAATGGCTCCCTTTCTCGTATAGGTGTCCAATCCATTTCTGCGCCTTGTCCACCCTGTGAAGCTGCAGCACTAGATGTGGTCCGCCACATGCCTAATTGGGAGCCCGCACGCAAAAACGGCAAACCAGTAAGCTTTTGGGTACGTTTACCGTTTGTATTTAATACGGCGGCAGAAAACTAATTATCGAACAACAAATTTGTTACTTTGAAACTTATTTCCATCTTGATTTTATTACTTGTTGCAAGTACAGCTTTTGGGCAGGTGCCACAAAATATGGAGAAAGACAGCTTAAATACCGATACCATCAAAGTGGCACATCCAGATTCAATAGAGACCGATGCTGAATTCAAAGGTGGTTTTGATAAACTAGCGAAATTTATCGTTAAAAATTTGAGACAAGAAGAAGTTCAGCAATGGACAGATTATAGAAAGCAGCCATTAGATAACAGGGTAATGGTCAAATTTACCGTAGAAAAAGACGGCAGCCTTTCAAATATACATGTCGAATCCGCTACGCAATATTGTCCGCCTTGTAATAGGGAAGTCATTCGGTTGGTCAAAAGCATGCCCAAATGGAAGCCGGCAAAAAAAGGCAAAGAACGCGAGCGTGTTTGGGTTAGAATCCCTATTATTTTTCAGTTTGAATATCCGGCAAGCTATTAAATCTCTTCCTTGGAATCCATGATAATAGTGACCGGCCCATCGTTGACCAAACCTACTTGCATATCGGCCCCGAAACGGCCCGTTTGAATGGTGCTACTACTTGTTTTTTGGAGCTCCGCAATAAAGTACTCGTAAAGCGGAATGGCCTGTTCGGGGCGAGCGGCCCTGATATAACTTGGCCTATTGCCTTTGCGGGTTGCGGCGTGCAAAGTAAATTGACTCACGACCAAAAATTGGCCGCCGATATCTTGAATACTAAGGTTCATTTTGCCGTCTGCATCCGAGAAAATCCGCAGGTTGCTAACTTTTTGAACAAGATAAGCGGCATCTGTTGGGGTATCCTCTTGCTCGATGCCTAGCAAAATGAGCAGTCCTTGTTGGATTTCACCCACCACGACACCATCGATTTTTACCGCTGCTTCACTTACCCTTTGGATCACTATTCTCATTGCGTCAAATTTAAAATTCGCTTCTGCGGTAAGGGTCAGAAGCGTCCTCGTGCATGAGTTGCAAATAGGTCTGATAGCGGTGGGCCGCAATGCGTTCTTCTTCGACAGCAGTTTTAACAGCACAGTGCGGTTCATTGAGGTGCTTGCAGTTATTGAAGCGGCATTCGCCGAGCAGCGCGCGCATTTCAGGAAAATAATGGGCGTAATGTTCTTTTTCTAAGTCAACCAAACCAAAAGCGCGGATGCCGGGTGTGTCAATGATGTAACCGCCAGAACTAAGTGCATGCATTTCGGCAAAAGTGGTGGTGTGCTTGCCCTGTTCGTGGGCCTTTGAAATCTCGCCGGTACGCAAGTCTAGATTGGGGTCGAGGGCATTCACTAAAGTCGTTTTTCCGACGCCAGAATTACCAGAAATCATGACCTGTTGACCGGCTATTTCCGCGCGAAGAAAGCCAATGGAGCTTGGGTCTTCAGCAGAAATCCCATGACATGTGTAACCTATATTTTCATAAATATATTTCAATGCTTCGAAATAAGCTTGGTCATCAGGGTCATAGAGATCCACCTTATTGAAAAGCAGGGTAGTCGGGATCCGAAAAGATTCTGCGGCAACTAAAAATCGATCAATAAAAGCAATTTGAGTCACCGGAGATTTTAAAGTCACGACCAAATACGCACGGTCTACATTGGCAGCCAAAATTTGCATCTGCTTGCTGAGGTTGGTGGCCTTTCGAACAATGTAATTGTGACGCGGCAAAATGCTGGTTATAGCCCACCCCTCATCAGAACCGGGTTCCATTTGAACGCGGTCACCAGCGGCAATCGGGTTGGTGGTTTTAAGGCCTTCCAAGCGCAATTTACCCCGGATACTTGCCTGCACAATTTGCTGGTCTTCAAGTAAAACTTGGTACCATTTGCCAGTAGATTTCAAGATCAATCCTTGCATGTTGTAAAGGTAAACATTTGTATGTTTGTACAATGAAAACAACTTTTGCGCTCTTCTTTTTATTGACTTTTAGCTCCATTTCATGGGCGCAAGAGCCAATGACAACAACCGATACCAGTCAAATCTTCGAAATTGTAGAACAAGATGCCGAATTTCCTGGCGGATTCGAAGCACTCACAAGATATATTTCAGACCACTATAACTATAAGAATATTGGGCCTGAATACCAATTCAAGAAAAAGACGACGGACCGGTTGATCATACGCTTTGTGGTTGAAAAAGATGGCAGTTTAACGAATATCAAGATCGAAAAAGCAGGACTTTACTGTCCGCCATGTCATTCGGAAGCTATTCGCATGCTCGAAAGCATGCCCAAATGGCAACCAGCTAAAAATGCAGGGCAAACTGTCCGCTGTTATGTGCGTGTCTCTATTATTCTCAGCTTCTGATGACACAATTTTACGCCCTCATATTTCTGCTTGTTTTAGGAACATATGCACATGGCCAAGTGCCAACAATGACACCTGATTCTTTGCAAATTTTATCCGACGAGCCAGAAGCGTATTTTCCCGGAGACATCGATGCTTTAAGAATATTCTTAATTGAAAACGTTCAAATAACCGAAGAGATGTATGCGTATGCCAAAGACGGGATGCACAATAAAATTATTGTAAGGTTTGTTGTCAATGAAGAAGGTAACATTGAGGATGCTCAAATTGAAAAAGCAGGCGCTTACTGCCCACCATGCAACAAAGAAGCGCTTCGGGTGGTGAATAGCATGCCCAAATGGCATCCTGCCCTAAGAGATGGTAAGCCAACAGCAACCTTTGTTCGTTTACCGATAATTTTCTCGATTCAATAATGATACAGCACTACGGCCTCATCGGCAAAACACTGGGGCATTCGTTTTCAGCAGCTTTTTTCAAGGACTACTTTGAGAAAAATTATATCACTGCGACGTATTCCAATTTCGAATTGAATGATGTAGAAGAAATCTCTTCTATTTTCGAGCAAAACCTATCCGGCCTCAACGTCACCTTTCCTTACAAAGAAAGTGTTATTCCCTATTTAGACCGTTTGGATGAAAGCGCTGCGCAAATTGGAGCTGTCAATGTCATTTCCTTTGAAAATGGTGAGAAGGTGGGATACAATACAGATGCGTATGGTTTTGCCCAAAGCATCAAGCCCTTTTTGACTTTTGAGCACGAGCGCGCACTCATTTTCGGGACGGGCGGCGCTTCAAAGGCAGTCGCGCATGTTTTCAAACAAATTGGACTCGATGTATTTTATATTTCGAGAAATGGCCACGAAGCGACTGGGGTTTTTACATATGAGGATATCAATAGCCACATGCTTCAGGCGTGTAAAGTACTTGTCAATTGTACACCAATAGGCACTTTCCCAAATATATCGGACTGCATCGAGCTGCCATTCGAGCACCTCACGCCTGCCCATTTGGTGATTGATTTGGTGTATAATCCGTCAGAAACCGAACTGATGAAACGCGCTAAAAAACAAGGTGCTGCAGTCATGAACGGATTGTCCATGTTGCAGCACCAAGCTTTAAAGAGTTACGAGATCTGGACGCGTTAAGCCTCTGGGTTATTCTGATTGATGTTGTACCAGTCAATCTTTCTAGAGAAATACATCACGAGCCCTAGTATGATGAACACTCCAATACTACCAATCAAAAGCGCTAAATCTTCTAATTGAATGATCACAAAGATGAAAATGTAGAGCATTGATAAAAGCCCTGCAATGAATAAACTCATTTTTAAGGATCTTAAAATGGCACGAACATAAGTACTGATCAGTATGACCGTGGCTAGCGCAGAAAGCAAGAAAGCGTTGTTGAACTGAATATGTTCGGAAATAGAAAGCAAAAGCGTGTAGAAAACGACCAATGCAATGCCCACCAAGATATACTGAATAGGGTGAATGCCCGAGGACTGGAAAATCTCAATAAAGAAAAAGACCAAAAATGTGAGGCCGATAAATAAGAGCGCATAATGGATACTGCGGTGCGCTTTCTGGTAGTTGTCTACAGGTAATTTTAAATCGACACCAAATGAAGAGTCGCGCAATTTATAAGAAGAACCCGTCCAACTTTGCGGGTAATTGCGGTTGAGGTTCAAGACATTCCAGTGCGCTTTAAAGCCAGCTTTGTCTGTTTTATGTTGGTCAGGTAAGAAAGCACCATCAAATTTAGGTGTTTGCCAATCTGAATTGAGAACAACATCGGTTTCTTTGCCGACAGGCGTAAAGTACAATTGTTGGCTGCCTTTGAGTTCGACATCAAAACTAAAGCGATATAAGTGGTCGTCTGTTGGTGAAATCGTTACTTTGGAGTTGATACCTGAGTAAAAAATATCTTGGTTGCTCACTCCTGGGTTGAACGGTAGTTTTTTCCCTTCCCAATTGAGGTCAATTTGTTTTTCGATGCCGCGTAAGTCGTCAATACCTGCGTTGAGCGTAGCTTCGTTGAATTTAAACGAATGCCCTTTGGCTTCTAGCTCCTTGAAATCCAATTTGGTGAATTCACCACTCACATGCAACGAGGAATTATATACCACTATTTCATACACCCCACGGTGACGACGATCGGGCTTCACACTTGCTTGGATGTCGAGTTTACTGGGCAAAACATGCAGTCTTTCTGTAATTTGCACAAGTGTTTCTTTACCTGTTGCTTTGTCAATTTCCTTGACATAACGGGTGTAAGGAATGGTCAATACAGGCCCTTGAAGGGTTTGTTCTCCGCCCCATTTTTCGCTGACTTCGTCAATGGCTTCTCTTTGGGTTTGTTCGCGTTCGTAAATGATACTTTTAATCATGCCTGTTGGGATCAGTAAAAGCAAGGCGATCAAGACAATACCGCCAATTTTGAAATAAAGATTGTTTTTGATTTTAGACATGGTCGTGTTTTTTTGCTACAAACGTAAAGGACGACATTTTATTGGATTGGGTTGCAAATCCTTTTGTAAATCAGCTCCAAAGCGAACTTTTCCTTCTGTAATACAATTAATCCGACATTAAGTACTTAGCTACCGACTGTGTGCCTTCGCCCATCAGAACTTTGGAGCTCACCAATTAAATTTTTAGTTATGAATGCATTTAAAAACAAAGTGAGCCTCATGGGCCGTTTGGGTGGCCAACCAGAGTTGGTCAAATTTGATTCAGGGCGTTTACTTGCCCGCTTTTCTTTGGCTACCCATGAAAACTTCAAAGACAAAAACGGCGAGTGGCATGATTTTACACAGTGGCACACCATTAATGCTTGGGGTAAAATTGCCGAAAAAGTGGGCGAGAAACTCGAGAAAGGCATGGAGGTAGTTGTCGAAGGGAAGCTCGTCAATCAGCAATATGAAAATAAAGCCGGCGAGAAGCGTTTTGCGACAATTATTGAGCTCTATGATTTCATTATGGTTCAGCCCAAAAAAACAAATCATGAAGCAGCCAGCACCGAAAACGCAGCCTAAGCTACCGCGTATGTCGGCTAACCCGAACCTGCACATGAACCACGTCAACCTCATCGGCTACATGACCGCCGAGGCGCGCCATGTTCAGCTCGAAGATGGCAAACAGCTCATGCGCTTTACGCTTGCCACCAAAGAACAATTCCTGGACGCCGACGGCATCATGCGTCAACGCAGCCAATGGCACCTGCTGACTGCCTGGGGCCGCTGGGCCAAGGTAGTCGAAGAATTCGGCGCCAAAGGTGTGCACCTCGCCATCGAAGGCAAACTCGTTGGGCGCTTCTATCGCTTCGGTGGCCAGCGCCGTTTCGTCACGGAAGTCGAAATCAATGACCTCGTTGTTTTGCCCTAAATAGCACCCACCAACCAAACGATCCAAAAGGCGGCCGCAGGCCGCCTTTTGTGTTGGGGTAAGGATTTTTAATTCATCAAAAAAGTAAATTATGGAACTCGAACTTATCAAAAACAGCATACTCGAAATTAGAGGCAAGAAAGTCATTCTCGATTTTGAATTAGCAAAGTTGTATCAAATTGAGACAAAATATCTAAAAAGAGCTGTAAGAAAGAACCTCAAAAGATTTCCAACGGATTTTATGTTAGAATTAAGTCCTGAAGAGTGGGAAATCTTGAGGTGCAATTTTAGCACCTCAAGTTGGGGTGGTTCTCGTTATCCACCTTTTGCATTTACCGAACAAGGCGTCGCCATGTTAAGCGGCTTGCTCAATTCCGATTTAGCCATTCAAATGAATATTGCAATCATGCGTGCATTTGTCATGATTCGTCAATGGGCCTTGACTTATCAGGAACTTTCGGATAAACTATCAGATCTTGAAAAACTGCACAACCAAAAGTTTAACGACATCGACCAAGTGCTCAAGTATTTATTGCAAAAGGAACAAACCAAAACCCAGCAAGAAACCCGGGAGCAGGTTGGGTATAAAAAATAAATTATGGAACTCGAACTCATCAAAAACAGCATCCTCGAAATAAGAGGCAAGAAAGTCATGCTAGACATGGATTTAGCAAAGATTTATGAAGTTGAAACCAAAAGACTAAAAGAAGCCGTTAGGAGAAACATTCATCGTTTTCCTGAAGATTTCATGTTTGAACTTACGCAAGAAGAGTGGTCAAACTTGAGGTCGCAAATTTCGTCCTCAAGTTGGGGCGGTTCACGTTATCTGCCTTTTGTATTTACAGAACAAGGGGTGGCTATGCTATCAAGTGTATTAAATTCTGAAAAAGCAATTTCAATGAACATTTCCATTATCCGCGCCTTTGTCATGCTCCGTCAATGGGCCTTGACGTATCAAGAACTATCAGATAAACTAACCGATCTTGAACAGCAACACAACCAAAAGTTTAACGACATCGACCAAGTACTCAAGTATTTATTGCAAAAGGATTATTCGAGTAAGCAGCAAGCGAACCGTGAGAATTTGGGGTATAAAAAGTAGTGCCAAAATAGGAGCTTAACCTCAAATGTTGGCATCACAATTTGTGAGCTTAGATATTAAATACGCCAAAAAAATTGAGTTATAGAAATTAAAAAAGTTAAAAATAATTTACCTTTGTCTTGAAATCATCGGAAGCTTTAAGAATATTAATGAAAGATGGATGGTATGTCATCTCTCAAAAGGGATCTCATATGAAATTAATACACAATGTCAAAAATGGGACTATTATTTTTCCAAACCATGGAAGTCAAGAGTTAGGGAAAGGATTGGCGAAGAAATTATTTAAACAAGCCGGAATTAAATAAATCTACAATGAAAAAGATCGAAATTACTGTTGAGAAAACTGCCACAGGTTATTCGGCTTTTGCTGATGAAATGAATGTATATACCACTGCAAGTGATATCAGTAAACTCTATTCAAGTTTAATTGAGGCACTGAATTTTTCACTTGAAGAAAAAGGGCTACAAGTGACCACTCAGGATATCAAACTCAAATTTGACCTGCCTCAATTCTTTAAATATTATAAAGTTTTAAATGCTAATTTCTTAGCCAAAAGAATAGGCATGAATCCAGCTCTATTATCACAATATGTTCGCGGAAAAAAGAAACCATCAATCAAACAAACGGAAAAGATAATCGATGGAATTCAAAGAATTGGACAAGAATTAGCAGACATTAGGTTGGTATAACGAAGCCTGCCGTTCGCAGAAATCTGGACCGATTTCCAGCGGATTTTTTGTTTCAATTGACAAAAGAAGAATGGTCAATTCTAAGATCACCAACTAACCTTAAACACCGTGCCATGCTCAGCTTAATTTATGCCTGTGGTTTGAGAAGAAGTGAATTATTAAATCTGACCCTAAAAGACGTTTTGTAGAGAATATTTCTATCTTAGAATACCCTATTTATGAGACAAAGCGAACATATACATGCTGGCTTGAAGCGAAATTATCAGGGTTATAAGTAAGTTACCGCCAATGCTAAAAGACAGACAACGTATGACAAAAACAAAACAAATCGTATTGACAATCTTGATAGTTTTTTTGCTGACAGGTTGCGACTTCATTAAAAACACCTTTACCTATTAAGGACAAAACAAAGGAGTTTGTTGAGTATTTATTGAAGGAAGACTACAATAAATGTGTTGACCTTTTCGCAATGGAACACGAAATGGCAAAAAACACCAACATTGACACAATGAAAATGGGATTAGCCAACTTCAGACAACCAATAGTGAATAATTGGGGGACAGAGTTGGAATATTCATTTATGAAGTCCGAAAAAAAATTTTCAACTGTTGAAGCCGACAATACACCGCCAAACACGACACTTGTTTTAGTTGAGTTTAACAACCAAAAAGAGTTTGGTGTTCTTCAAGTTCTCTTTGACGACAACTCAGGAAAGATTCTTAACATAAAAACACTTGACGTTAAAGCACCAATTCCGTCAATGACACTTTTTTGGTTGTTCGGACTTCTTGCTATTTGCATTCCTGTCTTTAACATTTATGTAATCAGACAAATTAAACGCAGCAACTTAAAAAAGAAATGGCTAAAATATATTGCCGTTATTTTCTTGAACACACCTGCAATAACATATGCCGCAGTAAATGGACTTTCATTTAAATTAATAAACTTTCAAATTCTATTAGGTGTAAGTTTTGGTTATATGGGTTACCTAAATTCCTATTGGACATTTGGTATTCCACTTGGCGGACTGTATTGGTTTTGGAAACTTAGACAACAAAAAAATGAAGTAACAGAACCTGAAATTGCGACTGAACAAAGTATAGAAACAGAACCAACGACTGACAATGAAAAACCAACGACCAAAAAAAAGCACTGGTGGTAACAGCCGTTTTTCAAAAACGGGGGTTTTGTGCTTCAATGACAGTGAAGTGCTAAATTCAAGTTTTGTGCTCCGAAACCCGCCCGAACGCAAAGCCCGAAAACGTTATAGCCTATGCTAAAAAGACGATACTACATATTGACTCTAATGACGATTATTTTGACTTCTTTCACGGTTGACAAACAAACCGTTAAGACAGATTTTGAAATAAAAGTAGAAAAGTTTATAAATGGACTCAATACTGACTTTGAAGAAAGTCCTGAAAGATTTTTAAACTCAAAACACAATGATTTCACATTGGAGACAAAGACCTATTCAACTTGGAACAAAACATTGACTTTAAAGGACAAGAAGACTTTTAAAAACCATTATGGCCAGACAGTAAAACAAAGACTTTATATGGGCTTTCACGACTATGAGACAGAGGAAAACTGTAATCAAGTATTTGACACTTTAATGAAATGTTTAGGAACAGACTGCCAAACTGTAAATTGGGGAGACGAAAAGACAGGACTAAAGTCAACTCCATTTATTTACTTAAAGACTGAGAAACAAATTGTTTTTTGTAAAATAAGTTGTGAGCATAAAAACGATTTTTGGGAAGACAATAAACGACTTTTAGAAGAAGATTTTAAAACAGGAAAATATAAAATAATAACAACAGACTGCGGTGGACCATTGATTTTTAAGACAAATGAAAACTAAAAATCAAACAGACAAGAAAAGAAGCACAGGCTATAACAGCACCTACCCAAAAGTGGCGATGCAGTGGTTTAATCAAGCTTTGTGCATCTATCAAAGTTTGTGCTTGGTTGACAGTGAAGTGCTTCGAAATCGCCACCTTCGGGTAGCCGCAAACCGTTATACGTAATTGCATACCCAAGAAATAGTCAAACAAATTAATAATTCATATGAAAATAGAGGCCAATAAAAATTTAAAATTCACTTTTAAATCAATTTCAATTAGCATATTATTATTCACTACTTCTTGTTATGTACATCGCGAACTAAGAGGAAAAGTTCAACAATCAAAGGATCATAAAACTTATCTCATTATTCAAGAAAAAGACAGCGAAAATTGTGAAATTTATGTTGATGGGAAAATTTGGCCTTATGAAGTTGGAGTTAAAGGTGAAATAAAGTCTGGGATACACGAAATAACGTGTGGTGGAAAACTTACAATTGAAATTAAAGAAGGTACAACTTTTATTTTTGATTATTGGGGACCTTAATAAATACGCATAACAGCTGTCTGGCGCCAACCCTCAAATCTTGCCTCGAAACAAGGAATAATTTGAAAGAAAATAACTTGAACTTCGGAACAACGATTTCTTTAAAGAGACGGGCCGTGCGCCAGGCAGCGAACCGTTATGGCTCATAGACAAACTAGACCTAAAAAGATGAATAAGACACTGCAAATATTAATTTTACCTTTTCTATTAATTGTTGGTTGCAATCAATCAAATTCAGAAATTAATCCCAATTCTAAAAAAACAGAAAGCAAGATTGATTCAAATAAAACTGATAGCTCTAACATTGCAATTCTAAACAATGATTCAATTAGTTATAAAATCTTTAAGGAAGGTTCAACCACTGAATTAAGTCAAAAGAATTTGATTGAAATTGATAGCATTTTGAGCGAATGTATTAATGAGCATAATAAAAAACAAGAAATCATCTTTAATGAGAAGAAATCTAAAAATCCCGATTTCCCAATTAAAAAGAAAAACTTCATTATTGAATTAAAGAATTACCAAAGACAATATGTTGCAGTTAAAAATGTACGTGGTGAAAAAGAAGTTTGGGTAAATTGTTTTTGCGCTACCTTCGATGATGGCTGGAAATCTGATATTTACATGGTTAGTGATGGAGGTAATTGTTTCTTCGAATTAAAAATTAATATCGACACAAAGAAATATTATGATTTTATGGTAAATGGAGATGCTTAATTGATAAAATGAACGCACCATAACAGCGCCTCATGCGCCAGCCCAAGATCTTTCTTCGAAACAACAATAAATTATAAACAAAAAACTTTAACTTCGGATCAACGATTTATTTTAAAAGTTGGGCCGAGCGCATAGCCGCAAACCGTTAGCGGTCAGGCTATGACGACAGCACAAACAAAAGACAGAAAACAAAATGACTAGAATTTTAATCATACTTATTTCGACATTCGGACTTTTTAGTTCAGCAAAGGCTGACACAATTGATTATTGGCACGTTTACTATAACAATATTCAAATCCAAGAATTTAATCAATACACAAAAGGAGCAATTGTTCTCAAAATTAAAGACATTAAAAAGACAGACTCATTGACTGTTAAATATTTTCGTGACACACCTTGTTCCGACTGCGAAACTCAAGTTGCTATTGAAAATGGACGACATTTTGTGATTACAAAAGGACAAGGTTTAGGGACATTTAATCCGATTAAAATTTCAATTTATGACCTTTTGCAGTATCATCAAAAGGCAGACAAAGAAGTTTATGAAGTGTTTTATCACGAAGGACAAATAACAAGTCGGACACAAAGAATATTAATCTTTAGAATTAAACTTGAATAGTAGAATTCGAGCGTTTAGAAAACTCGGCAAGCTCTCCGATTTTCTAAGTTGTCAGGTTGGAGAAAACCTCAAAATTATTTTGGAACTTTGGTGAGTATGGAAATAACAATTAATGAAGCTTTCGACATTGAAAAACAAAGTTCAAAAAATTGGAATTTATTTCTTTACGACCTTCAATTCAAATTTTGTCAGACTAATAAATCGGCTGAAAGAAATCTAAGCATGATAAATGAAGTGGACAGATCAATATAAAAATAATAGACCGCTTTTAAACTCAGCTTTAACTGGGGTATTCTATTTTCTGTTTTGTTGGTCTCTTGACTTTGGAGATGCCACAAAAGGATTATTTATAACATTCATGTTATTTCTTCCAGGTCTGACATTTCCTTTGACAACGTGTTACTATAAGACAAAGAACATTACCAACTCAGACATTCGAAGCATAGGTCATTTAGTTCTTTCAGTTGCTATTTATCACGGTAGTGTATGGCTATTTTCAGGCGCAGGTCGAATAGCGTATATAACAGTATTGGCAGGACTTTTAGGCTCTTTGTTTTTTTTACTATCCACTAAAATTTTGTTGAAAAAGAATATTACACTAATTCAAATCTTGCTAACTCCCATCGGAAGTGGATTGGCGTTCTTACAATATGAAATAAATGGACGACAAGCACTCTTTATGGGAATTGCAGTTTTCTTATGGACGTTAGTAAACGGATTAACTTTAAATATTGAATATAGAAAATCAACATACCGCTAACCAAATCAATCTTGAATCGCAAATAAAAAAACGTTAAAATCGGCTCCTTCGCCAAGCCCAAAACCGATAGTGGAATTTTAGACTGACCATATGAAACTGCACATTCTAATTATTTTAATCTTCATTTTATCTTGTACAGCAAGTCCGACTGACAACGAAATCAAAGATGTTTCTATTGCTGACACAACAAATACCAATACAGAAATTATAGAAACATTTGTGGACAGCTTAAATATCGGGGAAAAGGGAAAAAACAAAGTTGAACTTATAAAACACAGGGTTTTTGACGACACTTATGTAATCGTGAAATTTTATAGAAAAGCAACTGTACCAAATCGTTGGTTTAATGCAAACACATACATAGTACAGTGTAATGCAATGCAGGGCTTATTACCAAACATTACAGACTTCAATAATGACAACTTTAATGACATTACTTTTATTTCAGCACAAGCGGCAAGAGGTGCAAATGAAGTTAGACGACTTTTTGTCTATGACGACTACGAAAGAGCATTGACTTCAATCGTAAACTCAGAAGACTATCCGAATATGCTCTATAATAAAGAACTAAACTGCATTGACGCATTTTTATTTCACGGAGGGACTTCAACTGTTTTTGCAAGACTAAAAGGTGACAGTTTAAAAGAGTTTGCCAGCGTTCATAATGACAGTCATCGGACAGTTTATGAAGTTGACAAGTTTGGAAAAGATAAACTTCTTAGAAGGGACAAGATAAATCCAGAAGACGTTTACATTCGTTATATTAATTACAAACCGTTGAAAGCGTATAAAAATTAAAAATTGCCGTAACCAAATCCGCTAGAACGCCAAGCGCCAAACCGCTTTGCCAAATGCGAAAGACAGACAATATGACATTTAAAACGCCATATACTTTATTGACTATTTTATGCTTGTTCAGTATGACGAGTTACGGACAGACATCTGTAATTATTCCAAAGGAATTTGTCGAGACAGTTCCACCGGAATCAGGAAGTGACGAATGGTATTCATTATTCTATTTACAAAATGATTTTAGGGTAAATATTACAGATGGAAAACTTGAAATTACTAAAGTAGATGAAGTCGATAAATGTGAATTAAATATTTCAAACGGAAAACTCATTGGAGTTAACAGAGGTGAATGGGGCGGAACATTAAGCTTTGTTCCAACAGACACGACAAAAAGTAAAGTCGAAATTAAACGGGGTAATATAAAATTCATTTTCACCTTTAAAGACAAACTTTACTTTATCGAAGGACTTGCACATTTATCATTGAGTAGTGGGGCTTTATACGAGTTGGACAATACGGATGGCAGTTTCACCTATAAAAAACTCATTGACTTTGATGACGCACCTGTAGCTTTTTCAATTTACCAGGACAAATTCTTAATTGCTTCCTACGAAAGGTTTTATGTTGTTCAGGACTTTAAGAAAGAACTTATTTTCCAAGACACTTATTGGAGTGATTTATACCCAAATTCAATTGCTGTATTTGACGACAAAAACGTGTTTATAGGAATGAGAGGTGGTATAGTTAAACTTGACCTAACTACCAAGACATTCAAATTCTATAAGAATGACAAATAAAAGCAATGGGCATAATAGCGCTTACCCAAAAGTGGCTTTACTGTGCTTCGAAATAGCTACTTTCAGGTAGCCTCCAAACGTTATGTGCGATTAACCACACCTGAAAACTCCCCAAAGATTTTTGAAATAATACCAATATTTGGTATGTTTACAAAAAATCAAAAATCATGAGTAAGAACACATCAATTACTTTGGGTAATTATTTTGATCAATTTATTCAAAGTATTTTAACGGAAGGGCGATATAAAAACGCTAGTGAAGTTGTCCGTGCAGGATTAAGATTACTTGAAGAAGAAGAACAGAAAATAATTGCTTTGCGTCAAGCGATTGACGAAGGTATCAACAGCGGTTTAGCTGAGGATTTTGATCCAGAAGAGCATTTGAAATCATTAAAAGCGAAAAGAAAATAAATGGCAAAGTTTAAGCTAACTAACAATGCCGTTAATGATCTATCTGACATCTGGAATTACACCTGCGATGCCTGGTCTGAAAGTCAAGCAGACAAATATTACAAGTTAATTATCAATGCATGCGCATCAATCGCCAAGAAGCCACAGCAAGGAAAGGTGTATGAAGAAATTTACCCAGACTTGCAGGGTAAAAAAGCCTCAAAGCATATCATTTTCTATCGGATAATGGAAGATAAATCAATTGAGATTACGAGAATCCTACACGAACGAATGGATCTTAAGAATAAATTAAAATAATGACCACGCACAACACAGAGTAGGCAATATCAACAGAAGTTAAATTTGAATCAAAAGACATGAAAATCGGATCTTCCTTGAGAGCTGTCTTTGTTATTCTTTGCGAAAGATTGAGTGGTGATTATGGAGGGACAATCGAACATTTATGGATCCACATATTGCTTAAATTTAATTTACAAAGAGCTCGAAGTTTTAAAAACCAAGGAGAAAAAATTGGGTGGATTTAATTCGGAATTATTCAGGAAAAAATATGTGGACGATTGCACACGACTTGGTTATACAATTAATCCGAATTGAAATGAATACTGAAGCTAAAAGCACCCAACCAATTGGCGACTATTACTTACGTGTTGCTTCGCGGTCGTGTTCAAAAGACAGTTTTGTGAAAACGTTAAATCGCATTATAAAATGAAGAAAGTTATAACGATTATAGCAATAATGACCTTTACGTTAGCCCTTGGACAGGTTCATCAAGAGAGTACTGTATTTATCGAAACAATAAATGACTTAAAAGAAAAGGACGTAACCAAACTATGGGTGAATGAAATCAAAAGCCAAACATATTTTAAGAAACATGATGTTAATTCAGTGGAGCTGAGAAATTTGGACATCAGTAACATTTTAGCATATAACGACACTGCAGAAAATGAAGTCCCAGGATATTTTACAACATACACAGGAGCATTAGGACAAAACTTTGAAAGAATTGACTTTCACTTTTATTCAGCAAGAAAAGTAAAAAATCAAGACTATGAATTGGAAATATTAATGAGAAAAGGAACAGTCCTTGACACGCTTGTTGGTTACTTAAGGCTTTTAGATGCTTATGAATTTTCTGGACTATTCGGTGACGAAAATATGAAGTCAATGACTTTTCTCTATGATTTTAATTTTGCATCAAAAAATCCTGACCGTGGACTAGCGATAAATGGAACAAGTTCAGTATCATTTTGTGTAAATAATGGAGTTGCGAGTAATTTTTGGATGGAGGACGGTTCTTTAAGAGAATACATTCGAACATTTGTAGGCCATTATGCTGACTATAAAACTGCCGATAAACAAAATTGTGTATTCGCTCTAGATGTCGCAGGACTTCATTCTTACCTGCCATTTTGTGACGACTTTTACTATATTGACGAAGAAAATTACTCGCCTGACTATTTTTTAATTAAGGAAAAATATAGACAATTTGGATGGCAAGATTATGACTATAAAAACCCGAATAAAGTCAAATGGTGGAGGCAATAACGCGGTCTAGCGCACCTACAAATGCGTCTCATTTTTGTGGTTCAAAAAAAAACAGTTGCTAACAGCTGTCTTGCTCTGATCCTCCAATATTACTTCGGAACAATTAAACCGGAAACCTTCTCTAAACTACCAATGAAAATACTTTTAACATTATTGATTTTAAGCGGTCTTTTATCAGTTTGGTACTGGGCAGATAACCAAGATTATTTTCATGGTGATTATCTCGAATTAACAAAGAAGCAAAATAGGATTTTCAATTGGCAAGAAGAGGATAATGCAGCTAAATTGATGACTCGTTATAGACATCATTTCGCTGACCCCGAATTCGTCTTTCCCAGACAAAAGGTAACCAAAATAAAGCTCTTTAAGAACATACCAATTCTTGGTGTTTTTACCGGTAAGACTTTAAAACAAAATCATATTGAAACCTTTCTCAAATTTTTTAACGACACCACAAATTTCGATTGGAGAGAAACAACATGGGGAATTTCAGAAAGCGATTACTATGTAAGATTTTACAATTCAGACAATAAAGTTGTTGGTAAAGTTTATTTTTGCCTTGATTGCAGCATGACAAGTGCAAAACCATTTTGCCCAGCAATGAAATTTGGAGGCCTATCCGCTGTTGGAATAGACCGTATAAATTATTGGATTAACAGCAAAGACCATTGGGAATAATATCGATGTAAAAAATTCATACACAACGTACTTTATTACGAGCGCAACTAAATATCCATTAACACAACAATAATATGACGGTAGTAGTACAATTTCATTTGGACCGAAAAATTCGATGATGATTTTGGGAAGCGGATTGAGTTGGTGGCCAGGAATGAAATTTAATCCACAATTGGAATACATTCAAGACGTAAGAAAAGTGTTTAATCAAATAGTAGAATTACAAAAAAATAGAAAAACTGAGGTCTAATGCTTCCTATTAACAGATGTAATCAAGAAATGCTGCGTTCTTAAAATAAAATCGAGGAATCGAGAATAAAAATGTTATGATCAGAATTACAAAGAACCAATTTACTTTTTGGACTCGCGTCGCATTTACGGTGTCTTTGATTTGGTTATTTGTGAAATTCTTTGAAATTCTTTTCGGTGGAGGCTTGGAGAATTTTCATTTGCTCTCATTATTTGCCGTTATGACTTTTTATATCATTCTGCTAAGCTTTGTCGTTGTAGGGTTACTAATGAAACCTATTTCACTAAAAGTGAACCAAAACGAACGACAATTTTATACTTATTCAATATTATCCGGAAATAGTAAATATTCAATTTACGACATTAAGGGCTATAGTCAGACGAGACGTAGGACACAAGCAAAAGTAAAAGTATATTCGGGAATAATTTTATACCTAAAAGACAATTCGAAAGTTGAATTAACGGAATTCAATTTGCAATCATTAACACCATTTATGAAATTTCTACAGGACGAGAATGTCAATTGCTTTGGAGAGGAAACATCTTGGTTTCCATTCAGACCAATACGTTTTCGCTATGATAAATAACTTGAGCAATAATAGAATTTTCTATTATTACTAAATTCACTTTTATCAAAACAAAAAAATGGATACCCTCGCTGAAATTTTATGGTATTTGGTGTTTTTGACGCCGCTCTTCACCATTCCTTGGGCTCTACGCATTCCTGATACAAAATTGATTTTTAGAGTTGTAATTGGTTTAGGCTTTGCACTCAGTTTATCTTTTGTTTTTCTATACTGCAGCTTAGCTATTTTAGACGTTTCGTTAATGAACTAATTTAAATCAGCTAAAATTAAATTAGTTTACCTTGTTTAATGTACATATATTTGTACATAATTGTGTACAATAATTTTTTTAATTATGCTAACAACATCCATCTCAGATTTTAGAAAAGACATTAAGCGCTATTTTGATACTGTTACTCAAAACTTTGAAACCTTGATTATAAATCGTGGTAAAGACAATGGTGTTGTTATCATGTCTTTAGCAGAGTATAATTCGTTGTGTTCAACTCAACATGAACTTTCGTCAAAAGAAAATGAAAAAAGACTAGACTCGGCAATAGAGAAATTAAAGTCCGGAAATTCCAGTAGTAAAAATCTTCTTGAAGAATGAAATTCATTTTTGTAGATGAATCTTGGGAGGATTATTTATATTGGCAAAAAACCGATCAAAAGAAGTTAAAGCGCATCAACGAATTGCTAAAAGATATTTCCCGGACACCTTTTCAAGGCATTGGAAAACCAGAACCACTTAAATATAAATATTCAGGATTCTGGTCACGAAGAATCGATGAAGAACATCGATTAATTTATCAAGTTAGAGACGATGAAATTTTAATTGCTAAATGCAGATTCCATTATAGCTAAATTCACTTTCAAAGGGATATTGAAAAACGTTATGAACAATAGATGAAACACACGATTATTTTTTTATCCCTATTATCGTTCAGCACGTCTTTTGCACAAGATGTGTTAGGCATTTCTTTAAGTGCTTGCGATGCCAAAACTGATCCCTTTTTCGTTTATAGTAATCGATTGATTTCAAAGAAAATTGACAATGACACGCTTATTTTGCAAATTGGCGTCTTAAGAAATTGTTCGTTTGAACCAAAAATTGCGTTAAACCAAAAAGGAGATTCGTTAATCATCGAAATTGATAATATTTCTGAATTTCGCATGGGTTGTGAATGCTGTTATGAAATGAACATCAAAGCAATTGGAATTAAGGATACAAGTTTTACACTCTTCCATAAATTCACGGTTTCTGATTTCACAAACGAAGGCGTTAAAAAAAGGGATTTTTATTCAAAAATGACAAGTAGTCAAAACAAATACATTTTTCCGACCATTTCAGAAATCGAGCTAACGCCGCCGAACAATCATTACACGTCAGATAGTTTGAAAATTGGCCCCTGGCATATTTATGATGAGCAAACAAAAAAGCTCAAAGCAAAAGCTTATTATGTCATTGATGAAAAAGGTGAATCAATAACACTATGGTCTGCAAGCTTTAATGAAAAAGGAAAGTTGGTCCAAATCTGTGCAAATGCGGGTGTCAATTCTCAAGGAAAAGCAATATTGTCCTGTGCAAGTAAAGAGGAATACCTAGATTTATATTTGAACAAACCATAGAATTCCCTACGATGCCCTTTATTACATATATCAAAGAACAGCAGATGAAATTTAATTTCGAAATGTGGTGCTCCATCTTCAAATTTAGGGGAAGAATTCAGCTGTCTATTATTCTATTTGGACTTTACACAAGCAATGTAAAAGGACAGGTTACATTTTCTTCGGTGGAAAGCAAGCTTGAAAAAAGCGACAGTGCATTAATTTTCACAAGCCCCTCAACCTGTAAATCGTCAGCATAAAGTGGACCGATTGAATGTATATTGCTAGAAGGAGTTT
>VFQT010000989.1_pt1 | contig 37304 bp, 54 predicted proteins | sample 3512381 | NCBI WGS metagenome assembly VFQT01 (sample SAMN10412376, study PRJNA504923) | tailings metagenome | isolation source: Relicate 2 Philex TSF3 active mining site | place: Philippines: Tuba, Benguet | collected 2017-08-29 | reverse complement strand
GTACGCAGGCATAGGTGATACCTATGATGCGGTGAACGATGTATTCGTATCACCTGTAAGCGGTGAACCAGCGTAAGTATCGCTGGCTCATCTTTACGCCAGTAGCACTAATCGCACTGGCGTCAACCGCCAAAGCAGACGTCACCAACGGGTTGAACTACGCCGTCTTCGACAACTGGACGGGGCAATACAACCGATACAACGCCGCCCCACCCTTACCCCCGACCACACCGATAGTCGCCGAAGGCATCTCACCAAACATCCAATACCAGTGGGTCAACGGTCCGATACTCGGCACCAACCTCAGCGAAGACCTTGTAATCCGTTGGACAGGTTGGCTACTGCCCCCAGAAAACGAAACGTATTACCTTTGTGCAGCGTCAGACGACGGGTTCCGTTTGGTGTTGGATTCGGTGACGGTAATCAACGACTGGTACGACCGTGGTGGCGGATGCGGACAAACCGCCGATGTGGATTTCTCCGACGGCGAACCCAAACAGTTACTTGCCTGGTACTACGAAAACGGTGGCTGGGCAAACGCAAACCTGTTGTACTACACGGGCAACGGTTGGGCTGCGGTACCGACCGAATGGCTGTGGACCGACGAACCAACTTCACCCACCACAACAACGACCTTGCCGCCAACAACCACGACGACACTCCCCCCAACCACGACAACGACTGAACCGCCAACCACGACAACTGAACCGCCGACGACCACAACGACCGAACCCCCAACAACGACGACAACCGAACCCCCAACAACTACGACGACAACTGTTTATGTGCCACCTTTGACCACGACCACAACAACCGTCTACATCCCACCAACCACGACGACCACAGAGCCGCCAACAACAACTACATCTACAACGACCGTTCCTGAGACGACGACAACGCTTCCCCCGACAACCCTGCCTCCTCCGCCAACAACCGTCGCGCCCTCAACGACTCAGCCGAACAACACGACGACGATTCGCACAACGGTTCCTCCGACAACAACCGCCCCAGAAACGACAACCACACAACAGTCAACAACGACACAAGCCCCACCGCCACCCACACAGCCAGAAACATCGCCACCATCACAGAATACCTTGCCCCCAGACCCGACCCCGCAACAGATAGTTGCGGTCGTCGCAGAAGTCGGCGTTGAACAAGCAACCGAAGTGTTCGCCGCCCTTGACGTGGACGAACTAGACGAGGAACAGGTAGCCGCCCTCGTCGTCGCAGTCCAAAACGCACCCACCGAAATACGTGAAGCATTCGAGGAGCAAGTTGACATCTACAAATCTGGGCTAGACACCTATGTGCCAGTTGACTCCAAGATTCCTGTGTCCCAACGCCGCACCCTGATAGCCGTTACTGCTGGCACGGCAATCACGGCAGCCGCAGGAACTAGGATGCGGAAACAATGAAAAAGTTCCTGTCTTACGTCACTGAAAACTCTTGGACCCTTGCGGGCACAGGACTTGTGTTGATAACCCTGAGCGGTCCCACCCTGCGTCAAGCCCTGTGGATTACTGGTGTCGCCCTGGTGCTACACTCGCTGCTAACTTTCACACAAGGGGAAGACAATGAGTAGAGCCATGGAAATCGCCAACAAGACCGTCGCCAAGTTCCTCGACCTGGGGCAACGCCTGTTCTCCCTGTTCCTCGCCAACGCCCTGCCCGCCGTCACGGGTGGCGCACTCATCGGTGTCGACGTCGCCAAGTCCGCCATGCTCGCAGGGTTCATGGCTGTCGTCCAAGTCGTCCAGCGGCTCGCAGCCGCGTCGACGGACGGAGAGTTGACGAGCGAGGAAATCGCTGAGGCATTCGGCAAGAAAGCCTGACCCGTGGCTGACAAGTATCCAGTAGTCAAAGTCCAACTCTGCTCACACCTGAAAGGGGTAAAGCCAGGTGAACTCGCTCCAGAACTTCTTCGCGGGATTGAAGGCAAAGGCAAACTTCATCATTGTGCGGCTGACGCATACGAAGCGATGGACGCAGCCGCCAACGCCGAAGGTATCGACCTCTCCCCAACCTCGCAGGCGGACACCTACCGCAGCCTCGAAACCCAAGAGTACGGCTTCTACCAGAGGTACACGGACAAGCCAGGTCCGAAACTCCGCAAGCAAACCCCGCGCATCTACAAAGGGAAAGCGTGGTACCTCAAAAAAGGGTTAGCACCGATGGCGGTCCCAGGGACCTCCAACCATAACCTCGGTATCGCAGTCGACATCGCCAACGCATCGGGGGCACGACTGAAGTGGATGCTTGCCAACGCCCACAAGTTCGGATTCTCATGGGAAGTCCAATCGGAACCGTGGCACCTACGCTACGTCGCTGGTGACGCCACCCCCGAAGCAGTCAAAGAATGGCTCGCTACACGCCCAGCACCAGAGGCGTGACATGGACGCGAACTGGGCGCTGATTCTTGCTGCCGTCGTCACGGCAGTCGGAGGAATCATCGTCGCGGTTCTCCAGAAGTTCAAGACCGACAACCACACCGACCATCAGGTCGTGCTCGGCATGTTGAAGATTCTGCACAAGGGGCAGCAGCGGGTGGAAGACAAAGTCGAACGCCTTGACGAACGGCTCGACGACCACATAGAGTTCCACGCGACGGAGGGGATGCTTGACAATGCCCGAACAGTTCACCAAAATGGAGTTACGAAGAATCGCAACGTATCTGCGTAAGGTCTACCCAGGGATGGCTGAACAAGATGAGTTGTGGAATCTGATAGCCAAAGTGGAACAACTCTCAAAGGGGAACAATGCACGACCCAACCGCAGGCGCGGAGATACTCCTCCGAGCACACGAACTGATTACCAGAGATAGGCAGAACTCCTACTCGCATCCCCTCGACGACTATTCGAGGACAGTCTCCATCTACAACGCGTTGAAAGGCGACGACGTGATGACCGCTGAGGACGGCGTGCTGTTCATGGTGTGCGTCAAACTGTCGCGGTTGATGCACGAGTTGGACAACGACCTCGACATCCCCGACAACACCATCGACGCCATCGGCTACATGGGTTGCTTGCAGATGATTCGCAAAGCATCCAAGAATCAGACCTTGGAGTTGGCTAAGTATTTCAAGACTGGCGAGCCGAGGGTCTGAGTTGAAGAACTCGAAATGGGACATCGAGCAGAACACGTTCAACTTCGCCGCCGACCTCAAGTACGGGCAGATGGGCGAGAAGCGGATACGCAACATGCTGGAGAGTCTCGTGGAGGGTTCGTTCGAGGTGAAGTCGGACAGGTACCGCAACGGGAACATGGCGATAGAGATGCGTCAGAACCCGCGACGCATCGGCAAGTGGGTCCCGTCGGGGTTGCAGGTGACGAAGGCGCAGTGGTGGGTGTACATCTTTTCGATGGATGGGGGATTCGTCATCGTCGCGACGGAACGGTTGAAGCGTTTCATCGAAGCCAACAAGGACACGTTGGAGACACGAGACTTCGCGCGCCGTTCCGACAACCCTGCGTGGGGGTACCTGTTGAAACCTGCTGACGTGTGCGCGCTTCTCTATGACCAGTCTTATGATGAGTGAGGAGGAAACATGGTAAGCGCCTGCCCTTGGTCTCTGGTGGCTGTCCACTGGATTGACGCGTTCGACTCAGAGAACGGGTGGATACACACGAAGAGTTACAAAGCGAAACCCCAGCACGTCGTCTCCGTCGGCTGGCTGTGGGCTGACCTCCTCGAAGGTTACCTGTCGGTAACTTGCTCCTATTGTCCCGACGAGGAACCTGAGATGGACACGGTCGGCATGGTGACGCACATCCCTCTGGGCATGGTGCAGAAGGTAGTGATGCTCGGTACCCCCGAGTTTTAGATGACTTGACTTTGTTGCACCCCTCCTGTACGGTGAAGGTCAACATCACACAACTTAGAGAAAGGTCAGTAAATGCTCACGCAAATACCGAAGCCGACCCACGGGTCGCAAGAATGGTTGAACGTCCGTTGGCGAAACGAGAACGGTGAGGCACGCATCGCAGCGTCAGCCTGCGCCGCAGTCCACGGGCAGCATGCGTTCGTCACCGTCGCAGACCTAGCCACCGAACTCCTCGCATCCAACCCACCCAAACCGAAGGCACCGAACTCTGCCATGTTGCGAGGCACCACCCTCGAAGCACCCATCCGCGACTGGGCGGCACAACTTCTCGGGCACCCCCTGACCGAGCCTGATGTGCTGTTCGCGTACGACGAACCAGGCGTGCGCCTGATTGCCACCATCGACTCCATGTCCGCGGACGGCAGGGTGTTCGAGCAGAAGACGACGAACAAAATCTGGCGCGGGAAACTCCCCGACTACTGGTATTGGCAGGGCGTGCAGCAAGCCATCTGCACAGGCGTCAACGAAATCACGTGGATAATCTTCGACTCCACCCTCGACCTGCACTTTCACATCCAGCCCGTCTCGTCGGACGAGAAGCAGACGCACATCGAGAAGTGCCGCAACTTCCTCGGCGCAATCGACATGGGCATGATGCCCGATGACGCGGTCGTCGAGTACCGTCACATCGCCGACCGTTTCCCTGAAGGCAAAGGCGGAGTAGACGGCGCCATCGAACTACCACAGGGCGCGCTCGCTCTCATCGAGCGATACCAACTTGCGAAGCACCAGAAGGAACAGGCTGAGCAGGTGGAGGACTTGGTGAAGGCGCAACTGTGCGAGATGTTGGGCGAATCAGAGTACGGACTGATGCAGGACCAGTTGCTCGTGACATGGACGACGGCGACACGCACGTCGTTCGACACCAAAAAGTTCGAGTCGGAGCATCCCGCTCTGGCTGCGAAGTACAAGAAACAAAGCAAGTACCGCACGTTCCGTGTGGTCGGAAAGGATAAATAACCATGAGGTTCAACCTCGACATTCTGCTTGAACGCGCCAACGCAGGCGAGAACGGTTGCATGGAGTTGCGCGCCAGTGGCAAGATTGGTTACGCACAGTTGTGGGATGGCAACAAAGTTGTTTATGCACACCGCGTCGTGGCAGAGTTGGCGCACGGTCAACCTTTAGATGGTCAGTTTGCTATTCACTCGTGCGATAACCGCAAGTGCATCAACCCAGAACACCTTCGTTGGGGCACGGCTAAGGACAACTCGCAAGATGCCGTATTGCGAGGCAGACTTATCGGAAGAAACCACGTTAGGGGCGATGCTCATCCGTCAACCCCATTGACAGCAAACGATGTTCGCACCATCCGCCAACTGCGTGCGGATGGGGCGATTTACAGAGAAATAGCACAGCGTTACGGCATTAGCCTTCAAGCAGTTGCCGCTATTTGTACAAACAAAACATGGAAAGAGGTTGCATAATGTCACGATTTGATTTGAGCCAATACGAGACGGTGGAGACACGGCTGGCTAAGTTCTGGGCACAGTTCCCGAACGGTCAAGTGTTCACCGCCATCCATCACTACGACGACAACAAGGTCGTGTTCCGTGCCGAGATTTACAAGGACATCTCGGACCCGCGCCCCGTCGCCACAGGCTACGCGGAGGAGGTGCGCGACCTGTCGCCAGTGAACAAGACATCTCACGTCGAAAACGCAGAGACCAGCGCCATCGGGAGAGCGTTGGCGAACTACGTGTTCCAATCCAAGACAGCCCCGCGCCCGTCACGCGAGGAGATGACCAAGGTCGCAAGACAGGACGCACCGAAGCCTGCCGCCAAGGTCGGACCCGACATGCTGACGAAGTTCCGTGAGGCGTGCGCCAAGCAGGGACTCGACCCGCAGGACGTGGCACGCGAAGCACAAGTGGACCTCGCCAACCTGAGCGATGCGGACATGCCGAAACTGCGCGACAAGTTCAACCAGTTGAAGCAGGCACCTACCGCCAAAGATGTTGCCGATGCGGACAAGTTCATCGAACAGATTCGCGAAGCGTTCCCCTCCGCGCAGGCGATTGCCGACACCCCACAAATCAAAGACCCCGATGCACCAGCGACCAATCCGCAGATTGCGAAGATTCGCGCCATGCTCTCAGGTAAAGGCATCGGTTCCTACACCGACAAGATTGAGAAGGTTCGCGACCTGCTGAACAAGCCTCACTTGAAGAAGTTGGAGCAACTCACGAAAGGTGATGCGAACAACCTCATCTTCATGATTGAGGAAATGAGGTGACCGATGAACGCAAAGGGGAATGTCAAGGGAACAAGGACAGATGTTCCTTGGACAACTGCCCTCTGTTTGGCACTCTGGGAAGAGCCGACCGACAGGGTGTACGAAGAGTTAGAGGGTGTTCCGACCCTGCCGCTCGCGGTCGCCGAAATCGGACTAAAGGGGATGCGAAGGCGCGTCGCGCCCGTAAAAAGTTGGGGTTGGGCGGTCACCTTACACGTCACGAAGAGAACTGGGCTGGTGCTTTTCGTACCGAAATCAAAGCAGGCATACAGGTCGGTCCGATTGCTACCCGTTTCAACGCCGCTAAAGCCCAGTCTGATGCGTCGAAGGCGTTGGGCGACATTCGCCCGTTCGTCATGGTAGCGATGCCCGACGGCACGACTGAAGGTATCTGTCTTATGACCTTGACGGAGTTCAGCGAACTGGCTGCGCTCCTGTCGGCTAGGGTGGATGGCAACTGATGGAAGGGCTTACCCGCCTGTTCGCGGGCGTGACCGCCACCCTCGTGTTCGTAGGGCTTTGGGGGGATTCTGAGGCGACCCCCGTCTCAGCCCCAGCCCCCGTCTCAACGCCCCTCATAAGCGTTCCTGACGCGTCTGAGACCCCTTCTACGACCACCGTCCCCCCACCCCCAGCGGATGCCCGCTGCCCCCAGTGGTGGGCGTTGGCTAGGGAGGCAGGTTGGACAGACGAGCAACTCCCCACCCTCGACTACGTCCTATGGAAAGAGTCAAGGTGCCTACCAGACCAGCACAACACCACCCTCAACAAAGATGGGTCATCAGACATCGGCTTGACCCAAGTGAATGACCGCAGTTGGTGTTTGCCTACACGCTGGTATCCGAACGGATACTTGCAAACAATCGGCATCCTGTCTACTGTTGGATGCGAACAACTGTTCGACCCCTATCTCAACCTCCTCTCAGCGAAAGCCATCCACGACTATGCCCTCGAACACAACGGCAACGGGTGGCAGCCGTGGAAACTCTAAGTACACCTACATGGAACTCCTCTCCGAATGGAAACTCATCGACGACTACCAAGACTGGAAAGACGAAGCAGCCTGCAAAGGCATGGACTACGACACATTCTTCCCAGCAGTCGGCTACAACCAGCATGACATCTACGCACGAACCATCTGCGAACACTGCCCAGTCAAAGAACCGTGCCTGATGTTCGCAGTGAACAACCGCATCCACTACGGAATCTGGGGCGGACTCACACCGATACAACGCAAACGGATACGACCTACGAAATGGGAGACACGATGAGCGACAACCAATCCATCTTCTACGAAGCGTGGATAACCGACTTACAAAGAGACTTGGACTCGTTGCGTGAGGACAAGAGAGAACTCCTGCGAAAGGTCGCCCAACTTGAGCAACTCGTCGCAGAGTATGGCAATAAGATAACCAACCTGATACAACACAGAGGAGATGAACAATGACAGCGACATGGTACAAACTGAAGGACGATTCGTGGGGTGTGAAGATTCGCCACGACGGTAAACCAGGCGAGCAAGTCGAAGTCACCAACAAAAAGGGTGAAACCAAGACCGTGTTCCTCGGGAACCGTGTCGCGAAGTTCGACGACGCGCAACTCTGGTCGGTGTCCGACGAGGCACCAGCCGCCAGCCACAAAACGCTGGACGAAGAACCGTTCTAATGTTCGTCAAGCAACATCGGCTCCCGTTCGAACCGCTGTTGAAAGTATTCAACAACGAAATCACCGTGGAAGATTTCGCGAAAGTCGCTGAGGTCACCCCAGAGACCGTTGGGAACTGGAAGAAACATGGCGTCCCCGAACCGCAAGCAGACAGAGTTGCCATCCGACTTGGATTACACCCAGCCTCCGTATGGGGAGATGCCTGGTGGTCGTTGGCGAACCTGCCTGCATTGCGGGACGGTGGAACGAGCACTGACCCCACTGCCCCAAAGCGTTCACGACACGTGCGGATGTCCGTGTCATGCGTGGCGGATGGGGAAACTGACAGCAAGTGACAGCCGATGGCAGAAGAAACCAAACAAACGCAAGCGCAGTGCTTGAAGTGCGGTCATGTCGTGAGACACAACCCTCGCCAAATACAAGGTTGCCTGTGTGACCCTGACGCACCGACATGGGTGTACATCGAACTAGATGGCAGGATACGAGGTTTCTCGCAAGCCGAATGGGTGCGGGTGGATGTCTAAGAAACAGACATACAAATGCTCAGCCTGCGGTCGTACCTTGACACTTCATGTGAAGCCTTCCGCTTTGCCTGTGTGTACGAACCCGCAAACCCATAGCCGTCAGCCGACGAGCATGGAGTTGGTAGCCTCGGACGATGGACAACGGCGAAGAGTTTGACCCGATAACTTTCAGCCTGTTCAGAAACGCTCTGACCGTGCTGGAACAAGAAGGAATCATAGAGGTCGTCGGAATCGGCGACGACGGCGAAGAGGTCTACCAAATAACAGAGAAAGGGATGGAGTACTACATGAGTACACAAATGGACTTCGATACTTGGGCACGCATCGGATACGAGGCAGGCTGGTGTTCGCCACCCGTCTGCTTCACCCACGACGGTGTACCGATGACGGCATCAGAGGACGAGGACATGACCGAAGGGAACGACCCGTGCGTTCACATCGTGCGCCTCTACGAATCACCCGACCAGAAGAAAGGTTGCGAAGCGAACAGTCCAGCAGCCGTCTGGCGTGCCACCAATCAGGACTGGTAACAGAGTTCCCCACCCCTCGGAGAAAGGTGTACAAGGGGCAGGGAGACTCCGCCGTTCAGCGACGACGATAGTGGTTGTATCGTCTTTGCGAAGGTCGCTTCACAGAACTATCAAACTCTACCGCTACGGGCACGACGTTCGCAAACCCCCACGCCTGTATCGCAGCACGACACGCCTGCTCACTACCCCAGTAGTAGAACAGGGGGGCGTAGTGGGTGAAGGTTCTGCCCTGCCAACGGTATTCCCCGACCCAACATTTACCGTCGGTGCGTTGTGCTTTCCAGACGATGCGCTTGGGGGGTTGCTTGGGGGTGAGGCGAAGCAATCTACGCCAGTTCATCAAGAGCCTTGACGATGCCAGCGATACGGTCACGGTCGAACTCTGATGCGAGTCCGTCACGGCACGCCTTCACCAACTCCTCTAAACGGTCACGCCTCTGCCCTGCCTTCGTAGTCTTCGGGGAGTCGTGTACTTCTGAGTCTTGGTAGAACCCCCTGTACTTGGCGTGAATGTACGGGTGGCTTCGGTTGTTGCGTTTACGCAACATGAACACCGCCCCACCAGCGTGAAGGTTGGAGAGCGCACCCGAGACTTGTCCGTGATGTAGGGCGAGCGCTTGTCCGACGCCGACCCATGTCGCACCGCCAACACCCACCTCGGCGAGGTAATCCATGATGCGCTGCTGCCTGTCTGCCAGCGTGCCGTCGCTCGCCTCTGTCTCGGCTCGCTCACGGCTCGCCTCGCTCCCTGCGTGTCCGCCTGTGCCTGTGTACGGGGTGAACGGTAGTTCGGGGTGAGTCATGGCGTTTCTACCTCTATGCGGTCTCCCTCATTCCATTCTTTCTCGGTGATGAAGTAGCCGATACGGTTCGCCACCCTGAACCCGTTCACGATGTATGTTCCACCGTCGCCGTCTACCCATGTCCACACTCGCCGAGGTTCTTTCTCTGCGACGGCGAGGACGGTGGTGTAGTCGTCGCCGTAGGTCTCGAACATTATTCCGCCCCACGATTCGGACTCGTCGGGAATGTTGATGACGGGTCGGTAGGTGGCTTCCCACTGTTCCACTTCGTCTATGTATCTGGCGGTCATACTGTTGCCTCTCGCAGGTATCCGTCAGCCAACGGGTACACCACCTCTAAGTCCGTAGACATCAGCCACGCTATGCGCCCGTCCACCAGCCTGAAACAGACATCGCTTTCTTCTTCTTCGGGGCTGCGTGTGACGAACTGTGCGCCGTCGAGTTCGCTGTAAAGGTAGGTGACGTCCAGTCGGGTATCGCAGAGCGAGTCGCAACCTTCCCAGCCTTGTTTGAGTATGCGCCAACTCATGCCGTCACCGTCCAACCGCAGTGCGAGCACTGCTTACCTCGGACAGTTCCCCGTCGCCGTTTCCCTGTGACGAGTGCGTTCGTGTGGCACGGGTCGATGGTGGCGTGGACGGGACACAAGAATGTTGTGACGCTCCCGTCTTTGTGTGTGGCGCAAGCGCACCGTGTTTGTGTTGTCGTGGTCATGCTGCTACCTCTGGCTCTGGTCGCTGAATGTGTTCGGTAATCATCTCGTGAATCTGCGAGCACACTTGCTCTACGAACCTGTCGTCCTCTGACGCTTCCACTGCCTCAGCCCATGCGCTGTCACTCAACGGCATCTCGGTGTCCGTGTCGTGGTCGTAGTGGCTGAATAACTCTTTGCCCCAAATGAGGGCGAAGATGTCATCGTCGGAGTGGAAGTCGGTGGACAACCAGTCGATTAGTTTTTTTACTTTCATTACTGTTTCCCTTTCTCTAGGTTGATGTTTGTTAGTCGGACTTGCGTCCTTGTGGGTGGGCAGGACTCGCACCTGCCCGTCTGCTAGTCACCCCTTGTGAGCAACCCACCTGAACCATAGATGAGCGAACGGATACACGATGACGGCGGTAGCCAACCCTGCCGTGACCGAACCCGACACAACCATCGTCGGAATCACCGCCACGAATGTCGTCGGCATGGCACGCCCGATTATCGGCGGGGTCATCGCCACCACCCCCGCAACCAGCCCGTGAATGTTGCTTGCCGTTCACGGTCTTTGTAGCAGATGTAGAGGAATACGGCGAGGGTCGCCCCGAGACCGCCGAACACGCCGACCATGTTCTTTAGCAAGGTCATCACGCTGTCACCTCGCTGTCGGCTACTAGCGCACGAATGAGTGAGGCGTTCGTGACGAACCAGTGATAATCGTTCTCAACCGAACCGTCATCGTATGCCCATTCTTTTGCTTTGAGGTCTAGCCAGTCCGCCATGTCTCGCAGTGTGTGTGCTTGCTGTTCGGTCAGTTTCACGCTGTCACCTCGCTCTCGTCCTCGTGTTCGATGGTCTCCCAGAATGCGACTATCTCGGCACAGTCCGCACAGAACCGTTCGCCTTTGTAGTGGATTCCGTCGCCGTCTGGCGTGTGCTGTTCGCACCTGTCGCAGTTGTAAGCCCTGTCGCTCGGGTTCACTTGTCGCCCCTTTTCGTAATCTTGTAGCCCTCGTGCCTCGTTGCCCAATCGACCGAGTGTGGCTGTATCATGTGCAGGTAGTGAAGTGCCTGTAGGTAGGTTGGGAATGTTGCGAGCGTCTGCCCGTCTCGTTGTACTTCGTACACGGTCACACCCCCTCGCACGCCATGAGGTCGTCAATCCACGCCCCGACTCGGCGAGGGTTCAGGGCGTAAGCCATGAGCGCACGCCCGAGGTAGTCCTGCTCCATGTAGCCGAGCGAACCGAACGAACCTAAAACTAGGTGCTCGCCGTAGTTCTCCTCACTCCACCCGATAAGGTCAAGAAACACTAGAAACGGATTAGAGTTCCGTTCGCAGTTGAGTCCCCACCTGTAGAGGTCGTGCGCCTCTGGTGCTCGGTCGTCGGGTAGTTCTAAGAACTCCCAAACATTCGTAGTTGTTTCGGTATCCATTTTGTTTGCCTTTCTCTGTTGTTATTCGGTCACGGTGACCACCACCGTGCTACCTTGTACCCTAGTCACCTATTGAGGGTGAGTCAAGTCTTTACTTGTCTAGGGTCGCATTCTCAATCCATGTAGCCCGCTTTCACGATTCGCAAGCCCTCGCTAGCGATGATGTCCCGAAACTCAGTTTTCGCTGCCCGTATCGGGTATGAGTAGAAAGTGTGCGACTTGTAGAATCTGTCTCTACCGTCGGTGACTAGGGCAGTGAGGACTATTGCCCCCGAGTGGCGGACTCTCTCGGCGGTAATCACGCCTGCCCCCTCTTGCGTCGCTCACTGATGACCCACGCCTCAAACTGATGCGCCACGCCTGCCACTTCTAGGGCGAGTTGATACGCATCACTGTAGTCGCTCAGGTCAGTTTCGGGGGTGATGTCTCGCATCACCTGTTCGGCTGCCCTCATCAGTTGGCGCAGGTAGGTGAAGTCACGCCTCACCTGTGTCCTGCTCACTTCCCATGTTCTATCTATTGCCACTGTCGTTGCCTTTCTCTTATTCAGTCAGGGCGAACCACTCGCCCCGTACCTTGTAGCCTAGTGAGGGCATGACCCTCTCGCCGACTGTCGGGCTAGGCTCTTATTCTTAGGCGAAGATGACCTTTCCGTAGGTCGCCTCTTGACAAATCAGGTTCGCTACGCTTGCGTCAAGGTCGAGGTCGTCCAATTTGCCGTTGACGATGACGAAAGTCATGTGCTCGGCGTACTTCTGGAAAGCCTCGGACAGTTTCGCCCCCGTCACCTTGTACACTTTCGGATTCCGTCCGCTACGGCTCTTCGGGTTCCGCATGGGGATTTCCACTATGTCATCACCTAGGTATTCCAATTCGCCAGTATCGGAACCAGACCACCAAAGTAGCCCTGTATCGTTGATTTTCTGAACCAAGTCCTCAGTGCTGAGGCTGACTCGGATTTCTGCCTTTGCCATTCTCTTTCTCTTTCTCTCGGGGGTTTTCACCACGAAAACCCAACGAAAACAAGCATAGCGGACCGCTCGCCACTTGTCAAGTTATTCCACCGTGACTCTTGTCACACTACGATTCGTCACCAAACCGACACAATCTGTCAGGCAACCCTAACAAGCACCCTAGAGAAAGTAACCAACCGATTAGATAGGCGGACTTGTCCGCTTGCTACAGCAAGCACCCCGCTAGCAACCGCTAGCGGTGGGGGTGGGGGGGTGGTGGTGGTCAAGCGGTCACCGTGAGCGGTCAACCACTGAGAGTGGCGAAGGTTCACTGTGCGTGACGACGGGCGAGCGGGCGACTGGGGGTCTGCCGAGGCTACCCACCGTATGTAGATGTATAAGGGTTTTGCTGTGTGTTCATTTTTGTGGTTCGCGTCTCACACAGGGGGAGGCGGAGGTGGGGAGGGGGGTGTTCAAGGTTTCGACGTTTTCCTTGTAGAGCGCTCTGTAGGGGGTTGGTGGTTTGTGTTTTTGTGCGTTAGCACACCCCTTGCAGTGGTTCAGGGGCGAGTGGTGTGGGGTGGTTCTAAATCACGATTGTCGTGATGTTGGCTTCTTTGATGCCACAAAGTTTTTTAGCCCCCCCAAGTTCTGTTTTACGCCTGAACCCGTCTGTTCTGTATACCGAAAGAAGGCGACAATCTTCGGTCCCTCTTTCGAGCCATCTGTCCGTGCGGTCTAACCATGCTGCCCCCACAGTTGTTTGTGGGGAGGAATGTAACCGTTTAGGGTCCGTATTCTTTGGTTTGTTGTGCGTCTCTCGACGTGACAGGTTTGAGTGTAGCAGGTGTTGGTGACCATTCCACCTATCGCTAACGAGCGGCGAAGAACCCGCGGGTTCTTGTCGGTGGGATGGAACGTTTGTGTTATCGTAGCAGCACGATGGCTGGTCGTAAGAAGAATCCGATAAATGACATTATTGACGCTGCTGGTGCTTGGCTTGGTGGTTCTAAGGGTCGTGTGACGAATCCGCAGGTGCAGGCGGCGATGGATGCGACTCGTGCTATTGGGAAGGTGGTGGATACTGCTACTGGCGGGTTTGGTTCGGCGGTGGTGTCTGATGCTCAACGGATGGCTGCGTCTGGGTCGTCGACTCCTTCTGCGTTGTATAAGACGGCTGCGGTGAATCTTGGGGCTGCTGCTGCTGGGGTAGGGGCAGCGAAGGTTGCGGGGAAGGTTGTTGAGTCTGGTGTGGTGGCACAGGCAGTCAACAAGGTGACTGGTCAGCAAGTTATTTTGCATGGTTCGCCTGTGAAGAACATCAAACAACTTGAACCGTTGTCTGGTGGCAGGTTTGCTCCGAACGTTCCTCAACGCTATTTGTACGGGTTGAATCCTGAGGCGGCAAAAGCCGAGAATCTTGGGAAGTTCGTTGGGGAGTATGCGAAGAAGGGTGGTCGCGGAATGAACCTCAAAATTGAATCTTCTGGTTCGGTTTATGTTGCGAAGGTGTCGAACAAGTCGGTGGTAAATCCTCAGGCTCTTGGTCAAGGTGCGCGTTTGCCGATTATTACTTCCACTGGTTCTGCGAAAGTTGTGAGGGAGATTCCTGTTTCTGGTTTGTCTGAGGCGGCTTTGGAAAAACAAATCTTGAAGGCTGTGAAACGGGCAGGTGCAAGGGTCCCGAAGAAGAAGTAATGCCTGCTGGTCGTTCGGGGAGGCGGCAAATCCCGCCACAAGACGTAGCCCGCTACTGGCAATCCCGCGCCGCAGGCATGTCCATCAAGGATGCTTCGGCGATTGCTGGGGTGCATATCAACACTGCCGCAAAATGGGAGGCTAAGAAGCGGAAGGCTGCTGCTGAAATCCAGTTGGCGACCGTTGAGGTGGGTCAGGTTCGTAAGAAGCAGGGTGGTGTTCAGGCGGACCAGTGGAAACATGCGATGGATGTCGCAGATTTGCCGCCAGTTATCCCGTATGACAGGTTGAGTCCTGAGGCGAAGCGTGGTTGGGATGATTTCGACTACTTCCGCAGACGTTATTTGGGGCGTGTCCCGTCGCCGTGGCAGGTAGATGCCGCATACAAGATTGTGAAGATGCTTGAATCGCCCGAGAAGGAGTTCATTGTCATCAACTGCCCCCCAGGTGCAGGCAAATCCACCCTCTTCCATGACTTTGCGGTGTGGATGATTGTCAGGAATCGCAAGATTCGTGTACTTATCGGGTCGGCTACACAAACGTTGGCGAAAATGTATAGCCGTCGCATCCGTGAAACGTTGGAGCGACCGTTCCCGTTGAGTCCTGACCCGATACTCGTCGAAAAAGGGTTGGCACTCAACGCCGAAGGATGCCTTTCCATCGACTACGGACGTTTCAAACCGTCCGCCTCGGGTGCATTATGGCGTGCAGAAGAGTTCATCGTCGAGCAAGAGGACTTATCGGGCTTGGATAACAAGGAGCCGACGGTTTCTTCGTACGGTATTGACTCGGAGTTCATCGGACATCGCGCCGACCTGTGTCTTTTTGACGACGTTGCTACCCCAGAGAACGCCAAAGAGTCCGTTGCACGCGACAAACTGTTGGAACGTTGGGACACGGTGGCTGAGGCACGTGTAGACCCAGGCGGTTTGCTTGCTGTCATCGGTCAGAGACTGGGACCTGGTGACCTTTACGCACACTGTCTCTCAAAAGTGACCTATGAGGAAGACCCTGACGCTTATGACGGCGAAGACGTCACCGACATCAGCGAGGAAGTGGAACCTGAGAAACGGTCAAAGTACACCCACTTCATCTACAAAGCGTATTACGAAGAACTTGACACAGGTCGCGAATCCAGAAAAACGACCGCGCCACCGTATCCGAACGGTCCGTTATTGGACCCGTACAGGTTGAGTTGGAAAGATTTGTCCTACCTGAAACATTCGACCCCCGCCAAGTTCCAAGTCATCTACCAGCAAGAAGACATGGCGCAAGGCAACTATCTGATTGAGCGTGTGTGGGCGACGGGCGGCATGGGACCCGACGGCGTCCTCTACCCAGGATGCATCGACAACGACCGTAGACCTGGATACATACCACCCAATCTGGAACCGCCGATTATTTCGATTGCCTCGGTCGACCCGTCACCGACGAACTTTTGGGCTATCCAATGGTGGCTCTACCAACCGAAAACGAACCTCCGTTATTTGATTGACTGCGAACGGGTGAAACTAACCGCGGAAGAACTTCTCGGTTTTGACACGGGCAGCCGAGAGTACGGCGGAATAATGGAGGTTTGGCAGAACAGGTCGTTCGAGATGGGCTACCCCATCAGCCATTGGATAGTCGAAGTGAACGCCGCCCAACGTTTCCTCCTTGCCCACGATTTTGTCCGTAAGTGGCAGGCGCTTCACGGCGTCAACGTTATCCCTCATACGACCTCCAGGAACAAACTAGACGAGAACCTGGGTGTTGAGGCGTTGTTGCCGACGTTGTTCAGGACTGGGCAGATTCGTATGCCGACGATGCGGGAGAACTGGAAGACTCTCGCTTTCGTCGAGGAGTTGTCGTCTTGGACGCCGAACAAGAAAAACGGGACTGACTTGGTGATGGCGTGCTGGTTCGCGATGCTCCACCTCCCAGAGTTGGGTCCTGTGAAGCAGCCGCCGCGCCTGTGGCGCCCGTCGTGGATTTGATGTGCTACGCTAAGAGTCACTATGGCTCGAAACAAGAAATCCGCAGACGCAGAAACACGCCGACTTGCTCGACAAAACATGGCGGCGATGCAAAGAGTCGCATTTAAAAAAGCAGAAACAGAACGTCAGATTGCTTCCTATGCTAGGAGACCAATGCAGGCCATGAGAGCGGGCGTGTCAGCAGAAGATGTTGCAGAATCGCAGCGAGCGGCAAATCTTCGGGCAATCAAAGCGGCGTCATCCAAAGCAGAACAAACACTTATTCGCCGAAGTTCTGGTTTCGGAACCTACCCTGGCGAACGGACCAAGTTTGGTGGTCCAACGATGCCGTTGCTGGAAGAAGAAAAGCGAATCGCCAAACGGTATCGCAACCAGCGCCGCAAGTAAGGGGTAAGACCCTTGCGGTCCCTGGAAGAAATCGTCGAACTGTACCATCAGCGTCGCCTGAACGCTGGTCCCGTCCACGAACAGATGCGCCGCGTGCGCGACCTCGCCAACGGTGACGTCGTCGTCCCGTTGAACGAGTTGGACAGAAATGCGAAAACGAACGTCGCCAACCTGTTGACAATCGGTCTCGACCAGATGTCCATGCGCGTCTCCTCAACGATGCCGAACCCATACTTCCCGCCCATCAAAGAAGGTAGCGAGAACGCAAAGAAGATGGCGCGTATGCGCAAGAAGGCGATGCTCGGTTTCTGGGATGAGAACCGTATGCAGATGAAACTGCGTCGCCGTGCCCGCCACCTCCTCGCCTACTCATCCAGCCCCGTCTTCTTGAAACCAGACTTCGCAACGTTGACACCGAAGTGGGAAATCCGTAACCCGCTCGACACATTCGCTGCACCAATGGAAGACGACGACGTCCTTCCCGACGACTGCATCTTCACCTCCCGCGTCTCAGCGAACTACCTGCTAAAGAACTACGGTCCCCTTGTTGCAGACAAGTTGCGTTTCGGTCGCGTCCAATCAGACTCCCGCTACACGCTCCTTGAGTATGTGTGTCACGATTCGTTGCAGTTGATTGTGTTGGGTGCCGAAGACAACCCTGAGTTGAACGCCGCTGAGCGTGTCGGGTTGGAAGCAATCCTCTTGGAAGCCATCCCGAATCGTACGGGTATGCCGTTGGCTGTCGTCCCGCAACGCATCACCCTTGATAAGCCGCGTGGTCAGTTCGACGGCGTGTTGGGCATGTATTACACGCGTGCACGTTTGCAGGCGTTGACCGAGATTGCCATTGAGCGGGGCATCTTCCCCGAAGAGTATTTGGTTGCCCGCCCTGGCGAGAACCCTGAGATTCTTCAGTTGGCTGACGGCAAGGCAGGCATCTTGGGTGTTGTCAAAGGTGGCGACATCCAGCAGTTGCAACTAAATCCTGGCTACAAAACCGACACAGCCCTCGACCGATTGGAACGCCAAGAGCGTCTTGAAGGCGCGATACCTGCCGAGTTCGGCGGCGAGTCCGCAACCAACATCCGCACAGGTCGACGAGGCGAAGCAGTCCTCTCCGCGACCGTCGACTACCGCGTACAAGAAGCACAAGAAATCTTCGCGAACTCCCTGTTGCATGAGGACAAGATTGCGATTGCACTAGAGAAAGCGTATTGGGGGGACACGACCAAAACGTTCTTTATGAGCGGTCGTATGACACAGGGGCAGGAATCGTATGTGCCGAACAAAGTGTGGCAAACCGACTACCACTACGTCGCGTACTCCGCTGCTGGCACCGACGTCAACAACCTCATCGTCGGTCTCGGTCAACGCTTGGGCACAGGTTTGATGAGCAAAGAATCTGCACGCGAAGCAGACCCGCTCATCTCCGACCCTGACTTCGAGCACGACCGCATCATCGCCGAAGGCGTCGAAGACGCATTGTTGGCTTCGATTCAGCAGCAGGCTGCGAACCCGCAAGGACCGTACCAGCCAGAAGACCTCGCATACCTCACCCGTCTCGTCGTGGAACAAGACGTCCCGCTGTTCGAAGCGGTTGCGAAGACCGATGAGCGTGCGCGTCAACGTCAGGCTGAGGCGATGCCTATGGGTTCGCCTGAAACGATGCCTGGACTCGCGATGCCTGGGATGGGGGCTGAGGCTCCTGTCGCTGGTCCCGCTGGTGCGCCGCCGCTTGAAGAACTACTCGCACAACTCGGGGGATAAATGGTTCAGCCACAGTTCCAAGGACAGACGTACGGTGAGGCGACCAAGCAGCGTCGCAGCGTCCAAGCCGTACCGACTGGTGCCGCACCGACGCAGCAGCGCGCGCAGCAGGCTGCACGTCGCGCCGCGCCCGCTGCTCCTGGTTCGTTGACCGCGCCGACTGCCCGTCCGCTGGAGCCGATTACCGCTGGCGCACCGTTCGGTCCTGGCGTGGGTCCTGCGGCTGCTGGTATCCCGATGATGCCGCCCGCTGGCGACAACGTCATCGAAGAACTGAAAGCGATTTATCAGGCGTATCCGAACGATGACCTTGCCGATTTGCTGGACTCTTTCATCCGTGAAGGATACTGATGTCCTACGGGGTGCTACCTGAAAAGGCTGACGAAGAGGTAATCCTCGACCAAGTCACTGCGAAACAGAACTTGCGTCAACAGGTTGCGGCGACTGCGACACCTGGTTTGTCGCAGCGCATCGGCGAGATTTATCGTGCGAACCCGTGGATGAAACCAGGCGAGATTCTTGCGCTAGCGAAAGCAAATGCGTCGGACCAGTTGGTTGCTGCAGCCTCGGCGCAATCGGGCAAACAGTTGCCCGCACGTTTGGACCCGAACCCGAAACGTGACAAGAACTGGTTTGAACGCACCGTCTACGACCCGCTCAAAACCGCGGCACGTTACACGTTCGCCACCTTGAACCTTGCACCCGAGTTGGTGCAGAACGTCAGTTCGCAACTCTTGAACAAGGACAACCCTGAAGGGTTTGACGGCTGGTTCAAGTCGACGTCGCTCGGCACGATGCTGGCTGCATCCAAGGGCGAGATTGACCCGAACACGGGTCAGCCGATTACTGCTGGCGAAGGGTTCTTCCTTGGCGGTACCGCGGCGGAGAAACAGGCTGAGCGTGCGCGCCGTGTGCGTGGCACTATCAACGGTTCGGCGTGGACCCTGGGTCGCGGCTCGGCAGACGTGTTCTTTTCGCCAGGGTCGAAAGCGTACAACATTCTTTCTGGTTTCATTGACGCTGCGGTAGCGGTCGGCGCAGACCCGACCCTGTACGGCGGCAAACTGTTGAAGACCGCCCGCGCTGGTCGCGCCGCCATTCCAGCGTTGCAAAGCGCCGACGAGATTTCTGCTTTCGCGAAAGTTGCCGCAGGTGAACGCGCAGCAGCAGGCTTGTCGCAAGCCGAGACCGTCGCATGGAACGGCTCCAAGTTCCGCCAGTGGGTTGAAAGCAACGGCAAAGCACAACGGCTCATGAACACGCTCGTAGAAAAAGACGACGCCTACGACATCTTCTCCAACGTGTTCAAAGGCAAGATTGACGTCGCGTCCGCCAAACGTCTAGCCGACGCCAAGACACGCGAAGAAGTTCTCGCCATCGTCGGCGAACAAGCGAACCGAATGGACGCCGAACTCTCGGGCATCTTCCCGACCGACATCCGCGAAATCGTCAAAGCCCGCGAACGCATCCCGCTCTACAACTGGGTGAAGAACACCAGCCTGCTGACGAAGATGCCAGACATGGTCATCCGCACTGGCGGCACCCAAGACTCCATCAAAGCCGTCAACTCCTACGGCAACTACTTGAAGTCCATCGGCTTGAAGTTGACCGAAGGCGAAGGCAAAGAGTTCATGAAAGAAGTCATGGACGTGTTCGCCGACCCGACCGCCGCGGGCGCTGGCAGGGTCAACGAAGTGTTCGAAAAAATCGTACGCAAGACCGTCAGCGACGAAATGCAACGCGGCGTCGGCGCGCTCAACAAGGCTGACGCCGACCTCGTCGCAGAAGAACTGTTCTCCCGTGTCGCAAAAATCAAAGACGAAATGCGCCTCTACTTGATGGGCGAAGCAGGAAACCCAGACGACTACGGGCTGCTGCAATCCCTCGTCGACTCGGGCGTGCTCGTCCTCGGTGACGACATCCACCCTGCGACAATCGCAGACTTGCGACTCATGGGACCAGGTTCGCTCGTCGAACTAGCCGACAAGATTCAAGTCCTCCCAGACCTGCGCGCAGTTCGCCGCGTCACCGCAAACCCGTTCATTCGCCGAGCACTGTCCAAGAAAGCCAAGTTCGCCGACGTTCCCTCCGAGGCTGCAATCCTCAAAGGAATCCCGCTCGAAGAAGCACCGCGCGAACTGTTGCGTGGTGCAGGCGAATCACGCGCCGCCGTCGCAGTAGCCGACTACCTCCAGAACGAAGTGTGGAAACCGCTCGCGCTGATGACGGGCGGCTACATCTTCCGCAACATGTTCGACGCCCAGATTCGTATGGCTGCCGTCGGCAAGACGGGTTTCTTCAACCACCCCATCAAGTACATCCAAATGGTCCTCGGCAAAGGTCTCCCAGAGAAGTTCCTCGGTCGCGCCCTCGGCGACGATGACTACAACAACATCATCGGCAAATGGGACGAATACACGTCCTCGTTCGAAGAAGCGTTGTCGTTCGGTTTGCGTCGCAACATCGACGACCCAGGCGCGCTTTACGAGCGCGGCATCCGCAACGGCACGATGATTGCCGTCGAAAAAATCCGCAACAAACCCCAGTACCTCAAAGGCTTGTACGAAGAACTCCGCCGACTTTCCCTCGACCAAATCAACAACGCGGTCGCCAAAGGAATCGGCACCGACGAAATCGTCACATGGCTCAGGAACCAACAAGACCCGAAAGCCGTCGCCGCCCTCGACAGGTTGACCCGCTACCTTGAAGGCGGACTCGAAGCCGTCGACGCCAGCCGCGGCAAAATCCAGTACGTTCGCATCGCCAGCGGACAAGTCAACGACGACGTCCTTTCCCGTTGGATAAACAAACTTGGCAACCCCCGAATCCAAGCAACCACTGGCGGGGACGAGACGCTGCGTTTCGCCGTCGCCCACCGACGTATGCCGCTCGCCGTGTCAGAAACCATCGACCCGCGGAACTTGAAAGACACCGATTTCGTGGGCGGAACTTTGCGTCGTGGCGTCGGCTCCGAAATCACTTTGGGGGTTGAAAACGGCAAAGACATTCGCGCGGTCGTCACTGCCGTCAACGCCGACAACTCGTGGACCGTGCGCCGCCTCTCTGACAACGACGTATGGGACAGCGCTGCTGGACGCAAAGAACTTCAGGACCATCTCGCCGCGCTCTACGCCACACCAGGGAACACTCTCCCGCGTTGGGTCAAATACGCCCAAGAGGTCGGCACGGTGGAATCACCTGGGGTCACCGAAAAACAACGCCAAATGCTCGGCTTGTGGAACCGCAGCGTCGACTGGTTCTTCAACAACGCATACGGAGGATTGAGCCGAAAGTTCGAACGGTCCCCCGTCTACCGCCAGTTCTACTACGAACAGTTCGTCGAGAACGCCGACCTGTTGACACGGGAACAAGCACAACTGTTCAAAAACTCCATCGCTGGTCGCGCCAAGAGCCTCGACACCACACCCGAAGTCATGTTCGGCGGCAAGAAACAATACGACGCGCTCATCAAAAAACTTGACTCTGCCAACGGCACTGGCACGGTGAAACAGTTGGAAGACTACGCGGGTTTGCGTGCGCTCAACTCGACCAAGGAAACGTTGTTCAACGCCACTGAACGCAACAACCTCGAAGACATCCTGCGTATCATCGTCCCGTTCGGTGCCGCATGGCGCGAAATCCTTTCCACCTACGGCAAGTTCCTTTACGACGACCCGACCAAGATTCGCCGCGCACAACTCATCTATAACGGCGCAACCAACTTCGACCCAGACAACGACGGACAGGGCTTCTTCTACAAGGACCCCGTGACGGGTCAGAACACGTTCAACATCCCGTTTTCGGGCGACTTGGCGAAACTCTTGACAGGCGTCAACGCACCGTTACAGGCACCAGTCAAAGGTCTGTCGATGGGTCTTCAAGTCATTCCCGCAATCGGACCAGTCGCACAGATGGCTGCATCCGAACTCATTCCCGATACTCCGTCGACCGACGCCATCGTCGAGGTCCTTCTGCCTTACGGCAGAAAGAAACTAGGTGCGCTGGTCCCTGGCTATGTGACGAAGGCGTACTCCGCCGCCCGAGACAACCCAGGCAAAACCGAATCCATCTACGCCAACACCTACACCGAAACCGTGCGCGCGTTGTCGGCTTCTGGCGAATACAACCTCGACGACCCAGCAGAAAAAGAACGCCTTCTTGACGACGCGAAGTGGCGTGCCCGCGTCCTCACAGGGTTCCGTGCCCTGTCCCAGTTCCTCGGACCGACCTCGGGTACCCCCGAGGCAATCGTCGAAACGGACAAAGGCGACATCTACGCGTCGTATTTGTTGAAAGCGTTCCAAGATTTGCAAGCGGAAAACTACGACACCGCCGTCAAACGATTCTTGGAGATTTACGGCGACGACGCACTCCTCTATGTTTCTTCCAAGACTCAGGCACAACAGCCTGGTATTGCCGCGACTGAACAGTTCGGCGACTGGGAACGCAAGAACAAGGGTGTCATGGAGGCGTTCCCGCTCGTAGCCGCCTACTTCGCCCCAGGCGGAGACGACTTCTCGTTCTCCGTGTGGGACCGTCAGATTCGCACAGGCTCACGCAAACGTCTTACTGCTTCCGAGATGATTGACTTGGCTCAGTTCCGTGTCGGCAACGCCATCTACCGCGACCTGAAGAAACAGGCTGGTCAATACCCGCCACAGGAAGTCAAGGATTGGTTGCGTAACGCCCGCCAGAAGATTCACGAGAAACTGCCAGGTTTCCCCGCACAGCCCGTGTTCACGGTCGGCGAGTTCGACCGCAGCATCAAAGAAATGAAACGAGCGGTCCAAGACTCCCGTCTTGCGGGCAACGAGATTGCTGGTGCCGTGTCGGAATACCTGCGTTACCGCGACCGCGCCATCGCCGAATACATCGCAGCAGGCGGCAAAGAAGGCGGGTTCGCTACCGCGAAGCAGGCAGCCGATTTGCGCCAATGGTTGTTCAACATCGGCAACGCACTGTCGGAAGCGGTGCCAGAGTTCCAACGCGTGTGGGACCGTGAACTAGCATCAGAGGTCGACGAACTATGAGCATGACTCAAGGCAAGACGCCGCCGCCTGACCAAACGACCACGGGCAGCAGCATCGTAGACGTCGGACCTCCGCCCACTGTAATCCCTCGTACTACGAACGTGCCCACGTATTCGCTTGGTGACGACTTCCAGTTCACCGCCCGCCCCGTCAACGTGCAACGCACCACAACAGGCATCGGAGCCAACAGGCTTTCCCCCGAAATCTACCAAGACAAATACTTTGAGCGCCGCGGCAACCAGATGGTCTATGTCGGACCTGGTTTGGTTGACGGTAACGGTGTCGTAAAACGCAATCCGTACGACCCATCCAACATCCTCACCGAGGCATACCGCTACTTGGCATCCTTGGAGCGGGGCGAACGAATCTCCCGCCTCAACTTCTTCGCCGACCGCGGACTCTACGACGGCGGCAAACCGACGACGTCCACGTTTGATTCGCGTGACTTGAACGCGACCGCACAGTATCTGTTGAGCCTAAACCGTTGGGGCGTCACGGATGACATCGGGTTGGCGTATCTGCAGACCGAAGTCCCTGGCGGACAGGCTCGCGGTGGTCGCACTATTCGCGTCACCGCAAAAGAAGACATAACCAAAGTTCTGTCAGAGGAGTCGTTCCGCCAGTTGGGTCGACCGCTTACAGCGAAAGAAGTCCGAGATGCGGTCCAGTTCGTACAGGGACGCGAACGTCAAGCGCAAATGGGTGGCGTTGAGCAGGCGCCTGCGTTGTCGACGTTGACGGAGATGGCTGTCGGTCGGGGACGGGAAACGGAACGCAAGGTCGAAGGTTTCCGTACGCTGGCTGATTTGGTTGAACGCGCGTTTGGAGGTGGCTGATGAATCCGTGGGACAATGACGCACCTTGGATAAACAGTCTTCGCATCTCGAAAGAGGCTAAGCAGGCTCTCTGGTCACAGGTTCAGGCGGGCAACATCACCGAAAACGAGGCTGAGTCGTACAACTGGGGTTTGTTCACCGACATCGCGAATGTCATCAACGCCATCCGCCAGTCGCGCGTCACTGGCGTCCCAGTCAATGAGTTGCAAAAGGCGTACACCGACCTTGAAACGATTCGTACCCGCATCGCCACCAACGACGAAGAACTTGCCGCGTTCGATGCCGCGTTGACCGCCAGCCGCACCGATAACATCAAGGTTGGGAATCGAACCTACAAGCGTGAACGCGCAACGGAACTGTTGGACCGTCTGCGCCAGAATCGCAAGACATTGGTTGATTCTTTGGACAAGTTGCGTGTCCGCATCATGATTACCCGTGACGACATCACGGCACAAAAAGAGTACGCTGAAGGATTCTGGAAGCGTTATCAGGCAACCAAAAACCCTGAGGATTTCAAGAGGTACCAAGAAGCCTCTGGTCAGTTAGCGACTCAGGTTGTCTCGGCGGTCAACCAGCCTGGACCATCAGTCCGTGCTGGTGTCGGTACTGTCGGTCGCACAAGTTTGAGTCCTGCGGCTGCGGCTGCAGAAGAAACGATGCGTACCGAGGCTGCGGCTGGTCGCGTTACTGGAGTTCCCGTAACTGGCGCTACTGGGGCGACTGGTGGCACTGGCGCTGCTGGCGCCGCCGCACCTGTTTCGGTTACCAAAGCCGATGTTGATGCGGCTCTCGCGACGTCAGGTTTGCCCGACACCCCAGCAAACCGCAAAAAGGTTCGCGAGGATTTGAAGGCTGGGAAGAAACCGCAACCCGATTGGGAATCACAAGTCGCGACAGAAGCAGGTGAATACCAATACCTTCTCGACCCCAAGTATGAGGGCGTTCCAGAACTATTGCGTCGCGCCGTCGAACAAGACTGGTTTGACAGCGACGAAGGCAAGAAAACGTTTTTGCGGGAACTCGCCAACACCGCATACGGTCGCAACACCAGCAAGAAACAACAGGCATTTGACACGTCAAGCCCAGGTGAACAACGCCGCCAAATCGAAGCCAAAATCAGGGACATCCAAACCGAATACGGTGAAGTCCAGTTCGACCAGGCGATGCTCGAAGAAGTCGCTACTACCGCTGCCCGTAACCAGTCGGACACGATTGAACTTGGTCGCCTCGTCTACCGTGCCGCGTTCAAGCGCGGCGCCGCACAACCCGCGTTCGGTACGTCGGTTGCCGCTAAAACGGCGTTGCGCGGCGAGGACGCGGACCGTATCCGCGCCATCTACCGCGCCTACGGTCAGAAGGCTGACGACCAGACGATTGCACGCATCCTCGCAGCCGAAGCAGACCCAGCCAGCGGCATCGTGATGACCGAGGACATGCTCCGCAACAATCTGCGTGACATCGCCAAGGTTTCGTACAAGCCGTTCGCCGACCTGTTAGACCGCGGTATTTCTGTGGAGACCATCTTCCAGCCGTACCAAGCGATTGCTTCGCGCGTGTTGGAAAAGTCGCCCGACCAGGTGTCGTTGTTGGATGAGAATGGTGTGCCGACGCAGTTTGCGTCTGCGTTGATGAGCAAGGAGCCGATGTCGTTGACGGATTGGATGACGACGTTGAAGTCTGATGAGCGGTATGGTTGGCAGTTCACTTCGGAGGCTAAGCAGAAGGCGACTAGTTTGGTGATGGATTTGGAGAAAGCGTTCGGGTTCAGGGCATGAGCATGGCATTTCTTCCCGAGGAGGATGCGGCAACAATCGCGCCAGTTTCGAGTCGTGTTCCTTCCCGTTATTTGACTGGTTCGCGTTTTGAGGGTGCTGGTGCAAATCGTGTCAGGTACGACGTTTATTCGGATGCTACGGAAGAGGGACCGTTTGAGGACCCAACGGAGGATGGCAGTGGTTCTGGTGACGGTACTGGCGATGGTGAAACCGAGGCGGAACGAATCGCCCGTCTTGACCGCGAAGAATCAGCACGCCAGTTTGCCGCAGCCCAAGCAGCCGCAGCCGCAGCAACAGCGCAGCAACGCGAGAATGCTTTCGGCATCATCTCGTCCTTCTTGCAACGCGCCAAACTACAAGGACTCGAAGCCAACATTCGCGGACTTTTGGCGCAAGGAATCGAGGACACCGACGCCATCCTGTTCAACCTCCGTGAAACCACACAGTTCAAAACCCGTTTCAAAGCCAATGCGCGTCGCGCAACCAACGGTCTACCCGAACTTGACCCTGCCACCTACATCGGTTTGGAACAGCAGTACGCAACCGTGCTTCGCAGCAACGGTTTGCCGACAGAGTTCTATGACTCCCCCGACGACTTCGCTGCCCTCATCGAAGGTGACGTTTCCCCAGCCGAGTTCCAAGGACGTATTCAAGAAGGGTTTGTGAAGGTTCGTGACGCCGACCCACAAGTCCTCAATACGCTTCGCCAGTTCTACCCTGAGGTTGGAAACGATGAACGGGCGTTGGCTGCCTACTTTATTGACCCGAATAAAGGTGCTCAGGTATTGGAGCGTCAGGTTCAGGCTGCCCGTATTGGCGCTCGTGCCCGCGAACAGGGCGGACTACCAATCCAGGCTCAGACCGCTGAACAGTTAGTTGCCCGCGGCTACACCCCAGAGCAGGCACAGGGCGTGTTCCAGCGGGTCGGTCAGTTGGCTGGCTTGTATCAAGAGATGGGCGGCGAACAAGCCCTCACCGAAGCGCAGAAGGTCGGTGCAGCGTTCGGCTTCGACGTTCAGGCACAGACAGCGTTGGAGCGTCGTCAGCGTCAACGTCTCGCAGAGTTCGAGGCTGGCGGCGGGTTCGCACGCACCACGGGTGCCACATCGGGCACCGTTGAGACGGGTGTCGGCGCAGCCCAGTAGGGTACTTGACAGCCGCGCATCAGCGTGTGCTACAGTCAGTCCTGTCATAAGACAACAGCCACCAGGACCCTCCAACCTGGTGTGGGTAAAGGAGTGAGCCAATGTCCAACGTCCACGAGTTCGAAGACGAAACTGGCGACGAGGCACCGAAGGACCCAGTGCGGGCACGGATGCGTCAACTCGAAAAAGAGTTGAAAGCAAAAGAGCAGGCACTAGCCGAAGCGGACGCCATCAGACGCGAAAACGCGTTCATGAAAGCGGGCATCCCTATGGATAACCCGATGGCGAAATACTTCGTGAAAGGGTACGACGGTGAAATCACCCCTGAGGCGATTAGGTCAGCGGCGGAAGAAGCCCAACTCATAGCGAAGGCTGCAGAAAACGCGCAAGCGAAATCCGAAGCCGATGCCTGGAACCGCATCACGCGGGCACAGCGCGCTGGTGAGACGAGCGAACCCGTCGTTGACTGGAACACCAAGTTGAACCAGGCTCGTAACGAGCAAGAGGTCATGCAGATTTTGGCTCAAGCAAGACAAGAAGCAGAAAACCTCTAGCCCGCAGGACCCCGTCCTGTCGGGGGAAAGAAATAACAGGAAATGACCAAGACACAAACGAGCGACCTGCTCACAGACCAGGTTGCATTTGACAGGATTGCGTACTTCGCACTCCGCAGCGAACTTCTGTTCGACGCGGTTGCAGATGTGATGCCCGTTGCCCAGGCGATGCCTGGTTCATCGGTGAAGTTCACCATCTTCAACGACCTGTCGGAGAAGACCAGCACCCTCACCGAGGACACCGACGTCACCCCAGTGGTGATGGGCGACAGCCAAGTTGAAGTGACGTTGGCTGAGTACGGCAACGCCGTGAACACGACCGCCAAGTTGCGCGGCACGTCGTTCCTCGACGTTGACGCTGCTGCGGCGAACCTCGTCGGCTACAACGCTGGTATCAGCATCGACGGCGTCATCCGTGACGTCCTCTCCGCTGGAACCAACGTGGTGTACGGCGGTGGCGGAAGCACCACCCCGACCGCTCGCACCGAAATCGCTGCCGAAGACATCATCGAAGCAAACGACGTCCGCAAGATTGTCGCCGCGCTTCGCAAGGCAAACGCCGTGTCGTTCAACGGCATGTACATGGGTTACATTCACCCTGACGTGTCGTACGACCTCCGTCGTGAGACTGGTGTCGCCTCGTGGCGTGACCCGCACGTGTACAGCGACCCCGCTGGTATCTACAACGGTGAAGTCGGAGCCTTCGAGGGTGTGCGTTTCATCGAGACGCCGCGCGCGAAAATCTTCGAGAACGCCTCGAACGGTTCAGGCTCGACGGGCACGGTTGATGCGTACTGCACGCACATCTGCGGTCGTCAGGCTCTCGCCAAGGCGCACAGCATCGTGGACGGAAACGGCGCGTTCCCGCGCGTCGTTCGCGGTCCAGTGGTGGACGTGCTCCAGCGTTTCCAGCCCGTCGGCTGGTACTGGCTCGGCGGCTACGCACGATTCCGCGAGGCTTCACTGCGTCGCATCGAGTCGTCCTCGTCGCTCGGCGCGAACTGAACTAACTAGTTAGTTCAAACAGAATGGTAAGGGGGCGGGGTTTCCTCCCCTGCCTCGCCCCCTTGCTTCTGCTATCCTTTCGCGTGAGGTAACTGATGTCGATTTCAAACTACGCAGAGAACAAGTTGTTGGACACCCTCCGCAACCAATCGTTCTCCGTCACGACCGCTTACGTGAAACTCCACACGGGAGACCCAGGCGAAGACGGCACGAACAATGCCGCAACTGAGACCACCCGCAAAGCGGTGTCATGGTCCGCCGCATCCTCTGGTTCGATGGCTTCGTCCGCCACCTTGGAATGGACGAACGTCGCCGCTACCGAGACGTACAGCCACTGGTCGCTGTGGGACAACGCGTCCGCAGGCAACTGTTTGTGGAAGGGTGCGCTCTCGTCTTCTGCTGCCGTCACTGCTGGCGATACTTTTCAAATCACTTCGCTGACGCTCAGCCTCGATTGAGGTGAGGTAGCCGCATGGCTACTGGTGCTACCGACTTCACGTTCGGGTTCACGGACACCCCTGGATTCAGGGAGTTTGAGGAAGTCCCGAACTTTGCGGCACGCAAAGTCATCTATTTTGCGTCCCCGTTCAAAGCGACCCAAGGTTTCTATCGCGGTCTCGTCGTCGTTGACCGCACCGCTTCCGCCACAGGCACAGGGTCAAGTGCAGCGTCAGGGTTGCATGTATCTCCACGGACAGCGTCAGCGTCAGGCACAGGCTCATCATCGACCGTTACTGTGCTCACCGCCAAACGCACGGCACAAGCCGCCGCTACGGGTTCTTCAACCGCTGACGGTGAGCGTGTAGTACCAAGGTCCGCCACTGCGAGTGGTCAAGGGAGCACTGCGGGTGATGCCGTCGGGTTGCACATCGCGCCTCGTACCGCGTCAGCATCAGGCACTAGTTCGTCTTCGGCTACCCGTGTCGTCACAAGGGCGTTCACGGCGTCTGCAAGCGGCTCAGGCTCATCCACAGCGGTTGGGGTGCGTCTGGTGCTACGCACCGCCACCGCGAGCGGTACGGGGGCTTCTAGCGCGTCTGGGACGCTTACACGGGCACGCACCGCCACCGCCGCAGGCACAGGCACGTCTGCGACCGTCACCCTGCGTATTTGCCCCCGCACTGCTACCGCGGTAGGAACAGGGTCGGGTACCGCCGAGCGTCTGCGTACCGTCCTACGCACCGCCACTGCCGCGGGTACTGGCACCCAGGTTTGTGTCGGGGCACGTCGCGTGGACCGCAGCGCATCCGCTTCCGCTACTGGTTCCTCGTCCGCAACCCAGAACAAACTGTTCATCTTCTACACCCCGAGCACCACCGAAATCAGGGCAGCGGACCGATTCGACGACAGCATCGCAGGACTTTTGTTCCGTTACGCCGAACCGACCTACGCAGGCGTCAACGTCTACAAACTCACTGACGGCACCTTCACCCAAGTCGAACAACGCGATTACGACGCCATCTCCAAGGTGTACTGGGGTGGTTCCAAGAACTTCGTGTCAACCGAAGAGAAACAAGAACTCGTTGCCGCAGGCTACGGTAGTTACGTAACATGAGCATCTTCCGCCCACCGACCGACGACTTCATGGTGTTGGGTATCCCACCCAAAGAGTTCGACTCCCAAGAGGCACGGGTCGCCTACAACCTTCTGCGCCACTTCGACGCCGAACCCCGCGGCAGGAACGTGTTCCTCCTCACGAACGGCACCTACACGGAGAACGAACCGAACGACATCACCACCATCGCCAAGGTCTACTGGGGCGGCTCCAACAACGAAGTCGACGCCGACGAAGTTGCTAGTCTTACCGCAGCAGGTTACGGCGCATACATCTCGTAGGGGAACATGAAACACAGGGAGACTCATCCGAACCTCGACGTCGACGGCTGTTTTGCTTGCCGCATCTCCCATGTCCGCATGTCTGGTGCAGCGATGCCGACACGCCACAACGTCGCCCAACTCAACTCCAAAGAACGCGCACTCGACAAAGACTTGGATGCGTACAAGCGGATACGCAAAACTGGTGGGCAGCCCACCAAGATTGACGGCTCGGCGAAACTGGAGAAGATTGCGGATTGAACTACCAATCTTGGAGGGGATTCCCTGACCCGCGTTACGGGTACGGGGCGATGTTCGACAACTTCATTCGCCACGTCCCCGACGACATCACCCTGCACGAGCACGCCGACGTCATGGTCAACATGCTGCAGCCCTACCAGATAGACGGCTTCTACAAACAGCAGCACAAAACCTGTTTCACGATGTGGGAGTCGACAGAGTTGAACCCCAGGTTCGTGCGCTGGATGCAGTTCTACGACCAGATACTCGTCCCGTGCGACCACAACGTCGAACTGTTCTCCCGCCACCACAAGGTCGTCAAGAAGGTGCCGTTGGGCGTCGACCACAAGACGTGGAAAGCGACCCCACGCCCAGAGAACAAGCGGTTCAGGTTCCATGCGGGCGGCTCACAGTGGCTACGCAAAGGGTTGGACATCGTTCTAGAAGCGTTCAAGCGCGCGAACCTCGACGCCGAACTCCACTTGAAACCCAACCCCGAAGCCCACGGGGTACCGCCGCTCACCCTCCCAGACAACGTGTACATGCACCGAAAGTGGTTCACACTCGAAGACACCGTCACGTTCTTCAACGACGCCGACTGCTACATCGCCGCCACCCGCGGCGAAGGATTCGGACTGATGCCCTTACAGGCGATGGCGATGGGCATACCGACCATCATCAACGCATCCTCTGGGCAGGCGGAGTTCGCAGACCTCGCGTCCATCGTCATACCGCACAAGAAGTCCCCGTCGATTTACGGCGGTTTGTGGGACGAGTCAGACCCCGACGACCTCGCCGAGGCGATGCGGACCTTATTTTCAAGTCATGCGAACTACAAGAAAGAAGCCAAGCAGCGGGTCGCCAAGACGAAGGCGTGGTCCTGGGACAAGGCTGCCCGCAAACTCGCCGACGCGCTGCCGACAGGCAACCTCATCACCGACCCAGAATGGGACACCGCCAAAGTCTCCCTACCCATGCGAGTCAAACGCAAAGTGTCTGGCAGCATCAACGGCAAGGAGTTCACCTACCTCCCAGGTCAGGAGTATGTTGTGCCAGAGAACGTGTATCAAGTAGTGTTCGACAACGGAAACGTGATAGGAGAACCATTGTGAAGGGTCAGAAGAAAGTCAAGAAAGTCATGGGCGAATACAAGCGTGGCACGCTGAAGTCTTCGTCTGGGGCGAAAGTCAAGTCACGCAAGCAGGCTGTCGCAATCGCGATGTCCGAGGCTGGCATGTCAAAGAAAGGGAAGCGTCGTGGCAAGTAAGAAGAAAGCGTTCTGGGACACCAAGAACCCGAAGAAAAAATCCAAGCCCCTGTCCGCTGGACAGAAGAAGGCTGCCAAGGCTCGCGCCTCGAAAGCGGGACGCCCCTATCCGAACCTTGTCGACAACGCTTGGGCTGCACGCCAATGACCATCAAGTACAGGGGCATGACGTTCAGCGGCTACAACAAACCGAAGCGCACCCCAGGGCATCCTGAGAAGTCCCATGCGGTACTCGCCAAGTCGGGCAGTCAGGTGAAGTTGATTCGTTTCGGGCAGCAGGGTGTCTCGGGTTCGCCCGAGGGTTCGAAGCGGAACAAGGCGTTCAAGGCTCGGCACGCGAAGAACATCGCCAAGGGCAAGATGTCGGCTGCGTACTGGGCTGACCGCGTCAAGTGGTAGTCTGTCCGCGGAGGTATTCCCATGGCTAAGAAACGTATGCACAAGATGCCGAACGGCAAGATGATGGCTGGAGCCAAGCACGAGAAGACCGAAGGCAAGAAAGAACGTATGCGCGAGTACGGCAAGAAAGGCAAGCGAAAGTAATGCCTCTCCCCAAGAACAAGAAGTCCTCGGTCAAGGGCGCACCCGCGAAAGAGTACCGTCCCGCTCCGAAGGCGAAGAAGGGCAAGCGTACTCGCAAGAGTTCGGCGAAGGCGCAGGCTGGTTCGTTCCCTGGCTACGGAGGATACGTCTACTAGATGACTACGGTTGCGACGGTCCTGAACAGGGCGTCGCGTCAGATGTTGGCAGGGGTCGTTGAAGAACGCAACAAGTTGGCGTCGAGCCTCAATGACAGTACGACGAGCGTCGTTCTGTCTTATGACCTTGGCGGCTTTCGTGCTGGTTCTGTATTCGAGATTGAATCAGAACTCTTTTACGTTTGGGAAGCCAACACCGCGTCGAAGACACTCACCGTGGAACGAGGGTACGGCGGAACGACCGCTGCGGCTCACTCAGCCAACGTACTTGCTACGCTCAATCCGCGCTTCCCGCGGGCGCAAATGTTCGACGCCGTCAACGCGGAACTGGACGACCTCTCCTCCACCATGAACGGGTTGTTCCGTGTCGTCACCACGGACCTCACCTACAACGGTTCCGACCGACAAATCAACATCACAGGCTCGGGCACCATCATCGAACTTCTTGACGCCCGCCTGCGTTACCTCGCCGACGACCATCCCGTCCTCAACTCTGTGCGCCTGCAGACTGGTTTGCCGACCGCCGACTTCGCGTCGGGGAACACGCTCGTGTTCGACGAACCCGTCATGGCTGGCACCGTCCGCGTGCGCTACAAGGCACCGTTCACCCGTGCCACCTCCGAGTCGTCAGACCTCACCACGAACTGTTTCCTGCCGACGACGTGCGACGACATCGTCGAGACTGGCGTGATTCTGCGGATGATGAACGGTCGCGAAATCAAACGCAACTTCATCGAGTCGCAGGGCGACACGCGCCGCGCGGACGAAGTGCCGCCAGGCGCGTCACGCGACTCTGTCACCAATCTTGCTCGTCTGCGTCGCGAACGCATCATCGCTGAAGCCGCACGACTGAAGGCGCAGTACCCAATCAAGTTCAGGAAGTAGCCGATGGCTACTCTCACGAGTTTCAAGGCGGCGTTCAAGCCAGCGACCGCGTTCTACTCGGGGACGGGTTCTACCCAGTTGGTGCCCGACGTTTTCCCCGTCGCCATCAACGGTCGCCCGTACATGATTGACACGGCGGCGAACGCGTTCACCCGCCAGTACGATGCACGAGTCCGTGACTCGGTCGACCAGTCGACGGAACCTGGCGAGGGTGCCATCAACCCGCAGGGTTTGTGGCGTCGTTCGCAATCCTCGTGGCATTACGGTGCGGGGCAGGAATACTCGGATACCGCGGACGCGGAGGCGTTCCGATTCCACACCTCCAAAGGTTTGAACGTCTGGGAAAAAGGCAGACTTACCCTCTTGCCCGACGTGACGCAGGCTCGCGCTTCTGCGAACACCAACCTGTACATGGTGACGGCGAACTCGCGTGTCTACATCACCGACGGGCAGACCGTTGCCTACACCACGAACTTTACGTCCTTTACTGCCGTCACTTCTACGAACGCGTCGGACCTCGTGGACATCACGAGCGACGGCTACAACGTGTTCTTCTCCTATGCCGACGGCAACATTGACCAAACCAACCCGTCCACTGGTGCGGCATCGAACTACATCACGGGCATCAACGCGGGCAAAATGGATTACGTCAAGGGTCGCCTGATGGTCGCTGGGGCTGGGGCTGACAAACACAAGATTTGGAACATCACCACTACCCCAGGGTCGTCAGCGAACAACCCGTCGGCGTTGTTCACGCATCCGAACACCGATTTTGAGTGGCATGGTTTCGCCGCAGGACAAAACCACATCTACTGTGCTGGTCATGCGGGCAACAAGACGCTGATTTACAAGACCGTCATCAAAGCCGACGGCACCGCACTTGACATTCCGACCGTCGCGGGCGAACTGCCGTTGGGTGAAATCGTCGAAACCGTAGACGCATACCTCGGCTACATCGTCATCGGGTTGGGTGACGGATTCCGTGTCGCATCCTCCGACAGTGACGGCAACCTCATCATCGGACCCAAAATCGAAACTGGCACCGCAGTCCAAGCGTTCGCAGGCGTCGGACAGTACATCTATTTTGCGTGGAAGAACTTCGACTCCACCTCGACGGGCATCGGACGCATGGACCTCTCCGTGTTCATCTCCCCGAACCAGCCCGCATACGCCTCCGACCTCATGGTCACTGGACAAGGGGGCATCACCGACATCCACGAATACCAGAACAAGCCAGTGTTCGCCGTCTCAGGACTCGGCTTCTACACGCAGCACGCCACCAACCTCGTCTCCTCTGGCTACCTCACCTCAGGCATCTACCGTTGGGGCGTACCCGACGCCAAGTTCGTACCGAAACTCGACCTCCGCTGCCTGCCCCTCGTCGGCTCAGTCACCATGTCCATCGCCTCCGACGACGGCGACTACTACGACTTCCCCACCTTCTCCACCGTCGGAGCGAAAGACAAGACGTTCGACGGGCGCGAAGACAAAGTGTTCGAAGCCGAAATCAAACTCACCCTCACCCAAGCCACCGCGACCACGGGACCGACCATCACCCGTTGGATGGCACGCGCCTACGCCGCCCCGCTCCGCTCCCAAATCTTCTCCGTCCCCATCATCATGCACCACAAACTCAGCATCGGCGGACGCGAATACTGGCAGGACGTCGACGCCGAAATGACCCTCCTGCGTGACCTGGTCGACAACCCCCGCGTCATCTCCTACCAAGAAAACCAAAGCACTTTCTCGGTTGTCGTGGAGAACGTCCAATGGCAGGCTCTACGGGATGCCTCCGTCCACAACCGTTGGGACTGGGAAGGAACTGCTATCGTCGTGATGCGTAGTGTAAGATGAGGTCCCGATGCCAGCAGTAACACGCAGACAGTACAAGGGTGCAGCCGCCCAGACAACGATTACCAACGCCCTCGGCGTTGGTGACACGTCCATCACCATCGCAGCCACGACTGGCTGGGGTGACGGCGCTTCCGCGTACTACGTCGTCATCTCCCCAGGGACATCCTCGGAAGAGAAGTGTCTCGCCACCCGCTCAGGCTCAACCCTCACCCTGACCCGCGCACAGGATGACACGACCGCCCAGTCGCACTCGTCTGGTGCGACGATTTATCCTGTGTTCTCTGCTGATGATGCGGATGAGGCGAACTTTTTGGCGTCGCGTTGGACGACAAAGGGTGACGTGGTTGCGTTCGATGGGTCGAATGTGGCTCGTTTGGCGGTGGGTACGAACGACCATGTGTTGACGGCGGATTCGTCGACTTCGACTGGTTTGAAGTGGGCTGCCATCCCTGCCCAAACGATTACGTGGGAAGACGACCAGAACATCCTCGCTTCACAGATTTTCTGCTAGATTGGAGTAGAACATGGCAACATTCACCAAGAATCATCTTTCGGGTTCAACCGATGGTCGCGGCATCCACATCGACGACGCCGCAACCCCTGGCAAACTTGTTCATACTGGTCCGACAAACACGGCTCATTTTCATGAGGTGTGGCTGTATGCGATGAACTATGACACGACTGACCGCAAACTCACGATTGAGTGGGGTGGTGCGACTGCTGGCGGCGACATCATTGAACAAACCATCACCGCAGAAAGCGGTTTGATTTTGATTGTTCCTGGTCTGGTTTTGCAGGGGAATGCGACGGCGTTGGAGATTCGCGCTTTTGCTGCGACGACCAGCGCAATCAACATTTTCGGTTACGTCAACGAAATAGCGTAATCCGCCATGCGTTTCGGTGAGCGCACTCGCTCAGGTACTTCGGTAAGCGGCTGGACAAAGCGTGGTGCGGCTGGTTCGGGCTACGGCGTAGCGACAGGCGGCTCTTCGTCACCCATCACGGTGAACAGTCAAGCGTACACGCTTCTCACCTTCACGAGTGATGGCACGCTGACGGTTTCTACGGCTGGTCTGTTTGATGTTTGTCTCGTAGGCGGTGGCGGCGCAGGTGGTCGCTCACAGTCAAACTACGGAACATCGGGTGGTGGCGGCGGTGGCGGCATCGTATTCCAAACCGTCTATTTGGCGGCTGGCACTTTCACTGTTGATGTTGGCGCAGGTGGCGCAGGCGGATTTACTGAGCCATTCGCAGGCTCAGGGAAGCCGACTTCTATCTACTCAACCGACAACAACGAGATTACTGCGCTCGGTGGTGGCTGTGGTGCTGCGCCACGCTGGACTATTTACGCAGGTTTCGGTGGTTCGGGTGGTGGTGCGTGGAACAATGGCACAGGTGGCTCAACGGTTCAGACGCAAGGCTCAGCAGGTGGCAACGGTGGCACATCAGGCAACTATGAAGGCGGTGGCGGTGGCGGTGGCGGCGGTTCTGCCGTTGGTAGCAACGGCGTGTCTAATGTCGGTGGCGCAGGCGGCGCAGGTTTAGACATTTCGGCGTGGCTTGGTCAGTCAGCATCAACGACTATCAGAGGCGGCGGTGGTGGTGGCGGCGGTTCTGGCGGTAATGGTGCGGCTGGAAGCGGC
>VFQT010000988.1_pt1 | contig 37320 bp, 44 predicted proteins | sample 3512381 | NCBI WGS metagenome assembly VFQT01 (sample SAMN10412376, study PRJNA504923) | tailings metagenome | isolation source: Relicate 2 Philex TSF3 active mining site | place: Philippines: Tuba, Benguet | collected 2017-08-29 | reverse complement strand
CAAGTGGAGGAAGCGCTCCGTTATCAAGTTTCTATGCTTTGGATAGGAGCTAGAACCACCGTAAACCCCTTTAGTGTACAAGAAGTGGCGGATGCTTTACGAGGAGTGAATATCCCTGTGCTAATAAAAAATCCAATTAACCCTGATTTGGAGTTATGGAGTGGAGCGGTTGAACGAATCAGTCGTGCGGGGATCACTAAAATTGGTTTGATACACCGCGGTTTTAGCACTTTTGGAGAAACAGGATATAGAAATGCACCACTATGGCATTTGGCCGTGGAGATGAAACTTCGACATCCTTCACTACTATTCATTACTGATCCCTCTCATATTTGTGGGAGGAGAGATATTATTCCAGAGGTTATTCAAAGAGCGATAGATTTGGATAGTGATGGTTTGATGATTGAAAGCCATCGTGATCCGGCAAATGCCTGGAGCGATGCCGCACAACAACTAACCCCTGCTGCGCTTTCACAAATTCTTGAGCAAGTGATTTGGAGAAAGGAACATGTCAATTCTCCCGATTATCAAGCAGCACTTGATACACTACGTCAAGAAATCAATCAATATGACGAGGAATTATTACAGCTGTTATCTCGTCGGATGAAGGTGGCTGAGAAAATAGCACAGTACAAAAAAGAAAATCAAATTACTATCCTGCAACCCGGTCGTTGGCAGGAAATTACTGGTCGTGTGTTATTAAAATCTGAGGAGTTGGGCTTGAGTCATGAATTTCTTACACAATTTCTTGATGCAATACACATGGAGAGTATTGCACATCAAAAGCGGGTTTTAGATGCAGCCAAAAAGTAAGCTGATGAAACAAAGGAAATTTAAAATTGGAGCTACTGTTACTACTTGTTATTTTTCTTGCCAATTTTCCTATTTAAAAAAACTGGTTCCAATTGAGCACGCTGTTCTTCTAACGGATCAACATGTATACAAGGCGCATGCTTCCTTGTTCAAAGGATGGAATACGATTGTTTTAAAGGCTGGTGAGTCGTATAAGATCCAGCCAACTGTTGATGCGGTAATTGAGCAATTGACCAAGTTAAAAGCGGATCGACAAACATGGTTGATTGGTGTGGGAGGAGGTGTGATCACTGACCTTGCCGGTTATATTGGTGCCATTTACATGCGTGGTATCAAAGTGGGTTTTGTGCCTACTACGTTATTGGCCATGGTGGATGCAGCGTTGGGAGGAAAAAACGGAATTGATCATGGCCCTTACAAAAATTTAGTCGGGACAATTCGGCAACCTGCATTCTTACTCTATGACACAAAATTTTTAAAAACACTTCCTGAAAAGGAATGGAAAAATGGTTTTGCTGAGATTATTAAGCATGCTGTTTGTTTCAAACCGAACTTATTTCGTGCGCTAGAGAAAAATAATTTGTCTTATTACCAAAAAAATAAGCGGGCAATAGAGGATCTGATTCAAAAAAATGCATTGCTTAAATTAGGTATTGTACAAAAAGATGAAACCGAGCAGGATTTACGTAGTGTATTGAATTTTGGTCATACGCTGGGGCATGCGATTGAAATGATCTATGAAGTTTCACATGGTGAAGCTATTTCCCTTGGTATGGTTGCGGCAGCAACGCTCTCCTCTAAATTGAATGGCTTTATGGATGCCACTCGTCTGCAACTTTTACTGGCGCAATATGGTTTGCCTACCGTGGCTTCTTATGATCTTACCAAGTTGATGCGCGTGTTGGAAATGGACAAGAAGAAAACAGGTAAAAAGGTTCGATACATTTTATTAGAAAAAATTGGTAGGGCCCGTCCTCAGTTACTTGCTTTTTCAACTTTAGAAAAATTGCTAAAACCACAGCCTTGATTGCTACCATCTCCTCTTCTAGGCTTCGGGGGTCGGTGAAAGCACCTCGTTCCAAAAGTGTTATGCAGCGGGCTTGCGCTGCGGCCTTATTAGCAAAAGGCGAAACTACTTTACTCGATCCGGGTACAGCCGAGGATGATCAGGCTGCTATTTCAGTGATAAAATCATTAGGGGCTTCTATCAATAAAATGGCTGATGGGTCACTCTTAATCGTGAGTCCAGGTCTCCGATTAAACAAACCTCTCAGCATTCATTGTGGAGAATCGGGATTGAGTTTGCGCATGTTTGTGCCGATTGCGGCCTTGGCTTCTACCTCCATCGAGGTGAATGGTCGAGGTAGTTTGTTAAAGAGGCCACAGCATTTTTTTGAAGAGGTGTTACCTCTTCTCGATGTAAAAGTTAGCAGTAACCAAGGGTTTCTTCCAATCCATTTGAAAGGGCCGCTTGCTCCAAAAACAATTACAATCGATGGATCACTTAGCTCCCAATTTCTTACGGGTTTATTAATGGCTTATGCCGGTATAGGCGCTACAGATGTTTCAATTCATGTGAGTGGGTTGGTGAGCCGTCCTTATATTGATTTGACCTTGTCTGTTATGGAACAGTTTGGACTATCCGTTCCCGACAATGACAATTACCAAAACTTTACTTTCAAAAAAAGCGAACCCAAGGATAAACCTATTGCAAGAACGTATCAGGTTGAGGGGGATTGGAGTGGAGCTGCTTTCCTGTTGGTAGCCGCTGCGTTGTCAGGCGAAGTGACTATCGAGGGAATTAATCCAACCTCTTTTCAAGCTGATCGACAAATTCTCTCCTTGAGAAGTTTTGCAGCACTTTATATGAATGTTTTAGAAAATTCACTTTTTGTTGCGCAGTCTGCCATCAAAGCTTTTGAGTTTGATGCAACGGATTGTCCTGATCTCTTTCCTCCGCTGACGGCATTGGCTGTTTTTGCAAAGGGAACAAGCCGAATAAAAGGGGTAAGCCGATTAGCACACAAGGAAAGTAATCGCAGTGTGGCGCTGGTGGAGGAGTTTTCTAAATTAGGAGCCTCTCTTGAAGTGGAGAATGATTACTTAGTAATCAAAGGACAAGATCGACTTGCAGGCGGTCTTGTATCCTCTCATCATGATCATCGTATTGTGATGGCATTGGCTGTTGCCGGACTTCGATCTGTCAACCCCGTGGTGATTGAAAATGCAGAGGCAATTGGTAAATCATATCCCTCCTTTTTCTCCCACCTGCAAAGTCTTGGGGCCTCCGTATCTTTATCATCACACTAAAGCTGAGATTTTGAATTCATTTGGAAGAATATTTCGCATTCAAATTTTTGGTGAGTCGCACGGCGATTTTGTTGGAATACTGATTGATGGATGTCCTGCCGGTGTTCCATTGAGGCCTGAAATTTTCCAAGAGGATTTGATGCGTAGAAGAGGAGGTCTTCAAAAAGGTACTACCCCTAGGGCCGAAGAGGATATTCCATTGCTTAAAACAGGCGTTTTTGCTGGTAAAACAACCGGCGCCCCAATTACTATTTTATTTGAGAATAAAAATACACGTAGCGCTGATTACGAAAAAACAAGAGAAATCCCCCGCCCGGGTCATGCTGATTTTGTGGCGCAACAAAAATTTGGCGGGTATGAGGATTACAGGGGGGGAGGACATTTCAGTGGAAGATTAACGGCCTGTTTAGTGGCAGCCGGCGTGGTCGCAAAACAACTACTAGGATCTGTTGCTATCACCGCTACACTTCAAGAAGTGGGGGGAGAAGCCTCCATTGAAAAAGGAATTGAAAAAGCAATGGCTCGCCAAGACAGTGTGGGTGGAATAATTGAGTGTGTTGTGAGGGGCTTGCCAATTGGCTTGGGAGAACCATTTTTTGATTCAGTAGAGTCCCTATTAGCCCATGCAATTTTTTCAATTCCTGCAGTTCGTGGAATTGAATTTGGAACTGGTTTTGCCGCAGCACGGATGTTTGGAAGTGAGCACAATGATAGTTTGGTTGCAGCCGATGGTACTACAGCAACCAATCATGCTGGTGGAGTAGTAGGAGGCTTGACCAATGGTAACGCGCTTACGTTTCGTGTGGCCATAAAACCCACTTCATCTACTCCGCAGCAGCAAAAAAGTTTGAATACAACAACAGGCGAACAAACGATTTTTGCAGTGAAGGGTCGTCATGATCTCTGTATTGCACTTCGTGTGCCTGTGGTAGTGGAGGCAGTAACTGCCATTGTGCTGACTGACCTTTTGATGCTGGAGCAAAGGATCGGTCGAATCAATCAGTAGCCGTAATCGCTTTCAATTCTTTAAAGGATAGATTCAGCACTTCATAACGCTTGGGATTGGGAAGACTATAATGCCACCACTCGGTTTCCAACGACCGAAAACCAAAATACTCCATAGTCTCTTTTAATATTTTTCTATTTTCCAGCACAGCGGATTGATGCGCTGTAGAACTATGATGAGCTGCTGTTGAAAAATTATCAAAACCTGTGCCCATATCAATTTCTTTACCAGTGGTTTTATCCACTAGTGTCAGGTCTACCGCAATACCCCGGTTATGCCCACTCCCCAGAGCGGGGTTGGCTACGTATCGTTCGTCCCTAATTAAATTCCAGAACCTAACTGTAACAGCATAGGGTCTGTACGCATCAAAAATTTTTAAATAAAAACCTCTTTTTAATAAGGAATCGCTAACGGCCTTTAGCGCGTTGGCCGCTTCCTCTCTCAAATAGCAAGTACGCAAGTTGGACGGATACATTCGTTTACCAGTGAAATTATTCTTGCTGGCATACCGTAGCTCCATTTGTAAGCTGGGAATTATTTGGTTCATGTTGACCACGCGCTTGAAGGGGGATGCGGTGACGGATTGTAAATAGGCCTCTTTTTTTTGCACCGTCAGTGATGTTGTGTCGGTGCCCTGGGCTTGGATTTTGGTCAGATTAAGGATCCAGAACAAGGTGAGCCAGCAATATTGCGGTAGGGAGTGCATTTCAGGTGTTGAAATTCAAAAAGATAGGGCTTATTTTCAAAAATATTTTAATTTTAGTATCTGACAGATACCCGTTAAATTTGCCGGGTGCTAACCAAACTATCTTTTATGAAGAAGTTTCTACTCTTAGTTGCTTTTGCCTCGACTGTATCGTATGTGCAGGCGCAGGACACTCAAAAAGGATCTCAAACTTTAGGTGTCAGTTTTTATTTAAACGACTTTGCAACTGCTTCTCGTATTCGGACCACATCCTTGAATACGGTGATTGCTAACAAAACATTCTCACCCATTGGAGAAATGAGTGCGGGTCTTGCTGTGAACTATGCCAAACAAATGCGTGCAAAAACATCGTTTGCTGCTTCATTAGGTATCAGCGGTATGCGTTACCCTATGACAGGGCGTGTGATAAACAAGAGTAGTTCTCTGTTGGAGTTTTCTGCCGCATTAAACTTTATGATGACAACTGATGAGTTTTATGTTCAGCCTTATTTAACCCTTGGAGTAGGAGGGCACAAGTATGGTCCTCATTACGGAGTATTCCTTCCTGCAGGTCTAGGTTTAAAGTTGAATATTTTCAGTGAAGCAAGTCTTTTCATAACCTCCAATTACCGCGTTCCCGTTACTAACGAGACTGCCAGCTATCATTTTCAGCACATGATTGGTGTAGCTGCTCCGATTGGTAAGAAAAAATAATTTCCCAGCCTGATTTTCGGCTGTTAAAAGCCCCGTATCACTACGGGGCTTTTTTTATGCTTTTTCCCCTACCTTTGCGGCCTCAAATTCAACCTATTTGTCATGGCAGATTTAAAGTTTCAACGAAATTTCGGTATTGCTGCTCACATCGATGCCGGTAAAACAACAACTACGGAGCGTATCCTCCGCTATACGGGTATGATTCACCGAATCGGAGAGGTGCACGAAGGTGCTGCAACCACCGACTGGATGGAACAAGAGAAAGAACGTGGTATTACCATTACCTCTGCTGCTGTGAGTTGTAAATGGAATTTTCCTACTGATAAGGGAAAGAATACTGCTGACACCAAGCCCTACTATTTTAACATCATCGATACTCCCGGTCACGTGGACTTTACAGTGGAGGTGGAGCGTTCCATGCGTGTATTGGATGGACTAATTGCCTTATTTTCTGCGGTGGACGGCGTTGAGCCTCAATCCGAGACTGTTTGGCGTCAAGCTAATCGTTATGGCGTACCTCGTATTGGATTTGTCAATAAGATGGACCGTGCCGGTGCTGATTTCTTGAATGTGGTAAAGCAGGTTCGTGAAATGTTGGGCTCTAAAGCAGTTCCACTTCAGCTTCCGATTGGTGCTGAGGACAATTTCAAAGGAGTGGTTGATTTGATTAAGATGAAAGGAATTATTTGGCATGCTGAAACAGAGGGAATGACATTTGATGAGATTGATGTACCTGCTGATATGGTGGAAGAGGCCAAAGAGTGGAGAGCCAACTTGGTGGAGGCCGTTGCTGAATATGATGATACGTTGATGGAAAAATTCTTTGAAGATCCTAACAGCATATCGGAAGCCGAAATTCATGAAGCCATTCGTAAGGCTACCATCGATCTTTCCATTGTTCCTATGATGTGCGGTTCATCCTTTAAAAACAAAGGTGTACAGACTGCACTCGATGCTGTATGTCGTTACTTGCCTTCACCCATTGATATTCCTGATACAAAAGGTACACATCCTGATACCGGAGCGGAATTAGTGCGCAAAGCAGACCCGAAAGAACCCTTTGCGGCGCTTGCTTTCAAGATTATGACGGATCCCTTTGTTGGACGTTTGGCATTCTTCCGTGCTTACTCTGGTCGTTTGGATGCCGGATCCTATGTGCTCAACGTGCGCAGTGGAAAAAAAGAGCGTATCAGCCGTATCATGAAGATGTTTGCTAACAAGCAAAATCCGATCGATTTTATTGAGGCGGGTGACATTGGGGCAGCGGTTGGTTTCAAAGAGATCAAAACCGGAGATACGCTTTGTGATGAAAACCATCCAATCACCTTGGAGAATATGTTCATCCCCGAGCCAGTAATTGCCATTGCCGTAGAGCCCAAAACACAGGCCGACGTTGATAAAATGGGTATGGCTATTGCAAAGCTTGTTGAGGAAGATCCTACTCTACGCGTTAATACCGATGAAGAAACAGGACAAACCATTCTACGTGGAATGGGAGAATTACACCTGGAGATCATTATCGATCGTATGCGTCGTGAATTTAAAGTAGAGGTAAATCAAGGCGCACCTCAGGTGGCTTATAAAGAAGCTTTCACTACTACTGTTGAACACCGCGAAACGCTTAAGAAGCAAACGGGTGGTCGTGGTAAGTTCGCTGATATTATTTTTAGCATTGGACCTGTTGATGCAGAGTGGCAAGCGGAAAATCCTGACAAACATTACCAATTTGTCAATGATATTTTTGGAGGCTCTATTCCTCGTGAATTTGTGCCTTCTATCCAAAAAGGTTTTGAGCAGTCTATGACCACGGGTGTACTTGCCAGCTATCCGGTGGCAAACATGAAAATCCGAGTGTATGACGGAAGTTTCCACGCGGTGGATTCTGACTCCATGTCATTTGAATTGTGTGCAAAACAAGGTTTCCGTGAGGCAGCCAGAAAAGCTAAACCTGTATTACTTGAGCCCATCATGAAAGTGGAAGTAGTAACTCCTGACCAATACATGGGAGATGTTACCGGCGACTTGAACCGTCGTCGTGGTATGATGGAGGGTATGGATAGCCGTGCTGGTGCACAGGTAATCAAAGCAAAAGTTCCATTGAGTGAAATGTTTGGATACGTTACGCAACTACGTTCACTTTCCTCTGGTCGTGCTTCCTCTACCATGGAATTCTCTCACTACTCCCCAGCTCCTAATAACATTGCTGAAGAAGTGATTGCTAAAGTAAAGGGTAAGGCTACGGCCTAACTTGATCTGGCTATAATTTTAAAGACCGCTTTGAGAAAGGCGGTCTTTTTTTGTTTTGACAAAAGAATAGTCAGCTCATAAATAAACAGCTGATTGTCATTATTTTATGTTTTTACTCTTGCGTTTATAAAATAGTGGCTTTAACGGCAAAAAATAGGCGATAACTATTTGGTTGGTACGGACTTCTCGCTTACCTTTGCATCCCCTAAAGAAAAAGGGGTACGTACACATGTCGCAGCGCATTCGAATCAAATTGCAATCTTACGATCATAATCTGGTGGACAAGTCTGCAGATAAGATCGTTAAAACTGTTCGCAGTACTGGCGCAGTTGTAACAGGGCCTATTCCTCTGCCAACTCGCACTAAAATTTTTACTGTATTGCGTTCTCCTCACGTTAATAAGAAAAGCCGTGAGCAGTTTCAATTAGCAACACACAAGCGTCTATTGGATATTTATACCTCCACTAGCCGTACTGTTGATGCGCTTAGCAAATTGGATTTGCCAAGTGGCGTGGAAGTAGAAATCAAAGCTTAACCGTTTTGAAATTGGCGTAAGGGAATTCGCCCCTCCCATAGTTCTTATCATTGATTTTTGAAACAATTGCTATCTCTCAACCGGAATCTAATTCCGATAAAAGAGCGCTGGCTTTTAAACATAAAACAAGCCATTCAGGGTTTGTTTACTACCGGTACTTCCCCATAAAGGAAAAGGTCGGTGGCGAACGGGGATTGAAGTCCAAACGATCGTGTTTGGATTGTCCCAATAACCTTGCAGGCACAAAACCTAAAGAACATGAAAGGTATTATTGGGAAAAAACTGGGAATGACCAGTGTATTCGATCCCTCAGGAAAGCAGACCCCCTGCACGATCATCGAGGCGGGTCCCTGTGTAGTTACCCAAGTGAAGTCCAAAGACACGGACGGGTACAGCGCTCTCCAACTATCTTTTGGAGACAAGAAAGAAAAGCGTGCTACAAAAGCCGAAGTCAATCATTTTTCCAAATCACAAACCACACCGAAGCGTTTCTCGAAAGAGTTCCGCAATTTCTCTATTGAAAAGAACCTGGGTGAAACCGTAACGGTAGACATTTTCTCTGAAGGAGAAACTGTTGAGGTTGTAGGAACTACCAAGGGTAAAGGATTCCAGGGTGTTGTAAAGCGCCATGGTTTCAGTGGTGTGGGTCAGCAATCACATGGTCAGCATGACCGTCAGCGTGCACCCGGATCATTGGGTAACTCTTCTGATGCCAGCCGTGTTATGAAAGGTATGCGTATGGCTGGACGTATGGGAAATGATCGCGTTAAAATGAAAGGCCTCAAAGTGGTGAAAGTTTTCGCTGAGAAAAATTACATCCTTGTGAGCGGTTCCGTACCGGGTCATAACGGCTCCATAGTCCTTATTCAAAAATAATCGCGTACAACACAATTATAAACTGAACGCAACATGAAACTCGACGTCTTAAATACAAAAGGTACAGCAACTGGTCGCTCCGTAGAATTACCGGAGGAGATCTTTGGTGCTGAGCCGAATAATCACGTAATCTACCTGGCTGTTAAGCAATATTTGGCTGCACAGCGTCAAGGTACACACAAGGTGAAAACACGTGCTGAAGTAAAAGGTGCTAGTCGCAAATTGCACAAGCAAAAAGGAACTGGTGGTAGCCGTAAGGGTAATATCCGTAACCCTTTGTACAAAGGGGGTGGTACTATTTTCGGACCCAAGCCCCACAGCTATGATATCAAAGTAAACCGTAAGGTGAAAGACCTTGCAAAAATCTCTGCTCTTAGCTACAAAGCAAAGGATAATGCTATCCTGGTTGTTGAAGATATCAATATGGAAACACCCAAGACAAAGCAACTCATGGAGATCCTCGGTAACTTAAAAGTGGCTGATAAGAAAACACTTTTTGTAACGCCTGATTATAATGACAATGTTGAATTGTCTATTCGCAATGTTCCTTCTGTAATGGGAGTATTACTGAGCGACATCAATACCTACGATATCATGAATTCAGAGGTGTTGGTGATGACGGAGAGTGCTGCAAAAATTTTCGCTGACGAAGAAAAAAGTGAAGCTTAATTAACTGCATAAAACAAGCGTAATGAAACTTTCTGAAGTACTGATCAAGCCCATCCTGACTGAAAAGGCAAATGCCCAACAGGAGAAGCTTCGTCGCTATGCTTTCAAAGTGGCTCGTAAGGCCAACAAATTGGAAATTAAAAAAGCCGTTGAAAGCTTTTATGGAGTAACGGTAACAGATGTAAATACTTCTGTAGTGCCTGGTAAAAACAAAACACGCTTTACCAAGAGTGGTTTTATTTCCGGACGCAAGCCTGCTTACAAAAAAGCAATGGTAACTGTTGCTGCGGGAGAAACAATTGATTTGTATTCCACCATCTAATTAGTTAAAAGAATGGCTTCAACAGCCGCAAATGTTGAGTAAAAAGAAAAAGATATGTCATTAAGAAAATTTAAACCCATTACCGCCGGTACGCGTTGGAGAATTGGCAATGCATATGCTGAGGTAACTACTAATGTCCCTGAGAAAAGCTTGTTAGAAGCGAAGCCTCGTACGGGTGGACGTAACACATCTGGACACTTAACGATGCGCTATCGTGGTGGTGGACATAAGAAGAAGTATCGTATCATCGATTTCAAGCGTAATAAATCAGGAGTAGCTACGGTAGAATCCATTCAATACGATCCAAACCGTACCGCCTTTATCGCTCTATTGGTTTATGCCGATGGCGAAAAGCGTTATATCCTTGCTCCGCAGGGATTGGAAGTTGGAGCAAAAGTGGAGAGTGGTGCAACAGTAGCGCCTGAGGTTGGAAACGCACTTCCTATGCGCAATATGCCATTGGGTACTAACATCCACAATATTGAAATGCAACCTGGGCAGGGTGGTAAGCTGGCACGTAGCGCTGGATCTTCTGCACAGTTGGCAAACAAGGAAGACAGATATGCAGTTTTGAAAATGCCAAGTGGTGAGTTGAGAAAAGTTTTGATTGATTGTTATGCAACTGTGGGTGTGGTTAGTAACAGCGACCATAGCTTACAAAGCATGGGTAAGGCCGGACGTAATCGTTGGAAAGGAATTCGCCCACGTAACCGAGGTGTAGCTATGAACCCTGTAGATCACCCAATGGGTGGTGGTGAGGGTAAAGCCTCCGGAGGACAGCCTCGTTCTAGAAATGGCCAGTACTCTCGTGGATTGAAAACTCGTACAGTAGGCAAATCAAGCGACAAGTTGATCATCCAGCGCAAGAACGGTAGCAAAATCGGAAACAAATAATCTAATTACACAACTATTCTAATATGGCTCGTTCGATTAAAAAAGGTCCTTACATCGCCACTCACCTCGAGAAAAAGGTGTTTGCAATGAACGAAGGAAAATCCAAGAAAGGAGTAATCAAAACTTGGAGTCGTCGTTCTACCATCTCTCCTGAGTTTGTAGGGCACACATTTGCTGTACACAATGGTAATAAGTTCATCCCTGTGTATGTAACAGAATTTATGGTAGGGCATAAACTTGGTGAGTTTGCACCAACCCGCCAGTTCAAAGGACACTCTAAAAAAGAAGGTTAATCCAAGAAATAGTCAACCATGGAAGCAGTAGCTAAACTGAGAAATTATCCTACATCCCCCCGCAAGATGCGTTTGCTTGCCGATATGATTCGTGGTCAGCAGGTGGAGAAGGTGTTATCACAACTTGAATTCAATCCCAAGCATCCCGCAGTACCTCTGCGTAAGCTGGTATTGAGTGCTATCAGCAATTGGAAACAAAAGAATGAGGGCGGAGACGAAAGTCAGCTCATCATCAAAACCATTTTTGTGGATGGGGCTCGCACCATCAAGCGGATGCGTCCTGCTCCACAGGGTCGTGGTTACCGCGTACGCAAGCGTAGCAACCACGTAACGGTAATAGTAGATACGAAAGAGAAAAAATAATATTAAACGAATAACCTACACCAAACATGGGTCAGAAAGCAAATCCGATAGGTAACCGATTAGGCATCATCCGCGGATGGGAGTCCAACTGGTATGGCAATAGAAAAGATTTTGCCAGTAAACTGATTGAAGACCACAAGATCAGAACCTATCTAAACGCTCGTATCAACAAAGGAGGTATCTCCAAAATTGTCATTGAGCGAACACTGGGAAAGCTGATTGTTACAATCCACACTTCAAAGCCTGGAATCATCATTGGTAAAGGCGGTGGTGAAGTAGATCGTATCAAGGAAGAATTAAAGAAGCTTACCAATAAGGAGGATGTTCAGATCAACATTCTGGAAATCCGTCGTCCTGAATTGGATGCGATGATCGTGGGTGATACCATTGCTCGTCAGATTGAAAATCGTATCAATTTTAAACGTGCTACCAAAATGGCTATTGCTTCTGCTCTCCGTATGGGTGCTGAAGGAATTAAGATCAAATTGAGTGGTCGTTTAGCAGGAGCAGAGATTGCACGAAGCGAGGAGTTTAAACAAGGGCGAGTGCCGCTACATACTTTCCGTATGGATATCGATTACGCCAATGTGTTTGCACAAACAGTATATGGTAAGATCGGTATCAAGGTTTGGATTTGTAAAGGAGAGGTGTTAGCAAAGCGTGACCTCAATCCAAATTTTGTAGGCGGAAAGAGTGAGTTAAGCGATCGCCGTGGTGGTGGACGTGAAGAGGGTCGTGGTGGGGAGCGTCGCGATGATCGTCGCGGAGGTGGTGATCGTCGTGGTGGCGGACGTGAGCGTCGCAGTTAAATCAATTAATCATTTACGAAACTTGAAATAGTTAGTCATGTTACAACCAAAAAGAACCAAGCACCGGAAAATGCAAAAAGGAAGAATGAAGGGGGACGCTAAAAGAGGCGCAACCATTTCATTTGGTTCTTATGCACTAAAGGCGTTGGACCAGCATTGGATTACCGATCGTCAGATTGAAGCGGCTCGTCAGGCCCTCACCCGTGAAATGAAGAGGGAGGGTAATGTGTGGATTCGCATTTTCCCTGACAAACCAATTACCCGCAAACCTGCAGAGGTGAGGATGGGTAAGGGTAAGGGTAACCTGGAATTTTGGGCGGCCGTAGTTAAGCCGGGTCGTATTCTTTTTGAAGTGGATGGAGTAAGTGAGTCTGTGGCACGTGCCTCTCTCGCACTTGCTGCTGGTAAGCTTCCCATTAAAACTAAATTCATTGTGCGCCGTGACCTTGTCACTGCCTAACATTTAAAACTATAGCACGATGTCCAAGAAAACTGAATTTTTAAAAACCCTGCAGGGAATGAATGAGCAAGACCTGCGTGCCCGTTTGGCCGATGATCAGCAACGACTGAAAAAAATGGAGTTTGCACATGCTATTTCTCCCCTGGAGAACCCCATGTCTATCCGCAGTCTTCGCCGTGACATTGCCCGACTAAAAACTGCTCTCGAATCAAAGCAACAGCAAGCCTGATAAATAACCTAACATGGAAGCAAGAAATTTAAGAAAGACCAGGACCGGTGTGGTGACCAGCAACAAGATGGAAAAGACCATCACTGTAGCTGTAGAGCGTAAAGTAAAACACCCGATCTACGGAAAGTTCGTAAAGAAAACGACCAAGTTCCATGCGCATGACGATAAGAACGAATGCAGCATTGGCGACATCGTAAAAATCATGGAAACTCGTCCACTCAGCAAAACAAAGCGCTGGAGATTAGTGGAAGTGGTAGAAAAAGTGAAGTAAAATCTGATTAGGATTAATTGTAAAATAACTTTTGTATGATACAACAAGAAAGCCGATTGAATGTGGCCGATAACAGTGGTGCCAAAGAGGTACTCTGTATTCGTGTACTCGGTAATAGTGGACAGCGCTACGCCCGAATCGGTGACAAGATCGTAGTGACCGTTAAGGATGCGCTACCTGCCGGAGGTATTAAAAAAGGAACAGTTGCTAAAGCGGTGATTGTGCGTACCACTAATAAGCTACGTCGTAAAGATGGTTCTTATATCCGTTTTGATGACAATGCTGTTGTAATTCTTAACCAGTCTGACGAACCACGCGGTACCCGCATATTTGGCCCCGTTGCCCGTGAACTTCGTGACAAGGGTTATATGAAAATTATCTCATTAGCTCCCGAGGTTCTTTAATCACGGAGTAAATCATAAGAAGCAAACTATGAAAGCAAGATTTAAAGCCAAGTACAACATCCGCAAAGGTGATACTGTAGTGGTAATAGCCGGGGATGATAAAGACCTTGCCAAACCACGTACGGTACGCGAAGTGTTGGTTGAAGAGGGTAAAGTAATTGTGGAAGGGGTGAATATTATCACCAAGCATACAAAACCAACAGCCCAAAATACTAAGGGTGGTATTGTAAAAAAAGAAGCGCCCATTCACATCAGTAATGTGATGTTGTGGGATGCCAAAGCCAAGGCTGCTGCTCGTGTAAAGCGTGAGCGTAACAATGGTAAAACAGTAAGAATTTCCAAAAAATCAGGAGAAACGTTATGAGTACAAAAACGTACAAACCAAGATTAGCTGCCAAGTATAAGAACGAGGTAGTACCCAACCTGGTCAAAAAGTTTAACTACGACACGGTGATGCAAGCACCCCGTCTGGAAAAAATTTGTGTAAACCGTGGTATCAATGGTGCGGTATCTGATAAAAAGACAGTAGATATTGCTGTTGAAGAATTGACCACTATTACTGGTCAAAAAGCAGTACCGACCATGTCTAAGAAAGACATTTCAAACTTTAAGCTTCGTAAGGGAATGCCCATTGGTGCAAAAGTGACGCTACGTGGCGAGAAAATGTATGAGTTCATGGATCGTTTGATCTCTGTTGCTTTACCTCGTGTTCGTGACTTCAAAGGGGTGAATGACAAGTCATTTGACGGCCGTGGTAACTATACCTTGGGTGTTACCGAGCAAATCATTTTCCCTGAAATTGATATCGATAAAGTGAGTAAAATCACCGGTATGGATATCACTTTTGTTACTACAGCAAACAGTGACGAAGAAGCATTTGAGTTGCTGAAAGAAATGGGAATGCCTTTCAAAAACGCAAAAAATAACTAATAACCTTAATAAAGACTCATGGCAAAAACTTCCGTAAAAGCCAGACAGCGTAAGCGTGAAAGAATGGTAGATCATTATGCTGCCAAGCGCGAAGCGTTGAAACAGGCCGGTGACTGGAAAGCACTGGATGAATTACCCCGCAATGGTTCTAAAGTTCGTCTTAAGAATCGTTGTCAGTTGACTGGTCGTCCTAAGGGGTACGTTCGCTACTTTGGAATTTCCAGGGTTGCCCTTCGTGATATGGCCCTTAATGGTAAAATTCCCGGACTTAAAAAAGCAAGCTGGTAATCTTTAAAAAAACGAATTATGGTAACAGATCCAATAGCAGACTTCCTGACTCGTATCCGCAACGCACAGATGGCGGGTCACCGTGTAGTCGACATTCCTGCTTCTAACTTGAAGAAGCGTATGACGGAGATCCTCTACAACCAGGGGTATATCCTGAAATACAAATTTGAGGATGACAATAAACAAGGTGTTATTAAAATCGCCTTGAAATATGATCCTTCAACCAAGCAACCTGCCATACAAAGTATGGAACGCGTGAGTCGTCCAGGTCTGCGTCAGTATGCAAAACCTGCTGAGTTCAGACGTGTAAAAAGTGGATTAGGCGTTGCCATTCTATCTACTTCAAAAGGTGTGATGACCGATAAGGATGCCAAAGCGCAGAATGTAGGTGGTGAGGTGTTGTGTTATATCTATTAAAAACAAAGAATATGTCACGTATAGGAAGAAAACCGATTTCAGTTCCCAATGGTGTTACCGTTACAATTGGGAAAGACAATGTGGTAACCGTAAAAGGTTCCAAGGGCGAATTGAAGCAAGCGCTTGATCGCGACATTGTTGTTGAAGTAAAGGACAACCAAGTTGTATTAGGTCGTCCCACCAATCAAATTCGCCATCGTGCATTGCATGGTTTGTATCGTGCATTGCTCTCCAATTTGATTAAGGGGGTTACCGAGGGATATGAGCGTAAGCTCGAGTTGATCGGGGTAGGTTTCAAAGCTACTAATGCTGGTAATGTGCTGGACTTGTCTCTTGGTTATTCTCACAATATCATTTTTGAAGTTCCCAAGGAATTGAAGGTAGGTACTGCACAAGAGAAGGGACAGAATCCCATCATCACATTGGAGGGTATCGACAAGCAATTGATTGGTCAGGTGGCTGCCAAATTGCGTAGCCTTCGTAAGCCAGAGCCTTACAAGGGTAAGGGAGTTCGTTACGTGGGTGAAGTGGTTCGTAAGAAAGCTGGTAAAGCGGCTGGTAAATAATTAAATGTTTTTTAAAACAGTATAAGAGATGACTCCTCAATTTAAAACCAAAAGAAGGCAAAATATCCGCTATCGTATTCGTCGTAAGATTAGTGGAATTGCAACAAGACCTCGCTTGTCTATTTACAGAAGCAATGCCGATATCTATGCTCAACTGATTGACGATAACAATGGGCAGACAGTAGCTGCAGCTTCTTCTCGCGATAAGGATATTGCTGCACAGAAAGTGACCAAGACCGAAAAGAGTAAATTAGTCGGTGCTGCTATTGCCCGCAAAGCGGTGGCGCTTGGTATTACTGAAGTAACCTTTGATCGTGGAGGTTATCTCTATCATGGTCGTGTTAAGTCAGTTGCTGATGGAGCACGTGAAGGAGGACTAAAGTTCTAATTAATTAAACGCAACAAAAAAACTATACATGTCAAAGCTCAATTTGAACAGAGTAAAAGCCGGCGACCTCGAGTTGAAGGACAAAGTCGTAGCCATCAACCGTGTGGTAAAAACTACCAAAGGTGGTCGTGCCTTTAGTTTTTCTGCCCTGGTGGTAGTTGGAAATGGAAATGGTGTAGTAGGGCATGGTCTTGGTAAAGCTAAAGAAGTGCAAGAAGCTATAACCAAGGGTATTGAGGATGCTAAAAAGAACCTGATCAAAGTTCCGATCATGAAGGGTACTGTTCCTCATGATCAGTGGGCAAAAGAAGGTGCTGCTAAAGTATTAATTAAGCCCGCTGCACATGGTACCGGAGTAATTGCCGGGGGATCTATGCGTGCCGTATTAGAGAGTGCAGGTGTAACAGACGTTCTTGCTAAATCATTGGGATCTGCTAACCCACATAATGTGGTGAAGGCAACCTTCAAAGCGCTTGCTTTGTTGCGTGAGCCTGTACAGGTTGCAAAAACTCGTACAGTTGGATTGAAAAAAGTATTTAACGGTTAAAAGACAGACCATGAAAAAAATTAAAATAACGCTTGTAAAAAGTCCGATTGATAGACCAGAGCGTCAAAAGTTAACGCTGCAGGCGCTTGGTTTAAATAAGACCAACTCAAGTCGTGAAGTAGAAGCTACTCCACAGGTTTTGGGTATGGTTCGCAAGGTTAATCACCTGCTTAAAATCGAAGAATCTAAATAACAAACCGAGCGCACTTGCGCTCCATTTATTAATGCGAGCCCCGTTCAAAATTGCTTTCGGGGCGATGAGTAAACAATAAAAGCTATGAAACTGCATCAACTAAAGCCTGCAAAAGGGGCTACGCACAAAACAAAAAGAATTGGACGTGGAGATGGATCCGGACACGGGGGTACCTCCACAAAAGGAACTAAAGGTGCGCAGAGCCGTACCGGTTTTAAGAACAAGATGGCGCATGAGGGTGGCCAGATGCCTATCCAGCGTCGAGTGCCTAAGCGTGGTTTTAAAAACCCACATCGTGTTTCTTACAAAGTTTTGAACCTGGGACAGCTGGAGCAATTAGCGGGCAAGTACAATATCACCGAGTTTTCACTTGAGAATTTATACATCAATGGGCTGATTAGTCAGACTGATCGTGTGAAAGTGCTCGGAAATGGTGAGGTGAAAGGGAAGTATAGCTTCCGTGTAAATGCCATCAGTGCCAAGGCTAAGGCTGCCATTGAGGCGGCGGGTGGTACTGTCGAGATCGTTGCTTAAATTAGTTGACCAAAACCTCAATTAAACCGTGAAGAAATTTTTTCAAACGTTTCGCAACATTTGGAGTATTGAAGAGCTTCGTGATAAGATTCTTTTTACGCTCTTGATGATTACGATTTACCGGATTGGTGCCTATATAGCATTACCGGGTATAGACCCCATTAAATTGGCTGCCTCTGCTGAAAACAGCACAGGAATTTTAGGATTAATTGATGCCTTCTCGGGTGGAGCCTTTAACCAAGCCTCCATTTTTGCGTTGGGAATTATGCCCTACATTTCTGCCTCCATCTTTGTACAGTTACTCACTGTATTGGTGCCTCAGTTCCAGAAAATGCAGAAAGAAGGTGAGAGTGGACGTAAAAAAATTAACCAATACACCCGCTACCTGACTGTGGTAGTAACGTTATTGCAGGCTTCTGCTTACGTTACCTATTTACAAGGCTTAACTGCGCAGAGTGGTGGCATTATCCCCGCCTTTGCTCCCTATTTTTGGCTCTCTACAATAGTGGTATTGACAGCGGGAACTTTGTTTGTGATGTGGATGGGAGAAAAGATCACTGATAAAGGGTTGGGTAATGGTACTTCGCTTATCATCATGATTGGTATCCTGGCCCGTTTGCCACAGTCTTTCTTGCAGGAATTAAGTGCCAAGTCTGTTCGTAATGGACAAATACTGTTGTTCATCATTGAGATTGCTGTATTGATTGCTATTATCATGGGATGTATCCTGTTGGTACAGGGTGTTCGTAAAGTACCCGTCAACTATGCAAAACAGATTGTAGGCAATCGTCAATTTGGTGGTGCTCGTCAATTCTTGCCGCTGAAAGTAAATAGCTCTGGTGTAATGCCCATCATCTTTGCTCAAGCTATCATCTTTATTCCAACCATATTTGCTAATTACAATACACAAGCCAATGATTTCTTACGAGCTATCACTGACCAGACTAATATCTGGCACATGGTGCTGTATTCTGTAGTGGTCATTGGATTTACTTTCCTGTATACGGCTCTAATCTTTAATCCTAAACAGATTGCAGATAATTTGAAACAGAACAATGGGTTTATTCCAGGTGTAAAGCCGGGTCAGCCTACTGCCGATTATATTGGAGCAATTATGGATCGCATCACGTTGCCGGGTGCCTTGTTGTTAGCCTTGGTGGGTATATTGCCTGGTATTGCTGAAAAGTTAGGGGTTACCCAACAGTTTTCAACTTTCTTCGGAGGAACTTCTTTGTTAATCATGGTAGGAGTTATCCTGGATACCTTGCAGCAAATTGAAACGCAGTTACTCATGCGTCAATATGATGGATTAATGAAAAGCGGAAGAATACAAGGTCGTCAAGCCGCTGCTCCTGTTGATATGTAAAAATTTGTTTTGTGAAATTTCAACCCGGCTGAATCTTCGGCCGGGTTTTTTATTTTTTCATAGATATTTGTCACATGATAATTAAGTCTGAAGAAGAGATTACCCATATGCGGGCTAGCGCCTTGCTGGTCAGCAATACCCTGGCCATGGTAGCAGGCGAGCTTCGGGCTGGTATTACCACATTAATGTTAGACCAGCGAATCCATCAGTTTATCTGTGACCATAAGGCTATTCCTTCCTTCCTAAATTATCACGGTTATCCATTTAGTTCCTGTATTTCCGTGAATGATGTGGTAGTGCATGGTTTTCCCAATAGTAAACCATTGAATGAGGGAGATGTAATTTCTATAGATGTGGGAGTTGTGTTAAATGAGTGGCATGGCGATCATGCTTATACCTTTTGTATTGGGGAGCCCTCTACTGTAATTTCAAATTTGATTCGAGTTACTAAGGAATCACTATATAAAGGGATTGAGAAAGCTGTTACTGGAAACCGGGTAGGAGATATATCTTTTGCAATCCAAGAGCACACAGAAAAAAAACATGGCTATGGAGTGGTCAGAGAATTAGTGGGACATGGGTTGGGTAAAAACTTGCATGAGGATCCCCAAGTTCCCAATTACGGAAAGAGAGGTTCCGGACCAAAGTTAAAGGAGGGTTTAGTGCTTGCCATTGAGCCTATGATTAATCTTGGGAAAAAGGAAGTGTATACCGATCAGGATGGCTGGACAGTTCGTACTAAAGATGCAAAAGTTTCAGTTCATTTTGAACATGATGTTTGTGTGCGTAAGGATCAAGCTGAAATATTATCTGATTATACTCCTATTGAGGCAGCAGAACGACTCAATCAAAATCTATTCCCATCCGCCCCTGTAAAACTATTTGCTTAACATCATGGCTTCTTCTCAGCAATACCAGGTGGCGGTAATTGGAGGAGGGGCTGCAGGGGTTTTCACTGCAATAACTGTGGCGCGTCTACAACCAAGTTGGAAAGTTGTAGTGATTGAAAAAACAGGAAAGCTGCTTTCAAAAGTAAAGGTGAGTGGAGGAGGTCGTTGTAACGTTACACATGCCTGCTTTGATAAAAAGGATTTTCCTTTCTTCTATCCAAGAGGAGCCGCCTTGGTAAAAAAAGTTATTCATCATTTTTTTACAACAGATACCATTCAATGGTTTCAGGAGCGGGGAGTAGCATTAAAAACAGAATCGGATGGAAGGATGTTTCCTGTTTCGGACAACTCGCAGTCGGTTATTGATGTTTTATTGAAAGAAGCTTCTCGCTACCAAGTAGAATTTAAATTACAGACAGCTGTTGAAGCGGTAATCAGGAAGGATCATTATTTCCAACTCCAGTTGAATAAAGCGGAAGTCATTGAAGCAAATTATTGCTGTGTAGCTTGCGGGGGGATGTTGAATGAACGAGCGTTGCATTGGCTAAAGCCTTTTGGGCATACGCTTATTCCACCGGCACCCTCACTTTTTACATTTAATGCTCCCACTAATTCGTTGGTGAAGCTCATGGGTGTTAGTGTACCGCAAGTGCGAGTAAGAATTCAAGGTTCAAAGTTTGAAGAAACAGGGCCGGTATTAATTACACATTGGGGACTTAGCGGTCCAGCTATTTTGAAACTGAGTGCATGGGGTGCACGTTGGTTGCAAGAGAAAAAGTACCAATTCACAATTCATCTTAACTGGTTAGAAGGCGAGGGATGGAATAGTGCAAATCTTGCTGCGTATTTTGATTTACAGCGGGTGGAGCAGCCAAATCGACCATTGGTAACAAGTGGATTGTTTCAGCTTCCCAGGCGATTGTGGACTTACTTGCTGTCGGAGGCTGCCATTGATGAAGCTTGTCGTTTTGCAACCCTTTCCGCCAAACAGAAAAATAAATTGGTCAAGCTACTCACCGACCAAGAGATTATTATATCTGGTAAAACAACTTTCAAGGAAGAATTTGTTACAGCCGGTGGAATTGATTGCAGCCAGGTAGATCCTGCGCGTATGGAAAGCAGATTGATCCCTGGTTTATTTTTTGCAGGTGAAGTGTTGGATGTAGATGGAATTACAGGAGGTTTTAACTTTCAACATGCTTGGAGCAGTGGATATACAGCTGCCGTGGCTATGGCGCAGGCCACAAAGCACTAAACATCAAATTGATTTTTAGTACGAACATGACACCATGCAAACAAGGGAAATCCAGCTATCACCAGTAAAGTTGATACAATTGAAATGCCTTGCGATACAAGGAGTACTCCAATGAACATTAAATAAAGGGGATAGGAGAGTAATAGCAAGGCACTTAACACTGAATCATAGTGCCCTGTTTTGCCAAAATGTGAAAGCGTGAATTGTTGCAAAGGATAATACAAGGGTACGTGAAGTATTTTTCCAAGCAGCGCAAAAGGAAACAATATTCTTTTTTCAACGGTGCTAACAGGTACTCCAAGTAGTTGTGCAATTTTTTCTTTATCCTGGGGAGCAATCTCATACACTAGTTTGCTTAATTCCTCCTGTAAGCATTGATTAAAATGTTGATGACGGTGGCCGTCGCTTTTTGCAAGCGGAATTCGATCGGCAGTGATTGGTTCACCAAAGTTGATATGAATATTTTTTCCAAATGTTCTGAACGAGCTGTAATTGAGCCCTACTGGTAAAACAGTTAAGGGAACACCTGCCTCCCAGGCTTGAATTGCTAATCGGGCAGTTCCTTTCTTGAGATTTCGCAAATGCCATTCGTTAACACAAAGCGCCTCACTATAGATAGTTACTATTTGATTTTGTTTGAAAAGTGCCACACAGGTGTTGAAGGTTTGATAATTCACATGCAGATTCTCTACGCCTTCGCTTGTTCTGTATACTGGAAAAATGCGTAGGGATTGAAGTAATCGGGCATGCCATTTTTTCTTGAAGGCGTCTCCTCTGGCCAGGGCCCATACCGGGTGTTGAAACAGTGTATCAAGCAGAATTGAATCGAGAAAAGAATTAGGATGATTTGCCGCTAATAATACAGGGCCTTTTGTTTCAAGAATTGCCGGATTATTAATCCGAATATCCCTGCATAAAATCCTGATTGCCAGCCTAGAAGCTAGTTTGAGTCCTTGATAAAGCAAGCCCTGATTTTTAGTGAAAATAATGATAATACCTGTATCTTTGCCACCCCGAAATAAAACCCTCGGGTTATTAGAATGTTTCACCAATTTATTACCAAACAATTAAACGCTGATGTACAGGAGAGTGGGGCGGATACCGTCACACCTGCAGCGACAACAAAAGCACCTGTAGAGGCTGTGCTAACTGCACATGATGATTTTGACTGGACCGTAGACAAGCGTAATGTTACTTCCTACTCTGATGACGAGAAAGAGAAGTACCACAAAGTTTACGAAGGCACATTCGTTCAATTGAGCGATGGCGAGTTGATCAAAGGTTTAGTGGTGGGAATGACTAAAACAGATGTGGTACTCAACATCGGTTTTAAAAGTGATGGATTGATTTCTTTGAATGAATTCCGTGACATCCCTACGCTTAAAGTAGGTGACGAAGTGGAAGTAATGATTGTAGAAAAAGAAGACCGTGATGGTCATCTGAATCTAAGTCGTCGTCAAGCGCGTATTACGCGTGCTTGGGAGCGTATTGTGGAAGTTCACAAAACTGGCGAGATTATCACCGGTACAGTTACTTCTAAAACTAAAGGCGGTTTGATTGTTGATGTATTTGGCATGGAAACTTTCTTACCAGGTTCACAAATTGATGTTAAGCCGGTTACTGACTATGATCAGTTTGTTGGTAAAACAATGGAATTTAAAGTTGTTAAGATCAATGAAACAATCAAAAATGCAGTAGTATCACACAAAGCATTAATTGAAAGCGATATTGAAGCACAGCGTGCACAGATCATGAGCAAGCTGGAAAAAGGACAGGTGTTGGAAGGTACAGTGAAGAATATCACAGACTTCGGCGCCTTTATGGATTTAGGTGGTCTCGATGGTTTATTATACATCACCGATATTTCATGGGGTCGTATTGCACATCCTTCAGAGGTGCTTAAGCTTGATCAGAAGATCAATGTGGTGGTACTTGACTTTGACGACGAAAAGCGTAGAATTAGCTTAGGATTGAAACAGCTCACTCCTCATCCTTGGGATGTATTGGGAGAAGGAGTTGTCGAAGGAAATGTAGTGAAGGGTAAAGTTGTGAATATTGAGGACTATGGTGCTTTCTTAGAAATTCAACCTGGTGTTGAAGGGTTGGTTCACGTTTCTGAAATTACCTGGGCTAATACTCCCGTTAATGCAAAAGAGTATTTCAAGTTAGGAGATGAGCACGAAGCAAAAATCGTTACACTGGATAAAGAAAGTCGCAAGATGAGTCTTTCTATCAAGCAGCTTTCAGCCGATCCATGGAATGAGATTGATGCTAAATTCCCAGAGGGAAGTCGTCATGCAGGTCTAGTAAAAAACATTACCAACTACGGTGTGTTTGTTGAATTAGCGCCCGGTATTGGAGGTATGATTCATATCAGTGACTTAAGCTGGTTGAAGCGTTTCAATCATCCAACTGAGTACACAAAAGTTGGACAACATATCGACGTGATGATCCTGGGTATTGACCGGGAAAATCGCAAACTACAGTTAGGCCACAAGCAACTGGAAGAAGATCCATGGAATACACTGCAGGATACTTTCGCCATCGGAAGCTTGCATGAGGGATTAGTTACACGTCGTGATGATAAGGGTGCTGTTGTTCAGTTGCCATACGGCTTAGAGGGATTTGCTCCTAACCGTCATTTGGCTAAGGAGGATGGCAAAACTATCGGTGCTGACGAGACTGCGTCTTTCATGGTGATTGAATTTGATCGAAATGAAAAGCGAATTGTACTTTCTCACACCCGTATTTGGGAGCAAGGGAAAGTAGAAGAAGCTGAAGTAGCTAAGAAAGAAGCTAAAGCTGATTCTGACAAAACCAAGAAGGCTGTAAAGAATATCCAAAGCAAAGTTGAAAAAGCAACCCTGGGCGATCTGGGTGTTTTAGCTGACCTGAAGAAAAAGATGGAGGGTGGTGCTGAGGAAAAAGGCGCTGAATAATCCAGTTTTGTCTAACTTATACTACAAGGCTGCCGTTATCGGCAGCCTTTTTTTATGCCTGTGCGGCTGGGCTTGTTATATTTGTTATACCTGTAACCCCATCGCATGTCTAAAATCGTGCATAGAATCTTTCGTGCCAATTTGATCCAAAAACTTGTTTTTCTGGTTGTTGGTATGGCTTCCTACCCGGGGCTGGCTATGTTCAACCGGTTGCGAATCAGTGGTACTGAACACTTGAAGGGCCTTCCTAAACAACGCGTTTTATTTGTCAGCAATCATCAAACTTATTTTGCAGATGTAATTACTTTTTTCCAGATTTTTTGCGCTATTAAATGGGGGAAGAAGGATCGATTGGGAATTCCTTATTATCTCTTAAACCCATTTACCAGGGTTAATTATGTGGCAGCTGTAGAGACGATGAAGGATAACTTGCTTACCCGCTTATTCCTATTAGCGGGGGGGATAACCGTAAAACGAACCTGGCGTGCGGAGGGAAAAGATGTTCGAAGAGGATTGGATCCATCTGATACCCGAAAAATTGTACGGGCACTTGAAAAAAATTGGGTGATTACCTTTCCGCAAGGGACTACCCGACCATTTGCCCCGGGTCGAAAAGGAACAGCTATGATTATCAAAGAAGTTCGTCCTATTGTAATTCCAATTGTGATCAGTGGTTTTTGGCGAGCTTTCAACAAGAAGGGTCTCAAGTTAAAAAAGAGAAATACTCGTTTGTCAGTTCAATTCAAAGCGCCCTTAAAAATTGATTATGATGCACCTGCTGAGCAGATCACGGATCAGATTATGGATGCAATCGAACAAAGTCGCGCATACATGTTAAAAGGAAAGCACCATCGCGCGGAGTTAACCAACTAAGCTTTTTATTTGGCGTCTGTAAAAAGCGCTTTTAATTCAGCTGCTTCTCCAGGTTTCATTTTGCCGCCTAAGATTAATCGTAGTTGTCTTCTTCGGAGTGCTCCGTCAAATAATCTTTGTTCTTCCTCATTCGTAGGCTGAAGTGCCGGCACTGGTCTTGGTTTGCGATTAGGATCAAGTGCCACAAAAGTGTAATAGGCTTCATTGCTCTTGTACCTATACTGTTGGGAGAGATCTTCGCCCCACACGCGTAAGTGAATTTCCATGGAGGAATTGAATGCCCTTGTCACTTTTGCTTCTATGTGTACTGTATTTCCCAATTTAATTGGGTTTTCAAAAGAAATATTGTCTACTGAGGCAGTAACGCAGGGAACACTGCAATGTTTTTGCGCTGCGAGCGCCGCCGCGATGTCCATCCAGTACATTAAGCGTCCGCCCATCAGATTTCCGAATAAGTTAGTGTCGTTGGGTAATACCAACTCTGTCATGATGGTTAAGCTATCAGCAGGGGATTTAGATTGCATATCAGCGTTTCTGCAAAGATAATACAGGAGCTGTCGAGAAAAGAGTGGGGGCTGTTACTGTTTTGGGCGCTTTGGGAAAAAGCACTTTTTCTGCTTTTTTCCAATAATCGAAAAAGGAATTAAATCGACCTGTTAACTCAGGAACCATCCAATCTCTTGATTCGTGGTATCCGGGGAAATGGTGAAAGGAGGGGTGTTCTCGTGTATAAACTGACTTGCAATCTCGAAGTCCATTTATTTCACCTACTTCTCCTGCAAAAATTTGCAAACCCTCAATATTTTTTCCAAGTTCAAGTACAAAATTGATTACAGCCTCACTCACCGGGTGCTCTCGAAAATGAGATGGCTCAAGCACTAGAATACGGTTTGCTTTAATTTCTTTTTTCCAGTCTGGGTCAATATGATAAGGGTGATAAAGTAAAACAGGTAAACTGGGGTCTAGTAGAGGATTTTCTTTTTTTGGTAATGGGGTTCCTAGCGTGATATTTTCAACCGGTTCCAGCACGTCGGGTACTTCCATGGTGGGTAGATCCATATACGGACTGTCTAGAAAAGTCCCTTTTTGCTTGGTTCCGCAATATTGATTTATGTTCTCTTGATTACAGTAATACTTCTTTGAAGAAAAAGTTCCTGCTACCCATTGCCAACTTAGCGTGTTGCTGGCTAGGTCCCCGTCCAGCAAATGGTAATACATCCATTGAGAAGGCTGACTCCAATGCGTTTTGGCAATATTGCAACTTATAGAGGCAACATACATGCGTAGATGGTTGTGCATGTATCCTGTTTGAAGCAGTGATTGAATTCCCTGGTCTACCGCTTCAATTCCTGTGGTGCCCTCCAGGATTGCTGTAGGAATTTTATGACTTCTGATAGCAGTCCTGTTCATCCGAATATCCTCAAAAATATCATCTTCTAGTTGTTGCCAAACGCGTTGAAAATAATCTCTCCAGGCTAGCTCTTGTACTAGTCGTAAAATCTGGTGCGGCTGATAATCCAATTGCATCACATGCTGTGCAATTTGGCGGGTGGAAAGCACGCCTCGTGAAATGTAGGGGGACAGATAAGTTACTTTACCATTTAAGTAGTTGCGGGTTATTCCATAACCTACGGGGTCAATTTTTTCAATTCGACTTTTAATGGATTGTATATCTGTAGGAAAATGCATGGCTAAACCTTAAACAAAAATTCCTCTATTTGGTTCTATCCAATTGCAATAAATATGAATTGGCTATATGAAAAAGACGCTTTTTTCGCTCTGGATTCATCTTATCCAACGTTTTAACTAACATGCCCAGGCGGGGATTTTTTAGGAAAAACCCTCTTTGCTTGTCCATAAAACGCCAAAAAAGTCCATCCCATATCTCCGTCCAGGAGACTTCCTCATTGCCAAGTTGTGTGGTTTTCTTTTTATCCCAATCTCCCATTTTGAGGAGGTAGTTGCTGCCGCTTATGTATGGCTTTGTGGTCATTAAACCTCCATCTGCAAATTGGGTCATGCCATAAACATTGGGTACCATCACCCAATCATAACTGTCGATATACCACTCCATGAACCATTTATATACTTCATCGGGATCAAATTCACAGAGTAGCATGAAATTACCCAGCACCATCAGTCGCTCGATATGATGTGTATATGCATTTTTTTTCAATGTTTCAATCAGGTGATCAACGGGATGAATGCCTGTATTACCTTCCCAGAAGCTAGCGGGAATTTTTCGAGTGAACTTCCAATAATTGGTAGTGCGCTGTTTGCGGCCCTCACGTTCATACACAATTCGGATAAACTCTCTCCAGCCACTTATTTGTCGGATGAATCCTTCCAGGGAATTGAGTGGAATTTTTTTTTGAGCTCCGAATGCTAAAACCTCTTGCATCAACGATGCAGGTTCCAGTAAACCAATATTCAATAGAGGACTGATTACAGCATGGTGCAGCCAAGTGTGCTGAATTGTCATTGCATCTTCATAAGTTCCAAAATCCTTGAAACGCGTTTCTAAAAAATTTCTCCACCAATCACGAGCTTGTTGATGTGTAACAGGGTAATTAAAGTTTATTGTTTCACCTGGGTTTTTTGAAAAATGCGTTTCCACATATTGAATCGCCTCCTTAACCTGTTTGTTGGGTTGAATGGCTGGAAGAAAGTTTATTGTTTCACCTGGGTTTTTTGAAAAATGCGTTTCCACATATTGAATAGCTTCCTTAACCTGTTTGTTGGGCTGAATGGCTGGAAGGATTGGAGGATTGTTTTTGGAAGGGTAGCGTTCTCGGTTTTGATCGTCAAAGGTCCATTTCCCTCCAATAGGTTTTCCATCATGATCGATGAGCCAGTTTCGTTGCTTTCGTTGCCAACAGTAAAAGTCGGTCTGGAAATAGGTTTTTCGTTTTGCGAAAAAAGGTTCTACTTCTTTGAGTTGATTTAAAAATCCGGGGGTTGAATATTTTATTAGCTCAATCTTTAATTGTTGCCCATGTTTAGTAAGCTTTTGCTGCAGCCAATCATCAACGGGATCTATGTAATGCAAGCTTTTTAATCCATTTTTTACAAGCATTTTCAAGCAAGCTGTCAATTCGTGTGAACTTTCAGTTGCGGCAATATAGTTGACAGAAAACCCCTTTTTTTCAAGTAATTCTTGAAATGCACGCAACGAGGCTCGATGGAGAATTAGTTTTTGCTTATGGAAGTGGTATTGAGTAAAGAAAAGGGCCTCCTCCACCAACACGACGCCACGCTTTTTTTCCAAAGCGGGGTGTGGATAATAAAGTTGATGTGGGAAAAGGATGGTTAGTTCTTTCATAAGAAAAAAGACTGCTGTTTAAACAAAAATCAAGGGTATTTGTTCTTTAAAAAATCACTTTATGGAAAGCTTGCGTGGAAAACATGTTTTGGTGGTTGGCGCTACCGGGGATATTGGAACTCATACAGCCCGATTATTGCAAAGCAGCGGCGCAAGTTTGTTTTTATCTGGTAGAGACGCGCTGGCTCTACAAACTGTAGCCCAATCCATGGGGGTTCCGTCCAGTCATTTTTTTGCTGCTGATTTGCAAGAACCTGCTTCCATTGCCCAGCTGGCAGAACATTATTTTTCCGTTTTTCCTTCCATCGATATTTTAATTAATGCGTCGGGAATTGGTATCATTAAGCCAATAGAGACGCTGACCGAAGAAGAGATGCTCCAAACGCTACAAATTAACCTGCTTGCACCCTTTCGGCTTCTTAAGGCCTTTTTGCCTGCGATGAAAACAGCAAAAAAGGGGCTGATCATTAATATTCCGGGTGTGCTTGGTAAGGTTCCTATGGCTGGTGCGGCTGCATACAGCGCCTCTAAATATGGGTTGGTAGGAATGATGCAAAGTGTACGGGAGGAAATCAAACGCACCGATATTCGGATTACCAATGTTTTTATGGGTGGTGTTAATTCCGGATTTTGGGATACGATTGATCTTCGGGTGCAACGTGAAAAAATGATTCAGCCTGAGGAAGCTGCTCGCTCTATCTGGTTTCTTTGTCAGCAACCCGTGAGTGGAGTGGTTAGTGAAATGGTGTTGCAGCCATTCAACCATCAGGCTATTTAATCAAGTTCAACTGTATTGGTTCTCCCATTGTTCCGTTATTTTTGCGGGCATACAATTTTGTACTTTTTACTATGTCCAGTCCCGCCTTGCCCCTCTCTTTCGACAATACAGCGCTAGCATTCCAATATAAGACTGACTTCGAATTAAGAAAAGCACGTTTCCTTTTCAAGGTCATGTCAAATCCTTTTTTGGTGCAGGTAGGAACTCGTCTCACTCCTTGGTCAATCAACATGAGACTTCCTGTTAAAGGATTGATTCGTTCTACTATTTTTTCACAATTCATTGGTGGGGAAACCTTAGAACAAACCATTCCTGTTGCTGCCAAATTAGGGTCCTTTGGGGTAAAGGTTATTCTTGATTACGGGGTGGAAGGTAAACAGGGGGAGCATTTTTATGACCAGGCTCGTGACGAATTTATACGCGTGATCGATTTTGCTGCTACCCAACCTAATATTCCATTTATCAGCATCAAGCTTACCGGACTTGCACGATTTGAATTACTTGAGGAATTGCATCTCAAAATGAGTGCTATTGACAAGCCATTGTTAGAAAGGTATGAACAATCGTTAAATCAACTTTCACCTGCCTTATTAAATGAATGGGGGCGTGTTTGCTCAAGAATGGAAAAAATATGTTTTCATGCAACTACTAAAAAAATTGCTGTAGCACTTGATGCAGAGGAAACTTGGATACAGGAGCCACTGGATGCACTTTGTGCTATCATGATGGAATTATGTAATAAAAAATCCCCCTTTGTTTACAATACTTATCAGTTGTATCGTACCGACCGATTAGAATTCTTGAAAGAAATGCATGCCTTAGCGGAAAGTCGTGGTTATGTTTCTGGTGCAAAATTAGTACGTGGTGCATATATGGAAAAAGAGCGGAAGCGTGCTACGGAACTCGGTTATCCATCTCCAATTAATCCCACCAAGGAAGCAACGGATCAGTTATACAATAGCGCCTTACGTTTTTGTATTCAACACCTCGATCATTTTGGAATTGTAGTAGCTTCCCATAATGAGAATAGTTGTCTTTTGGCGTATCAACTATTAATGGATCAGGGGTTGCCTTCCAATCACCCCCATATGCATTGGAGCCAGCTTTTTGGAATGAGTGATAATATCACTTTTAATTTGGCCGCTGCAGGATGTAGTGTGAGTAAATACCTGCCTTTTGGTCCCATTGAGGATGTTGTGCCGTATTTAATGCGACGAGCGCAAGAAAATACGTCTGTTAAAGGGCAAACCGGCAGGGAGCTAGGGTTGATACAAAAAGAGTTGGCACGTCGGGCTCATTCGGCTTAATATTGCAGTATGCAGCAGTACCACGATTTGTTACAACATATCCTGGATAAGGGAACGGATAAGACAGACCGCACGGGCACCGGGACCAGAAGTGTTTTTGGCTATCAAATGCGTTTTGACCTTGCGGATGGTTTTCCGCTGGTCACTACAAAAAAAGTTCACCTTAGAAGTATTATCCACGAATTATTATGGTTTCTGAAAGGGGAAACTAACATCGCCTATTTGAAGGAAAATGGTGTGAGTATTTGGGACGAATGGGCAGATGCCAATGGAGAGTTGGGTCCTGTCTATGGCAAACAATGGAGACGCTGGGAAGGAAAGAATGGGCAGGTAGTAGACCAGATCACTTCGCTGATTCAAGAAATCAAAAAAAATCCTGATAGCCGCCGGCTGATTGTAAGTGCCTGGAATGTGGCAGAGTTACCGCAAATGGCATTAATGCCTTGTCACTCGCTTTTTCAATTTTACGTAGCCGATGGTCGATTGAGCTGTCAGTTATACCAGCGCAGCGCGGATGTATTTCTGGGTGTTCCGTTTAATATTGCTTCCTATGCACTTCTTACGCATATGCTTGCGCAGGTTTGTCAACTAAAACCTGGAGATTTTGTACACACGTTTGGTGATGTACATATTTACAGTAATCATGTTGAGCAAGTAAAATTACAGCTGAGTCGTCAACCATTTCCATTACCTACTTTGAAGTTGAATACTGCTGTTTCTGATTTGTTTTCATTTCAGTTTGAGGATATCGAAATTTTAAATTATCAATGCCATCCTGCTATAAAAGCACAAGTGGCTGTCTAAAATGAAATCGAAATGCAAATTTCCCTCATAGTTGCCGCTGCACAAAATGGTGCGATTGGAAAAGGGGGAACCATGCCTTGGCATTTGCCAGCGGATTTGAAGCATTTTAAGAATATAACCTGGGGACTTCCTGTTATCATGGGAAGAAAAACTTTTGATTCACTTGGTAAAGCGCTTCCTGGTCGTACCAACATTGTGATTACCCGACAAGAAAACTGGCGTCCATCTGGTGATGTAATTGTAGTAGCCGATGCAACTACCGCGCTCTCCAAAGCAAAGGAATGTGGCGTTAAAGAAGTTGTGATTATTGGAGGAGGAGAGATTTACAATTTGTTTTTTGACTTAGCCTCGCGGGTATATCTTACCCGGGTAGAGGCTACTCCTGACGCAGATACTTTTTTTTCATCCTTTCATCCCAAAGATTGGAAACTAGTTAGTCAACTGGATCGAGAGGCAGATGCAAAGCATGCTTTTAATTATTCATTTCAGGTTTGGGAACGGCTAACCTAATGCGGGATGTTCACCACCACTCAACTAGCATTTCGTTATTTAAAATTTCTATACCGGGCTTCCAACTCCCGTGGGCATGGGGTGCATTCTCCATTTGTATTTGATTTGTTAATCCATGTGCTTCAAGATAAAACAGATTACAACCAATACGCAAGTTGGATGAGTTGGAGAAATTCAATGTTGTCTTCTCAAGAAGTGCTGGAGATAGAAGAAATTGGAGCGGGATCTCGGTCGGAAAGTTCATCAACACGATCGATTGCTTCCTTGGCACGCGTGGCAGCAAAAAGCCCTCGGACTGCAAGATTTTTTTTTCGACTTGCGCGCTATTACCAGCCTAATACAATTCTAGAGCTGGGGACATCGTTGGGCTTATCTTCTGCCTTTTTTTCATTAGCCTGTCCAGCGTCTTCTATAACCACGATAGAGGGAGTTCCTGCAATTGCTGCAATCGCTAAACAAAACTTTAATGACTGGGGTTGCACCAATGTAAACGTGCAAGTAGGGAATTTAGATAATACGCTTGCTGCTGTATTAGATCAGATTGAAAGACCCGATCTTGTGTTTATGGATGGCAATCATCGAGAAGAATCTACCAAACGCTACTTTTTACAATTGCTCCCTTATTTATCTTCAACGTCAATGGTGCTTGTTGACGATATCCATTGGAGTCAAGAAATGGAAAATGCTTGGTCATTCATCCAATCGCATGAAAAAGTTCGACTCACAATTGATTTTTTTCAATTTGGGGTCGTGTTTTTTGATCCTGCTTTTCTACAGAAGTCTCATTTCCAGATCCGTTATTAATTATTACCTTTGCCCCGCAGTTTTACTAATACTGCTTACTAATATGATCATTGGAGTTCTTCGTGAATCAAATCCGGAAACAAGGGTATCATTATCAGATGAGGCAGTTGCATCGCTTGTAAAAAAAGGGTTTTCTGTTTGGGTAGAGCAGGGGGCGGGGGTGCTTTCATTTTGTAGTGATGCGGCTTATCAAGCGGCGGGCGCAACCGTAAGTGATCGGGCTAGCGTGCTATCCAATGCAACGGTGGTTTTATCAATGCATTCGATCCCTACCGATCAACTGGCTTCCATGAACGGTAAATTATTACTAGGAGCTTATCAACCGCTTTACAAAAAGGAGTGGGTGCAGGCTGTTGCACAAGCCGGGATAACTTGTTTTTCACTGGATATGTTGCCAAGAACAACTCGGGCGCAGTCCATGGATATTTTAAGCTCTCAAGCAAATATTGCTGGTTATAAAGCGGTGCTGCTGGCTGCTACAACATATGGAAGGTATTTTCCAATGTTCATGACTGCGGCAGGAAGTATAACACCTGCAAAAGTTTTAATTCTGGGCGCTGGTGTTGCTGGATTACAAGCTATTGCTACTGCTAAACGTTTAGGTGCTGTGGTGGAAGTTTTCGACACGCGCCCTGCGGTAAAAGAGGAAGTAATGAGTTTGGGTGCAAAATTTATTGAAGTGGAAGGTGCAGCGGATGCAAGCAAGGCGGGAGGTTATGCTGTAGAACAGTCTGAAGATTACCAGCGTAGACAGCGTGAGCGTATTGCTCAATCCGCAGCAAAGGCTGATATTATCATCACCACTGCGCAAATCCCCGGGAAAAAGGCACCGATCTTGATTACTGCAGAAATGATTGCATCTATGCGAAATGGGTCTGTCATTATCGATTTGGCTGCTGCTACCGGAGGAAATACTCCTTATACAAAAGATAGCGAGACGGTTGACCAAAATGGGGTGAGAATTGTGGGAGCATCCAGTTTACCAGCTACACTCCCTGCAGATGCCAGTAAATTATATGGAAAGAACATACTCAATTTCTTCCAGTTATTGATTGATAAAGCAGGTGCCTTGCAACTGAATTGGGACGATGATTTAGTGAAAGGAGCTTGCATAACCGATCAGGGAAAAATTGTGAATGAAAAAATTGCTTCAAGTATATAAACATGGAACAACTATTATCTTGGATTAGTGCACATCAGGAAATTCTTTATATCGTTATCCTGATGATTTTTGTAGGTATTGAGGTTATTGGCAGGGTGCCAAGTGTACTGCATACTCCTCTTATGAGTGGTGCAAATGCCATACATGGCGTTGTTATTATTGGCGCCATCATTGTTATGGGAAAAGCTGCGCCCACCAACTACCTGGCGTTATTACTTGGATTTATTGCCGTGATTGTGGGAACATTAAATGTAGTAGGTGGTTTTGTGGTAACTGATCGAATGTTGGAAATGTTTTCAAAGAAGAAAAAATAATCGTGAAATAAAAAAAGATACTTGTGGAACTGAACCTCCTGACTTTTTTATACCTGATTGCCTCTGTCACCTTTATTGTGGGGCTTAAAATGTTGTCACACCCAGCCAGCGCCCGTTCTGGTAACCTGGTTGCTGCTATTGGAATGACACTTGCTATTTTCGGAACTATTTTTTTGTATGAAGAAGATGGTGTTCGTCTTGGAAATTATACCTGGATTTTTGGTGGCATATTAATTGGAACGGTTGTTGGAACATTGGCTGCAAAGCGGGTAAAGATGACGGCAATGCCAGAGATGGTGAGTTTATTCAATGGAATGGGAGGGGCTTGCGCTGCATTAATTAGTTTGGTTGAATTTGATCATCTGGCACATTTAGACCCTGAGATGGCAGGGGTTTTATTGATGGGCGGTGCAGAAAGCGCAATAAAGGGATTTTTGCTCATTATTGTGTTGGGGCTGATCATTGGCTCTGTTTCATTTGCAGGTAGCATAATCGCTTGGGGAAAGTTGAATGGTTCAATTAAAGATTTTTCATTCAAAGGGCAACACATTTTTAATATACTATTGCTGGCCGTTATTGTTGCGCTTGCAACCTACTTGATTGTACTGCTGCCCGCTAATGCTGTCATCATATTCTATACCATCTTTTTCTTGTCTTTGCTGTACGGGGTGTTTTTTGTATTTCCTATTGGTGGTGCTGATATGCCGGTGGTCATTTCATTGTTAAACTCATTTACGGGCGTGGCAGCTGCCTGTGGGGGCTTTCTTTATGATAATAAAGTAATGCTTACCGGTGGAATCCTGGTGGGTGCTGCAGGAACTTTACTTACAATTCTTATGTGTAAGGCAATGAACCGTTCCCTAACCAATGTACTAATTGGTTCATTTGGAGGATCGGCCACTGCAGGTGCATCAGCAGGCAGTACTGTTGGAACGCATAAAGAAATTAGTCTTAGTGATACGGCCGTACTTATGAGCTACGCCTCAAAAGTATATATCGTTCCTGGTTACGGACTTGCAGTTGCACAGGCACAACATGCATGTCATGAGTTAGAAAAGTTACTTGAATCAAAAGGAGTTGATGTAAAATATGCGATACATCCTGTAGCGGGGCGTATGCCAGGCCATATGAATGTATTATTGGCGGAAGCAGATGTTCCCTACGAAAAATTGCTTGAGATGGAACAGGCCAATGATGAATTTTCAACAACCGATGTTGTTTTGATTTTAGGGGCCAATGACGTGGTGAATCCTGCTGCAAAATCTGATCCTGCTTCGCCTATTTATGGAATGCCGATTTTGGATGTGGAGCTTGCTAAGCATGTTATCGTAAACAAGAGAAGTATGAAGCCTGGTTATGCTGGTATTGAGAACGAATTGTTTTTCCGTCCCAAAACTTCTATGTTGTTTGGGGATGCTAAAAAAGTACTACAGGATTTGGTTACTGAGATCAAGAATCTCTGATTCTTCTTAGCTTTATTACGTGTCATTAACTTCTTCTTTTTTAGACTCTTTAGCCGGTCTACCTGGTTACGACCGTGCTCTTTTTGAAGCGGCCCATACACAAGCTGAACCTGTTACCTCTATTCGAATTAACCCAACAAAGCGGGTCGATCTTTCTTTTTCGCTGGAGAAGGTTCCCTGGACCTCAATGGGTTCTTACGTGTCCCCAAGACCCTCTTTCACATTCGATCCCAATTTCCATGGGGGAGCTTATTACGTTCAAGAAGCAAGCAGCATGCTGCTGGAACAAGTATTTATACAAACAGGATTAAAAAATCAAGCCATTCGCGCCTTAGATCTTTGTGCAGCGCCTGGTGGTAAGGCCACCCACCTTCATTCTTTGCTGGTGCCCGGAAGCTTGTTGGTAGCTAATGAGGTGATTCGTTCAAGAACGGGATTGCTCCGTGACAATATGATAAAGTGGGGAACAGATAATGTTGTAATCACTCAAAACGATCCTGTACAGTTTGAGCAACTGCCTTCATATTTTGACTGGATAACCTTAGATGCTCCCTGCAGTGGTAGTGGGTTGTTTAGAAAAGACCCGGAGGCAATTTTATCATGGACACCGGGGCAGGTTAATCATTGCGCCCTTCGACAGCAACGTATTTTACAGTCTGCTTGGAAAGCCCTTAAGCCAGGTGGTTTTTTATTTTATGCCACCTGTTCCTATTCTGTTGCAGAAAATGAATCGATTGCCAACTGGTTTATCAAAGGGCATCAAGCTATTTTTCAGCCTATTCAACTTGATTCTTCCTGGGGAATTGTTGAAACTGAAAATGGTTATCGATGCTGGCCTCACCTTGTAAAAGGAGAAGGGTTCTTTTTTACCTGCTTAAGAAAACCGCAGCTTGATACGGTGGTTGACCGAAATATTCGAGTTGATAAATCAAAGCGAATAAAATATTCAGCCGGTTACCCTACACTTTCTGCATGGGTGAAACTTGAAGAGCAAGATGTGCTGGAGATTGGGGAAGAACTCATGCTGTTGCCCAAGTTGCATCAAGCAGACTTTCAGTTAATTCAGCAAGTATTAAATCCTATTTACGCCGGAGTGCGGCTTGGAAAATGGTTACGGGAAAAATTAATACCTGATCATGCATTAGCCTTATCACTTCGACTGTCTCCTTCAGTTAATCAGCTTGCCCTCGATGCCGAACAAGCTATTGCCTATTTACAACGAAAAGAAATTAATTTTTCTGGTGCAACAAAGGGCTGGGTGGTAGCTTCCTATCAGGGGTTGCCATTAGGTTGGTTAAATATACTGTCAGGCCGTGCTAATAATTATTACCCAAAGGGACTTCGGATTTTAAAAGACCATCTATAGTCTGAGACTAATCTCCCGGGGTTAAAAAACGGTAGCCTTGTAAGAAGGAAGAAACATTCATTCGCTTTTTCCCTTCTAATTGTAATTCCTCCACTTGTAGCCATCCATCCTTGCAAGCAAACCGAAGATAATTTTTGCCATCCGTTTTAATGTTCCCCGGTGGGATGCTACTTTTTTCTTCCACTGGTGTAGCTTGGTAAATCTTCAATAGTTTTCCATCTAGCATTGTGTAGGCACCCGGTATGGGTGATAAACCCCGAATCAAATTATTTATCGCTTGTGCAGAACAATTCCAGTCAATTGCACCCGTTTCTTTTTGCAATTTAGGAGCAGCTCTTAGCGATTGTTCTATCTTTTGCTGGGGGATTGGAATTAATTCACTTTGTGCATATTGCTCAATAGTC